>Ga0209189_1001359_pt1 | contig 18366 bp, 11 predicted proteins | sample C_130820_EF_Meta_FD_187308 | JGI IMG/M metagenome (GOLD analysis project Ga0209189, IMG submission 187308) | Freshwater microbial communities from Lake Croche, Canada to study carbon cycling - C_130820_EF_MetaG (SPAdes) (version 3) | ecosystem: Environmental > Aquatic > Freshwater > Lake... | reverse complement strand
TCGGACCGGCGGGCGAAGGTGCTCGTCGTCGATCACGCGGCCCGCTGGGATTTCCGCTTCATCGATCACGCGATCCAGCGCGACACCGGCTTCGAGCCGCGGATGATCCTCACCGGCTCGCTCGACGCGGCGGCGGCGGGGCAGGGGGACGCCGCCGGCCTGCCCGCCGACGTCGACGCGTGGGCGGCCTACGACCTGGTCGTCCTCGGCGACCTGCCCGCCGGCATCCTCGACGAAGCGCGGCAGCGGGCGCTCGTCGAGGCCGTCTCGACCCGGGGCACGGGCGTCGTGTTCCAGCCCGGCGGCCGGCACCTGCCGCGGGAGTACGAAGCCGCGCCGCTCGCCGGCCTCTTTCCCGTCGAGGTCGACTGGCGGGCGGGCAACGGCTCGGCCACGGTGGAGGCCGCCGGCTTCAAGCCGCTCGCGATGCGGGTGACCGCCCGCGGCGCGATGCACCCGGCGTTCGCGCTGGGGGACGACGCGGCCCGCAACCGGGCGCAGTGGAGCACGATGCCCCCCTTCTTCCGCGCCGCGGCGGCGACTGGCCCGAAGCCGTCGGCCACGGTGCTCGCGGAGGTGGAGTCGCCGGTCGCGCGCGGCACGATCCCGCTGGTGGCGGAGGCGCCGCTGGGGAGCGGCCGCGTGGCCTGGATCGGCACCGACGAGACCTTCCGCTGGCGGCGGAACGTCGGCGACCAGCTCTTCTGGCGGTTCTGGGGGCAGGCGCTCCGCAGCGTCGCCCGGCGCGAGGACCGGCCCGCCGACGCCGCGTGGCTGGCGGCCTCCCCCGGACGGCTCGAGCCGGGGTCGGCCGTGCTCGTCGAGCTCAACGTGCCCGAGGCCGCCGCGCGGAAGGGCCCGACGGCCGCCGCGTCGCGGACCGTGTCGCTCGAGCGGTCGGGGGCCGGCGGCCAGGCCACCACGGCGCTCGAACTCGCCCCCGCGGGCCGGCCGGGCCTCTACGCCGGCACGTTCACGCCCGACCAGCCGGGCCGCATCGTCGTGCGGCACACGCCGGCCGCGGGCGCGGCGCCGCTCGTGGCGGAATGCGTGGTGGCCGAGCCGACCCGCGAGCGGGCGCGTCCGGCCGTCGACCGGGAGTCGCTGCGGGCGCTGGCCGACGTGTCGGGGGGCGCGGTCGTGGAGATCGGCGACTTCTCGACGATCCCCTACAAGCTCGAGTCGTCGTCGGTCGAGGCGAAGCTCGCGCTCGAGGACGAGGTGTGGGACACCTGGCCGGTGCTCCTGCTCCTCGTCGGCCTCTACTGCGTCGACATCGCGATCCGCCGGTTCTCGGGGTCGAGCTAGTGGACGCGACGCGACACTCCGATCGACACGGCATCCCGCCCGACGGCCGGCCGCGCCGTGCGCCCCGCCCACGACCGCCATCCACGAGGACGACGCCCATGCACCGCGACCGCACCCGCCCGCTCTCCGGCGCCGTCGCGTGGATCGTGGCGTGCGGGCTGCTACTCGCCGGCCCGGGCGGCGCCGCTGCCCAGACCGATCCCGACGCCCGCGAGCTCGTGCGGGTGGAGGCGGCGGTGGATCGGGCGCTCGAATACCTCGCCGCGCAGCAGCAGCCCGACGGCACCTGGCCGCAGGGGGTGTCGCAGCGGCCCAACACCGGCGTCAACGCGCTGTGCCTGCTCGCCTTCATGGGCCGCGGCCACGTGCCCGATCGGGGCCCCTACCGGGAGACCGTGGGGCGGGCCATCGACGGGCTCCTCGAGAGTCAGCAGAAGGACGGCCTCGTCGTGCGGCCGGGGGGCAACTCGCACGGGCCGATGTACGAGCACGCCCTGGCCACGCTCGCGCTGGTCGAATCGTCGGGCTGGCTCGACCGCCCCGACGTGCGGCCGCGGTGCCAGCGGGCGGTGGACGTGATCGTGGCGGCGCAGAACCGCGAGGGGGGCTGGCGCTACCAGCCGAAGCCCAACGACGCCGACCTGAGCGTGACGGTGATGCAGGTCGTGGCCCTGCGGGCGGCGCAGAACGCCCGGCTCGACGTGCCGCAGAAGACGCTCGACAAGGCGGTGGACTACGTGAAGCGGTGCGCGCGGCCGGAGGGGGGCTTCGCCTACCAGCCGGGGCAGGGCGTGAAGCACGCGCAGTCGGCGGCGGGCGCCCTGTGCCTGCAGCTGCTCGGCCGCTTCGACGATCCCGACGTGGCCAAGGCGCTCGAATCGCTGCGGGCCAGGGAGTACGAGCCGGCGATGGACCAATACTTCCACTACATGAACTACTACTCGATGCAGGCCCACTTCCAGGCCGGGGAAGAGCAGTGGGACCTGTGGCACCCGCGCGTGCGGCGACAGCTGCTCGAGACGCAGAACGCCGACGGCAGCTGGCCGGGCTGGAGCGAGGAGCGGATCAACGGCGCCGCGAAGTGCTACTCCACCGCGATGGGGGCGATCACGCTCGAGGTGTACATGCACTACCTGCCGGCGTATCAGCGCTAGCTGCCGTGGAGAAAGTCCTCCGGACGTTTCTCCACGGATGAAAACCTCCGGTTTTCACGGGAGCTGCGCTCCCGGGATCGCATCCCTGCGATCCCGGCAGGCTGTGCGTCCACAGCCTGCCGGCTGCCGTGGAGAAAGTCCTCCGGACGTTTCTCCACGGATGAAAACCTCCGGTTTTCACGCGCTGCGCCACAGTCTCACACGATGCGCACCAGCTATGTCTCGAGTCGACGGCCTATAGCACCTGCAATCGAGTGAAGGGGCTGCCCGTCGCCCCGTGAGACGGCGTAGGCGGCAAGCGCAGGCAGGATGCCGGAGCGCAGCCGGCTTCGAGTGAGCTGAAGGCCCAGCGGAGCGAATCGAATTCACTTCGATTCGCGGGAGCGACATTCCAGGCCCCTCGGGCCTGGAATCAAGCAACACAGGGCGGAGGCGAACGTCCGGCGAGCGGGGTGACGGGCGGCCCCGGGCGTCACGGTCATACGCAGGCACGGAAGGGTGACTCGAGTCGGTGAATCAACGGCGAGGAGGGGCGGCAAAAGTCTCCTCGTTCGGCCGCGGCGGCCTCCACTCAGGAAGCGTTCGCCGACCCCTCCTCGCCTCGACGACGAAGAGGGGCGAACTCCTCGATCTCCAAGCAGGACGATGGCCTACCGCCGCGTTCATCCGGTGACGGGCGGCCCCGGGCGTATACTGCGTGCGGGGTTCTTCGTCGTTCGCAGGAGGGGATGTCATGCTCGCAGGTGTGTCGTCGGGGACGTCGTCATCTGGCAGGGTGCCTGGTGCCGGGCCGTCGGCCCGGCCGGTCGCCGCCTTCACGGCCGCGCTGGTCGCGGCGGCCTGCCTCGGTCTGCCGGCCCGCGGGCAGGACGCCGCGCCGGCCGCCGGATATGCCACCGTCGGCGACGCCGTCGAGGCCGCGATCGCCTTCCACACGGTGAAGGACTACGCGCAGGGGCGCGCGGCGGCGGCGCGGGCGCTCGAACTGGCCGGCAGCGACGCCGAGCGGGTGCGGATCCACCGCGCGATGCTGCGGTCGTACCGCGCGGCGCCCGATTGGGAGCCGATGGCGGAGTCGCTCGAGTTCATCAGCGACACCTCCGAGTTGGAGGCGGAGCGGTCGCTGGCGCGGAGGGAGCTGATCGCGTTCGCGCACCACCGCGGCAAGGTGGACGATCTCGTGACGCGGTGCGAGGAGCGGCTCGCCCGGGAGCCAGAGAACGAGGCCGTGCTCGCGACCCTCGGCGAGATCTTCATGCGGCCCAAGCCGAACCCGCGGCGGGCGGCCGAGATGCTCGAGCGGCTCGGCGCCGTGCGGGCGAAGGCGGGCCGCGAACTGGGCGTGGGCGAGAGCGCCGACCTCGCCGGCGAATACGTCAAGGATCGCCGGTTCAAGCAGGGGGCGGAGCTGTTCGAGAAGACGGCGGCCCGGGAGGCGAAGCTGGCGGCCTGGCATTGGAAGGAGGCCGCCGCGGCCTGGCAGAAGGGGGGCGACAAGGAACGGTCCCTCGCCGCCGCGCGGGCGGCGGAGCGGAGCGAGCCCGAGGCCCGGTCAGACATCCTCGCGCACTTCTGGCATCGCGGGCTGGCCGACGTCTACTTCGAGGCGGGCGAGTTCGGCGCGTCGATCCCGCACTACGAGGAGGCGATCCGGAAGACCACGATCGACGGCTACCGGAAGGACTGCGAGCAGCGGCTCGGCGAGGCCCGGCGGAAGCTGTCGGCGACCTGACGCGGTCGCGTGGGCTCACCCCGCGGTGCGCCGGGCCAGCAGCGGGGCGATGCGGGCCACGGCCTCGTCGACGTCGGCCGCGGTGGTGCCGCGGCCGAAGCTGAATCGCACCGCGCCGCGGACGATCTCCGGCGCGAGCCCCATCGCCACGAGCGCCGGCGCCGGCTCGCTCGAGCCGCTCGCGCACGCCGTGCCCGTCGCCAGGCACACCCCCGCCAGGTCGGCGGCGAGCACGAGCGCCTGCCGATCGAGGCCCGGGAAGGCCATGGTGGAGACGTGCGGGCAGCGGCCGGCCGTCGACGCGATCACCGTGGCGGGCATGCCGGCGGCTGCCGCCGCCCGCAGGATCGCCCCCTCGAAGCGGTCGCGGAGCGCGGCGATCCGCACCGCGTCGGCGGCGCGGCGGGCATGCGCGAGCTCGAGGGCGCGGGCGAATCCCGCCGCCAGCGGCACCGCCTCCGTGCCGGGCCGCAGGCCGTGCTCCTGCGTGCCCGCCGCCGGCGGCGCGATCGCCACGCCCTGTGCGACGACGAGCCCGCCGATGCCCCGCGGGCCGCCGAACTTGTGCGGCGCGAGGGCGAGCGTCGCGGCGCCGAGAGCGGAGAAGTCGACCGGCAGGAGTCCCGCCGCCTGCGTGGCATCCATATGCACGGCCGTCGGCGGGACGGCCGCGTCGGCGCCGGCCCCCTGCGGCAGCGTTCGAGCCTGCTCCATGGCGGCGTGTCCGGTGTCGGATTGCACGGTGCCGGATTGCACGGTGCCGGATTGCACGGTGCCGGATTGCACGGTGCCGGATTGCACGGTGCCGGATTGGCCGCAGACGAGCGTGAGCGACACGATCCGCGGCGCGGCGCCGGCCGCCGCGAGCCGCTCCGCCAGCGCCGCCGCGTCGACGCATCCCGCCGCATCGAGGCCGATCTCGTCGACCACCCAGCCGAGCCGTCGCGCCGCGGCCGCGGCGTTGACGACGCTCGCGTGGTCGCGGCGCGAGAAGAGGAGCGTGCCCGGCGGCGTCGCCGCCGCCATGCCGACGAGCGCGAGGTGATTGGCCTCCGTGGCCCCGGAGGTGAACACGAGCCGGTCGCCACGGCCGCCGGCGCCGCGGCCGCCGAGCAGCGCGAGGATCCGCTCGCGGGCGTCCTCGAGCACCCGTCGGGCGGCGCGGCCCGCCGCGTGCTGGCTCGAAGGGTTGGCGAAGGCCGCGCGCTGGGCCGTCGCGATGGCGAGGGCCACCTCCGGGTCGAGGGGCGTCGTCGCGGCGTGGTCGAGGTAGATGAACGCCGAACCGGTCATGCCGCCGCGCCTCCCCGGGGGCCGGCCGCACCGGACCCGCGGTGGCCACGGTACCCCGTCCCGGGCCCGACCTCAACCGCCGCGGCGTCGCGGCCCGCGGCCCGATCGGCTATCCTTCCGGATCCGTGCATTCCGTCCGATCCCCCGAAGAAGCGACGCCCATGTCCGACACCCTCTCCGAGATCGAAGGCTGCAGCCTGCTGGCCCGCCTGTTCCGGTCCCGCGGCTACTCGATCCAGCGCAACGTGCTCTTCGAGGAGTATGGCGTGTCGTTCCATGCCGACGGCTGGGATCCCCACGCCCGCGTGGGCTTCGAGTTTCTCACGAGCGAGGACGACGACCACGACGACCTGTCGCTCGAGGAATACAAGACGCTCAACATGGCGCAGCAGCGCGGCGAACTGTCGCTGTTCATCATCGACGAGGTGGAGCCGATCTCGGCGCAGGCCCTCGTCGACGAGGCCAACGAGTTTCTCGACGAGGTGGCCGAGGCCGCGCAGGCCCGCCGACTCGCCGCGGCACGGCAGGCCAAGGCCGCGCTCGTCCGCGGCACGGCGCCGGTGAAGGGATCGGCGGCGAAGAAACCGGCGGCGAAGCCGGTGAAAAAGCGGGTGACGAAGCCGGCGAAAAAGTCGGCGAAGAAGCTGGTGAAGCCGGCGGCGAAGAAGCCGGCGGCAAAACCGGCCGTCAAGCCGGCGGCTGCCAAGAAGGCCGCCGCCAGACCGGCCGCGGGCACGAAGGCGGCCGTCACCACGAAGCGGGTGCGGAAACCGGCCGCGGGCAAGGCCGCGACCGCGAAGCGCACCCGCCGCGCGGGCCGCTGACGGCGGCCGCCGGAGGGCGTTCGACGCTGGTCAGACCTTCTTCTTCGGGTCGGTGAGGCTGATCGCCGCGAACATCTCGGCGTCGATCACGTAGGCCTGGCCGGCCAGCGCCACCATGCTCGCCGAGGGGTTGAAGCTGCCGGTGGGGTTGGCACTGCCCCCGACCCGCGGTGCGGTGGAGTCGAGGAAGATCGTCAGCGCGAAGGTCTTCGAGTTGCCGGCGAAGTCCTTGACGGCGAAGAACATCGTCTGCAGGTGCTGCACCACGGCCGTGGCGTTCGTGCCCGCCTTGAACGACGCGTAGTCGGAGATCCGGGCGTAGTTGGCCAGTGGGTTGCCCGCGTCGTCGGACGGCGCGGTGAGGAACGGCAGCCGGTCCTTCGGGTTGAGGTAGGACGTGAGGTTGCCGATGAACATGTCGAACGGCCGCGACCCGAAGGAATTGTCAACCAGCCGGCCCTTGAGGCTGAAGCCGAAGGACAGGTCGTTGGGGTGCATCACGGCGACGAGCTGGCCGGTCACCTCGGCCACCTTCGGTGTCTGGTCGGTGCTGCCCACCGCGACGCCGAGCATCTTCTGCGGGGCGGCGTTCCAGCGGCCCGGCTGCCAGGGATCGGCCGCCGTGCCGGCGGGATCGGCCAGTCGCCGCAGCTGGGAGCTGTCGGGGCCGGTGAGGTTGATGTCGGGCGCGGCCACGTCGCCGTAGATCAGCAGCGTCCGCAAGGCCCCGGTGCCGTCGAAGTCGCCGGTGATCACGTTCCAGCCGGCGCGGAGCGACAGCAGGACCGGGGAGGCGTAGTAGTTTTTCCAGAACGTGTTGTAGGCCGCGAGGTCCTGGGCGTACTTCTTGGCGACCGCCTTCGTCGGATTGTCCGTCGCGACGGGCTGCGCCGGCGGATTCACCGGCGCGGGCGCGGTCACCGCCACGCCGTTGACGCGGAGCGTCTTGATCTGGACGGCGTAGCCGGCGGCGTTGACGAGGTTGCCCACCCGCACGGTGACGTTGGTGACCGTCCCCGTGGTGGCGTCGGTCGACCGGTAGGAGAGCGCGTATTGCGGGCTCGACCGGCCGTTCGCCGAGGTGTCGATCGCGCGGGTGTAGGAGGCGCTCGTGGCGTCGAGGGCCCCCTGGTAGCCGCTCGCGGGGCCGATCAGGCCGTTGATCCGCGGCGACACCGCCGCGTCGAGCGGCCGGCCGGCCGCGTCCCTCGGGTTGGCGTCGACCGCCGCCGCGGGGGCCACCGTGCCGCCGATCGCCAGCCCGAAGTTGCTGAAGAGCTGGGCGTTGGTGAGGTCGAGCAGCTCGGGGGGCACCTCGATGCCTGACGAGTCGATCACGTTGCCGAAGGCGTCGGTCACCGGCCTGCCGTAATTCCGCGGCTGGCCGTTGGCGTCGAGCGCGGGGAAGGGCTTCATGCCGGCGGCCTGCTCGTAGTAGTAGAGCTGCCGCGGCTCGCCGGCCGGCACGCCCCCGAGCGTGAAGCTGTTCACCCACACCGTCCCCAGCCGGACGACGTCGGGATTGAACATCTTCCTCAGGTCGCGGTCCTTGGGGTCGTAGGATGTCCGCAGGTCGATGTTGAGACGGACGGCCTCGTCGGCGGGCCGCGGCAGCGGTAGGAACGCCAGCGGCACGGCGACGGTGGTGCCGTCGGCGGCCAGCCGGTCGCGGAACCAGACCGTCCGCGTGCGGCTGTTGGCGGTGGTGATCTCGAAGTTGCGCAGGTTCTGGTAGGTGCCGCCGCTCACCACGATCGTGCCGTTGACGGGCACGGCGATGCCGGTGCCGAAGCCGCGGATCGTGGCGTTGTCGTAGGTCATGTTCGCGGTGACCGTGTTCCGGCCGATCCCCGTGCCGCCGGGGCTCGAAGGATTGCCGACGATCGTCGCGTCGCGGAACGTCGTCAGGTTCGTGTAGGGGGTGAACGCGCCGGTGCCGTTGCGGACGTTGGCGACCTTGAGCCCCTCGATCGTGCTGCCCATCGTGCGGGGCAGGCTCGAGCCGAGCAGGTGGAACCATGTCTCCAGGCCGGTGCCGACGCTCTGGGCCGTGTTGTTCCTGAAGCCGAGGATCGGCACGGCGCCGGGGTCGATCGACAGGCCCGCGCCGCCGAGCCGGGCGACGAGGTCGGCGGCGTAGACCCGCGCCAGCATCGTCGTGGTCAGCCGCGCCCCCTGGCGGGACTTCATCACGATCGTCCCGTCGGGGTCGGCGGGGTCGGGCACCGACCAGGAGTAGTTCTGCACGAGCGCCTTGGTGAAGAAGACGAAGCCGTCATGCCGCTGGCTGACGGCGACGTTGTTGGTCACCGACACGGCCGGGCCCTGGAACCAGAAGCCGTCCCCCTGGAAGCCGAAGTCCTGCTTCACGCTGCGGCTTTCGATCCCCTCGCCCGTGTTCGCGCCCACGCCCTTGATCGCCAGGTTGCCGGAGAAGCGGCCCATCTCGTTGCCCACCTCGGTGACGAACGACGCGCCGACCACGTTGTAGGCCACGTTGTCGTCGAAGTTGACGTAGCTCGTGTGGCTGACGAATCCCCAGCCCGGGCTGTCGACGACCACGCTGTCGCGGACGGAGGCGGGCGTGGCGGCCTTGAGAATGGGGCTGTTCGGGTCGGTGCCGTCCACCTCGTTGATGCCGGCGCGGTGGAGGTGCACCGCGTAGCGGCCGCGGGGATTCAGGCCGGTGCCGGGAATGGGCTCGCCGATCATGCTGTCGGGCAGGATCGCGGCGTCGGGCGACTTGAGCAGCGCCGCCTGGTTGACCGCGTCGATGATCTCCTTGGTGTAGAACTGCACGTCGTCGACGACGGTCCGCTTGTCGGAGCGTCCGAGCCCGAGGAAGCCGACGCCGGCGATGCTCACGTTGGCGTTGTGCATGAACATCGTGTGGCCGCGGGCGGCGACGTGGTAGGGATCCTCCGACTGCACGTTGATGTTGCGGCTGAGGTTCGCGATCTGCACGCCGAACGCCGGCCGGCCGTCGGCACCGAGGTAGGCGGCGCCCGACGGATCCTTCGGCAGCACGTGGTCGTACTGCAGGCCGCCGACGGTGGTGATCGACGTGGGGGGGGCGAGCAGGTCGCTCGACTGCCGCACGGCCACCTGCACCTTCGCCGTGAACGTCCGCGACCCGTCGGCGTTGACGGCGACGCCGGTGATCACCGCCTCCTCGTCGGCGCTCGCGCCGGTGGCGGGGTTGAACCGCGTCGGGTCGGTGCCGGCGACGAGGATGCGGTCGCCGACCGTCCAGCCGGTGGTGGGCGTGCCCGCGGGCACCGTGAAGCGGAACGCCCCGGGATCGGCGGGGACGCCGGCCTTCGCCTTCGTCGCCGCGATGTTGGCCTCCGCGCGGGTGAGCTGGGGCAGCGTGATGAAGGGCGTGACGTCCTCCCCTTGGATGTCGACCGAGCCGTGCGAGATGATCCCGCGGGCGAATTGGAAGGGGTCGAGCTCCATGTCGAACGGCGCCGCCAGCGAGAACTGCCGCCAGTCGGGCGCGGCGATGATCATCCGGGCGGAGTGGGCTGCGTCCACGTGCATCGAGAGGGAGCCCGTGGGCGCGACCACCATCGTCTCGAACACCATGAGGACATCGGTGTTCGTGGCGAACGACAGCGCGCCCTCGACGGCCACCGAATGGAGCCGCATGTTGTTCTTCACCGACGTCGTCGCCGGGTCCGCGCCGGGCAGCACGGGCACGTTGAAGGCGGCGGGGGAGATGTCGTAGACAAAGCTCAGGCCCTGCGGGATCTCGACGTCGTCGCCGGTCGCGGGCAGGTGCGTGGCGGGCGCGTCGACGAACGCCTGCGTGGAGGCGTCGAAGCTGCGGACCGTCCAGTTGGCCACGTCGCTCCAGACGTTGGGCGTGGCGGGGCTGGCGTCACGGGCCACGTAGTAGGCACCCGCGTCGGCGTCCTGGTGGATCGTGGCGAAGTCCACGAGCCGCATCACGGCCTCGTGCTCGTCGAAGAGCATGCCGCCGCCGCCGTGCGGCGCGGCGTGCATGAGCTGCCGGGGCTCGAGCGACTCGGTGGCCAGCCGGGGACGGGGACGCCTCTGGACGGCACCACGCCGCCGGGAGGGAAACGGGAAGCGACGGCGCGACGGCGCCTCGAAGCGAGCGTCCATGACATGCCCCCTTGTGGGCACGTGACCACGGTCGCGTGATCACGTGCACGTGATGAGATGAACCACCCCGCGTGACCCTCGCCCCGTGACGCACGTCCGAGCCGCGTCGGCCACACCCCTCCAAACCCTTGCCGGATTCTTAGCGTTTCTCGGACCGAGTCAAGCCCGTCCGCGCAGAAAATCTCCGAAAAAATCCCGATTTTCCTGGGCTGCGCGAAGACCTCCGGCGACTGGCGGATTCGTCGCGCCGGCCCTGCGCGAAATCGCGCAGGGCGTGCGCGAACTGAGGTTCGTGAAAGTTTTCACGAAGTCGGACGGCACGGCGACAGTTGCGCGGCGCCCGTTGCAGGGAGGCGGCGGCACGGCGGCGGCGGCTCGGGTCCGCCGGCGCTGCTCCGCTGGCTCGGCTCAGGCGGCGGCTGCCTGCCGCTCGTGCAGTGGCGTGGCCTCGAGGAGGATGCAGCCCTGCAGCACCTCCGGCCTACCCGGGGCGCCGACCGCCGCGCTCGGGCAGGCGATCAGCCCGGCGAGCCGCGGCCAGGTTTCCTTGAGCGCGTGGGGGATCGAGCAGGCGCTGACGTTGCCCGTGCGCCGCGTGAGCCCGTTGACGATCTCGCCCCGCACGCCGTGCTCGTCGAGCTGCATGGCGGTGAACCGCACGATGCCCGACCCCGCCTGGTGGGGCACGACGAACCGCACGTCGCCCCCGGTGCGGCCCGCGTCGGCCAGCGCCGCGGCCACGGCGGCCGACATCGCCCGCGGGGCGATCTCCGCGATCGCCATGCCGTCGAGCGAATAGACGACGTGGTTGTCGGCGTGGGCCGTGCCGCCGCCCGGCTCCGGCAGCGGCACCCGCGACCGCAGGTGGAAGTCGAACACCGGCCGCGGCACCGCCTGCCGGCGGGCGTCGGCGTGGACGATGCGGAAGTGCACCGGATGGCGGCGGCTCGTCGTCGGGCTGAGGAGGGTGGCGGACGCCATGTCGCCGAACAGGCCCCCCGTCTGGCTGCAGGAGAAGTCGGTGATGCGGCTGATCCGCGTGGCGACGACCACGAGGAGAAACTCGTCGTCGCCGAGCGCGAGTCGCGGGGCCCAGCGACGGCTGACGACGGCGAGCGCCCGGCTGTAGCCGCAGCAGAACCAGTTGAGGCCGATCGTGCGGCAACGGCGCAGCCCCAGCGCGCGGACGAGCCCCCGCGCGGCCCGGCTCGTCCGCTCCTCGGCGGCGCGGGCGGGCGCGAGGTGCCGCCGCGCGACGCTCGCCGGGATGAAGGACGGCGAGACGAAGACGATGCCGCGGCAGTCGGCGAGGTCGCAGCCGGTCTCCCGCTTGAGCCGCCGCACGGCGTGCAGGCCCATCGTCAGTTCGTCGTCCTCGGAGATGCCGCGGGCCTCGATGCCCGTGTGGTGGGCGAACTTGCGCGGCATCGCCGCGCCGAACCAGCCGTTCTCCAATTCCCACGCGGGCTGGTGGACGGCGATGGCCGAGATGCCGAGGGTGGGGGCCGCAATCCGGGTCGGGCGGTCGTGCATGCGAGGCTCGCGTGACGGGGTCGTCCGCCGGGCACGTGCGGGAAAACCGCCGGGCCGACGGGGGGCGGGATTCTGGCGAGTCGCCCCCCGCGGGGCCAGCCGGATTTGACGGGCCGAAACCCGGTCTTTCGCCTGCCGATCCCGGGCCGACGGACGCGGCCGGACGAACGCCGATCGGCGGGAGCGAGTTCCGGCCGTCGGCTTCCCGACCGCAGCCGGAACTTTTTAGAATCGGGGCGTGATGAGATCGGTCGAGCGCGGCCGCCGCCGCCGCACGTCCGGTGCACGCGCCACGAACCGCCGCCGCTCCGGCGGCGTAGCGACCAATCCGGGAGGCACTCATGACACGGCAGGCGAGGGCGTCGCGAGGCAGGGCTGCGTGGCTGCTCGGCGGCGTGGCGGCGGTGGTCTGGTCGGCGACGGCGCCGGCGTCGCTCTCCGCGGCGTCGTTCGACGTCTACTACCGGCCCGGTCCTCAGGCGCGGTGGACGTTTTACGGCGGCCGGGAGACGCGGGCCGCGGCGGATGCGGCGGCGGCGGAACTGGCCTCCGCCACCGGCGACGAGACCAGGATCGTCCCGTTCGGAGAGCCGCATCCAAACGCCATGGTCGCCGGCCCCGTCGATCGTACGGTCGCCATCCGCGGCAACACCTACGTCGCCCGCCCCGGCCTCGGGTATCGACCGGGCTTCTATCGGTACGGTTACGGCGGCGGGCTGGGCTGGGGGGGTGGCTGGGGCCGTGGCTGGGGAGGCGGATGGGGCGGTGGCTGGGGAACCGGCTGGGGCGGCTACGGCGGTTCCCATCACGGCTTCTCGTCGTCGCACCATCACCATCACCACTCCGGCGGGCATCATGCGCACGCCGGCACGCACGCGGGCAGCCATCCCACGAGCCATGCGGCCGCGGGCCGCGCCGCCGGGCGGGCGGGGGGCCACCACGCGGGCGGCCACCACGCGCACGCGCATTCACACAACCACTCCAAGGGCGGTCATTCCAAAGGAGGCCATCACCGATGAACGGGGCATTCGTGACGTTCGGGCGGCCTGCCACCGGGGGACGCGCCGCCGCAACGATCGTGTCGTGCCGGCTGGGCGCCGCGGCGTTCGCGGCGGCGGTGGCCGCCCTGCTCGCGGCGGCGCACGGCGTCGCTCTCGCGAAGGCCGCCGAGGACGTGGCGACGCCGGCCAAGACGCTCTCCGGCGGCACGGTCGAGGCGCGGAAGGAGTCGATTCGCGGGCTCGCCCGGGCGGGGGGCGCGGCCGCGGTGAAGCCGCTCGCCGCGGCGCTGCGTGACGGCGAGGCCCCCGTGCGGCGGGCCGCGGCGCTGGCGTTGGCGACGGTGGCCGACGGGCTCGGGGCCGCCGACACGGACGGCGGCGATCTCGACGAGGCGATCTCCGCGGCCGTGCCGCCCCTCATCGGCCTGCTGGCCGACGCCGACACCGGCGTCGTGCAGGCTGCCGCCACGGCCCTTGGCGTGATCGGCCCCGACGATGACGACACCACCGACGATCTCGTCGACGCGCTCGGCCGCGCGGCCGCGCGGGTGAAGGACGCCGACGCCTGCGCGGCCTGCGTCACGGCGCTCGCCGACGTGGGGCCGGCGGCCGCGTCGGCGACCCCCGTCCTCGCGCGGCTCCTGCGGCACGACCGGCCGACGGTCCGCGAGGCGGCCGCGACGGCGCTCGCGGCGATCGGACCTGAGGCGCGGGCCGCCGTGCCCGAACTCGCGCGGGCGCTGGCCGACCGCGAGCGGCTCGTCGCCGCGGCCGCCGCCGCCGCGCTCGCCGGGATCGGCCCCGACGCGCGGGCCGCGGTCGGACCGCTCGTGGCGGCGCTCGGCGCCGAAGACCCGCTGCTCCGCGGCACGGCCATCCGGGCCCTGGCGGCGATCGGCCCCGATGCGGCCGCCGCGACCGGCCCGCTCGTGGCAGCGCTGGCCCGCGAGAAGGATGCCGACGTGTCGCTGGCGATCGTCGACGCCTGCGGCGAGATCGGCCCCGACGCGCGGGAGGCGGCGCCGGCGCTCGTCGGACTGCTCGCCTCCGCCGACGCCGAGACCCGCGCGGCCGCCGCCTACGCGCTCGCCGCGATCGGCGGCGGGGCCGCGGCCACGGCGTCGGCCGCGCTCGAGCGGCTGCTCGGCGACGCCGTGCCGGCGGTGCGGGTGGCGGCCGCCGACGGGCTCGTGGGCATGGGCCGCGCGGGTCCCGCCGTGCGAAAGGCGATCGCGGCGGGGCTCGCCGACGCCGACGCCGACGTGCGGGCCGCGGCGGCCGAGGCGGCCGGCGACCTCGGGGCCGCCGCGCTCGGCCTGGCGCCGAAGCTCGCGACGCTGGCCACCGACGACAAGGACGTCGACGTGCGCGTGGCCGCGGTGGCGGCGCTGGCGGGCCTCGGGGACGCGGCCACGGCGGCACTCGGCCGGGCGCTCGCCGACGCCGACGCCGACGTCAGGCACGCGGCGGCCTACGCGCTGGCCGACGACACCGACGCGGCGGCGACGCTCGTGGGACCGCTCGTGAAGGCGCTCGGCGACGAGAACGTGCCGGTGCAGCTCGAGGCCGCCTACGCGCTGGCGCGCGTCGGCCCCGGGGCGGCCGCGGCGAGGCCGGCGCTCGAGCGGCTCGCCGCCGGCGACGACGACGTGGTGGCCGACGTGGCGCGGCAGGCGCTCGCCGAGATCGGCGGGGCGAAGGCCGCGGCCCGGTGAGAGGGCGCCGCCGACCGTGCCGCCGACCGTGCCGCCGGGAAGGCGGGCGGAATCAGAAGACGACCGTGCCGCGCATCATCCACAGGTCGGCCGAATCGTGGCCGGCGGCGACGGCGGAGAGCGGGTTCCAGATGTGCTGGTAGCTGGGGATGATGCGGATCGCGGGCGTGAGCGCGTAGTCGTAGAAGACCTCCATCCCCTGCTCGTTCTGCACGTTGAGCAGCCCGCCGGTGTAACTGGCCGTGGAAAAAGTCCTCCGGACGTTTTTCCACGACTAAAAACCTCCTGTTTTCACGGGAGTTGCGCTCCCGGGATCGCATCCCTGCGATCCAGCAGGCTGTTTATCCACAGCCTGATAGCGGCGCACCTGGTTTTGCAGGTCGGGGCTGATCCCGTTTATGTACCAGCCCACGCCCGCGCTGTCGTACTGCCGCGACTCGGCGAGGCCGCGGGCGAAGAGGGCCACGCTGCCGTCGCCGGTGATCGTGTTGGTGGCCTGCGGCGCCCAGCCGGCGCGGCCGAAGACGCCGACGCCGCGGAGCGGCTGGCCGCTCTTGAGCTTGAGCGACACGTCCTTCGGCCGGTCGGCGACGTAGAGATACGGCGAGGCGTTGGCGATCAGGAACCAGCTGTTGGTCGAGTTGTTGATCGGCAGGCCGGCGGAGACGGGGCTGCCGAGCAGGTAGCCGACCGCCTGCCGGATCTGCGCCGGGTCGAGGGCGGCCGCCGCCGGGCGCCGAGGCCGACGGCCCGCGGCTACACTGATCACCCGGCCCCCAGCGCGGGCTCGTGACCACACGAGTCGCGTCCTCGACGGGAACCCATCGCCATGAACGGTCGCCGTTCCGCGGGCCTGCTTCCCCTCGAGCGCGAGGTGTGCCGTCGTGTGCCGGCATTCGCGTCGCGCAGGCCTGTCGCCGCCGCCGGCGCCGCCGTCAACAGCATCATTGCCAGTGTCGTCAGCGCGGTGGCCGCCGCGGTCGTGGCGGGCGTGCTCACGCTCGGCGCCCTCCGTGCGGCCGCGCTCGCGGCCGATGCGCCGGCGTCGGACCCGCAGGCGGGGGAGCGCGCCGATCCGCTGCCCGGGATGGAGCCGCTCGAGCTCGACGAGCCACTCGACGTGGCGATGGTCGCCGGCATCGACCGCTGGCTCTCGCGCAGGCTCGACGCCGCTCCGGCCGCGCGAGCCGCCGCCTGGCCGCCCGCGGTGGGCGGAACGCCGGCCCGCCGCCGGGCGCGGCTGCGCGAGATCATCGGCGTCGGCGACCGGCGGGCGGCGCCGCCCGCGGGCGCGGCGTCGGTCGATGTGCCGGTCGAGGCGAAGGTCGAGGCGAAGGTCGAGGCGGCGGCGGGGATCGACTCGTATGGCCCGGTCACCGACGGCGGCACCGGCGCCGGCGTCGCGGCCGGGGGGGGCGGCGGGGCGGTCACGATCACCCGCGCGCGGTACGAGGTGCTCGAAGGGGTGACCGCCGACGGGCTCTGGCTCGCGCCGCGGCAGCCGCCGCGGGCGGTGGTGATCGCGCTTGGCGACGCCGACTGGACGCCGGAGGCGTTCGCGGGACTCGCGCCGGGTGTGCCGCCGCAGGCCCGGCTGCCGTGGCGGCTCGCCGAGCGGGGCGCGGCCGTCTTCGTGCCCACGCTCGTCGACCGTGGCTGCCGGCTCTCCGGCGATCCCGCCGTGCGGTTCACCAACCAGCCCCACCGGGAGTTTCTCCAGCGGATGGCGTTCCAGCTCGGCCGCCATCCGGTCGGCTACGAGGTGGAGAAGGTGCTCGCGGGCGTCGACCGGCTGCGCGCGGCGGACTGGCGCGGGGCCGACGGCCGGCCGCTGCCGCTGGGCGTCTGCGGCGTCGGCGAGGGGGCGATCGTGGCGCTGTGTGCCGCGGCCTGTGACGAGCGGATCGCCGCCGCGCTCGTGTGCGGGGCGTTCGGCCCGCGGGAGGAGGTGTGGGCGGAGCCGATCTACCGGAACGTGTGGTCGCAGCTGGTCGCGCACGGCGACGCCGAGCTCGCCGCGCTCGTCGCCCCGCGGCGGCTCGTGATCGAGGCCTGCGCCGCGCCGGAGGTGGCGGGGCCCCCCGCGCCCACGCCCGAACGCCGCGGTGCGGCGCCGGGGAGGATCGTCACGCCGTCGGTCGAACACGTGCGGGCCGAGGCGGCGCGGGCCCGGCAGGCGGCCGCGGCGATCCACGGCGAGCAGGGGCGTGGTGCCGCCGACGCGATCCTGCTCGTCGAATCAGCCGGCGGCCGCGGCCCGGCCGGCAGCGGCCCGGCGATCGACGCCTTCGCCACGAGCCTCGGCCTGTCGGCGCCGTCGTCCGCGGGGGCGTCCGCCCGCGCGGACCGCGCGGCCGCGCCCGGCGCCGATCCCGACGCCGACGTATCCTGGGCCGCGGGGTTCGACGCCACCGTCGCAGCGGCCCGGCAGGCGCGGCAGTTCACCGAGCTCGTGCGGTTCACGCAGCGGCTCCTCGACACCAGCGACCGCGTGCGGGCGGCGGTGTGGCGGGAGTTCGACATGTCGGCGCCGGCGGCGGCCGAACGGTCGGCGGCCCGCTTCCGCGACCTCGTCCACGACTCCTTCATCGGCCGGCTGCCCTCCCCCTCCGTGCCCGCGCGGCCGCGGTCGCGGCGGATCCTCGACGACGAGGCGTTCACGGGCCACGAGCTGGCCATCGACGTCCATCCCGACGTGATCGCGGGGGGCATCCTGCTCGTGCCCAAGGGCATCCCGCCGGGGGAGCGGCGGGCCGTGGTCGTCTGCCAGCACGGCCTCGAGGGACGGCCGATCGACACGATCACCGGGGAGGGCACCGAGGGCTTCGCGGCCTACAAGGCGTTCGCCGCCCGGCTTGCCCGCCGCGGCTACGTCGTCTACACGCCGCAGAATCCCTACCGCGGCCAGGACCGCTTCCGGGTGCTGCAGCGGAAGGCCAACCCGCTCGGGCTCTCGCTCTTCAGCGTCATCGTGGCCCAGCACGAGCGGTCGCTCGACGTGCTCGCCGCGCTCCCCTTCGTGGATCCCGCGCGGATCGGCTTCTACGGCCTTTCCTACGGCGGCAAGACGGCGATGCGGGTGCCGGCGCTCGTGCCGCGCTACGCCCTCTCGATCTGCTCGGGCGACTTCAACGACTGGATCCGCAAGGTCGTCACCACCGGCCACGGCACGAGCTACATGTTCCACGGTGAATATGAGATGACCGAGTGGAACATGGGCCACGTCGCCAACTACGCCGAACTGGCCTGGCTGATCGCGCCGCGGCCCTTCATGGTGGAGCGCGGCCACCGCGACGGCTGCGCGCCCGACGAGTGGGTGGCCGCCGAGTACGCGAAGGCCCGGCTCGCCTACGTGCGGATGGGAATCCCGGAGCGGACGGAGATCGAGTGGTTCGACGGTCCGCACACGATCAACGGCGACGGCACCTTCCGCTTCCTCGACCGGTTCCTCGGCGGCCCGCGGGGCGGCGGAGCCGCACCCTGAGAAGCCGTTGCGGTCGGCGGCGACGTCCCCGTGCCCGGCCTTTTTTTCGCGCAGCCCCGTGCCATGACGGATACACGCGTTTCCACCGACGCCGCGCTCGACGCGGCCTACCCGCTCACCGCGGATCACGAACTAGGCTCTGTCTGAAAACTTTATTCGGCCGTCTGCTTGGTCTTTTCGAGCGGCTCTTC
>Ga0209189_1001357_pt1 | contig 18380 bp, 21 predicted proteins | sample C_130820_EF_Meta_FD_187308 | JGI IMG/M metagenome (GOLD analysis project Ga0209189, IMG submission 187308) | Freshwater microbial communities from Lake Croche, Canada to study carbon cycling - C_130820_EF_MetaG (SPAdes) (version 3) | ecosystem: Environmental > Aquatic > Freshwater > Lake... | reverse complement strand
CTCGCAACCCGCATGATTGAGGGAACGCGTACCGACGTTAACGTGACCACTCCTGGTGCAATCGCTCGTCACGCTCTTCTCACCGGCTCACCGGCTTACCGGTCCGCGTGGGAAAAGATCCTCCAGTACCCCGAAACGTTCCACAGCATGTTGACCCCTGCGGAAGCGGACGCGTTCCGTACCGCAATGTCCACCTCGGGTACTGCTGGTGGTTACGCCATCCCGTTCCTGCTCGATCCGACCGTGATCCTGTCGAACGCTGGTTCCGCGAACCCGTTCCGTCAGATCTCACGTATCGAAACGGGCGTTTCCAACAAGTGGAACGGTCTGACCTCAGCGGGTGCAACTGCTGAGTGGAAGACTGAAGGTTCCGCTGCTGCTGACGGTTCCCCCGCGTTCGCTCAACCATCGATCACCGCGTACCTCGCTGACGCGTTCATCCTTGGTTCGTTTGAAGTGTTTGAGGACACGAACCTTGCCAATTCGATTCCCGCTCTCATTCAGGATGCGAAGGATCGTCTTGAGGATGCAGCGTTCGCAACGGGTACGGGTTCAGGTCAGCCGTTCGGTGTTGTTACCAGCACCACCGCTGTCACCGCGTCCCGTGTCAGCCCAACAACGGGTGGAACGTTCACGACCGCATCACGTGCAGACGTGGACAAGCTTCTCGAAGCGATCCCGCCCCGTTTCCGTTCACGCTCATCATGGGTTGCGAACTACTCAACCTATGGCACCGTGCGCCGCATGGACATTTACGGTGGTGGCTCATTCTGGGCAAACCTCGGTGGTGGCCAGCCACAGCAGCTGCTCGGTCAGCCCGTCTACGAGGCGTACTCCATGACCTCAACCGTAACGACCGGATCGAACATTCTGCTTGCTGGTGATTTCAGCCAGTACCTGATCTTCGACCGTATCGGTACGACGATGGAATACGTGCCAAACATTTTCGATACCACGTCGGGTCGTCCGACTGGTCAGCGTGGATGGCTCGCTCACTGGCGTGTTGGTGCGGATGTTCTCGTACCTAATGCCTTCCGTGTCCTGAAGCTCTAATGCGTGCGCGAGTGAGTCGCGCACCGCAACAACTGAATACGTAGTACACCCACGGCACCCACCAACACCTCTCCCGTTGGTGGGTGTCGTGGCTACTACCACTCGAAGGGGAAACGAGAGTGGCTAACCTAGATGTAAACATTCGTGACAAACGCAAAAAGGTTGCACCGGATACGGTCGCTGTTGGGTTCTGTCACAACGTGGATGTTGCCGCAGGTTTCGCAACAAGCCTGTTTGGTTTGCTCGCGTTTGAAAACAAAATGCACCAGGGGCGTTTACGCCAACTGATCCCAACGTACTCGTCGGTGAACGTATCGTCGGCACGTAATCAGATGATCCGCGATTTCCTTGATGGAGATTGTGAATGGTTGTTAACCATTGACGCGGACATGATTTTTAAAGCTGATGATCTGCACAAACTGTTCGTATCAGCAGACCGTGATACGGCGCCGATTGTTGGCGGGTTATGTTTCGGCGTGGACAACGGCATGTTGTTTCCCACCTTGTACGGGATGATTAAACGTGATGATGGATCGTTAGAAACGATCCGGTATGTAGATTTCCCTGAGAACGAGCTGATGCCCGTTGTGGGGACGGGTGCCGCGTTTTTGCTTGCGCACCGTTCCGTGTTCACGCGCATCGCCGATCAGGGGTATTCGCAAGCGTTCCCCTGGTATCAGGAACGCGAGTTAGCCGGTGAAGTTTGCAGCGAGGATATGACGTTTTGTATCCGTGCTGGCCAACTAGGTATTCCGGTTTTTGTGAACACAGCCGTGACCATTGATCACCAAAAAACTTACGTGTTGACAGCGGACATGTACCGCGATCAACGCGAATGGGAAAAGGAGAACGCTCATGGCGCAGGCATACACGGCGGGTGATTCTGTCCCATTCGCTGTGAACGTGTATGACGCAACCCAAACGTTGTCTAACGCCACATCAATGACGTTGACGGTGACGCTCCCAGATTCAACAACTGCTGGCCCGTACACGGTCACACCAACCACGACGGGCGTCTACTCGTACAATTATGTGACGACGTTACCTGGTCGATATTTGGGTCAGTGGATTGCGTCAGGGACAAATGCGGGTGGTGAACCGCAAGCGTTCTACGTGTTCCCCGCGAACCCTGTTGTGACGCTTGGTGAGATCAAACAGCACTTGTCGATCACATCATCGGCGGATGATGATGAGCTGATCGCGTTCATTGCTGCTGCGATCCCGATTGTTGAATCGATTGCTGGCCCGATCACCCCACAGTCGTACACGTTAACGTTGAACGGTGGACGCCAAAAAATAGCGTTACCGTACATTCCCACGGCCATCACCAGCATTACAGAGACCGGTCTTACGCTTGTTGAGAATCAGGATTTCGTTGTTGATTACACGAACGGGATCATCAGCCGTGGTACGACCACGTGGAAACGGTTGTTCCGTAACGGTCAATCAAACATTGTGATCACGTACACGACCGGACCATCGAACGTGACCGCGAACGTGCAAATGGCTGTCAAAGAACTCGTGCGTTACATGTGGCGTCAAGTGCATGGTGGTAACGCATCATTCCAAGACGGGTACGTGTCACAAGCTGCCGTCTCAGGTGTCAGCCAAGCCATGATGGACCGTATTCGCATGATCTTAGGTAAGACTGTTATTGGCCCGTCGGTGGTCTGATCATGGCGTCCACGTATTCGACGATCCCTGAAGTGCGCGCAATGCTCGTTGATACGATCATTCCCGCAGCCATTGCCACGTTGCCATCAACAATTACCGTGGCAGGAACAACGATCGCGTTGCGTGCCCCCATTGTCACGTATGGGTCACCATCGATGACGGACCCACCGAACAGCATCATCGTTGTTGGTCCAACCGATGGTGAAGACACATCGTGGGCCACGTTCCCTGATACGCCCATCGCAACGAACCGGACACGTGATGAACGGTACACATTACGCATTTTCATCTGGTACCTGATCGGTGACACTCACGCACAAGCGCAACGTGTCGCATCTGAAGCTGCGTGGACAATCTTTCGTGCCGTTCAAGCACAAGTCCACGACAATAAGAACCTAAACAATGTGATTGCTGCACCTGGTTACGCGTTTTTCTCACGCGCTCAGGACGCTGATTACAACGTTGCGGAAGGCCGCGGCTGTGGCCTTACGTGCAGTTTGAACATTTTCGCTCGCGTATAAATCAACCAACCCACTGACTAGCCCGCTCACACGTGAGCGGGTTTTGTTATGCCAGCCGTCGACCAAGGAGACACCACAATGGCAAATTACGGTACCGGTCTAGATGCCAGTTTTGGTATCGGCCAGGAGTCAGCGTTCAACACGGCTGTCGTACCTACCAAGTTTTATCCACTGACCTCAGAGACAATCAGCCGTAAAAAGAACACGGTCCAGTCGATGGGTTTGCGTGGCGGTCTTATCCAATCCCCGTTGGCTGCACAGCGTCGCGTATCAACTCGTGAAGCCACAGGCAACGTAGTTCTCGATGTTGCTGACCGTTCCATGTCTGTCCTGTTTAAGAACATGCTCGGCTCATCATCATCAACCAACGCTGGTTCTGCATACACATGGACGCATACGATGGCCGGCACAAAGGGTCTATCGTTTTCTGCTCAAGTGGGTCGCCCATCAGCTGACGGAACAATCAACACGTTCACCTACTCGGGTGGCAAAATTTCCGATTGGGAATTGAACGTCAGCACCGATGCACTGATCAGCATGTCTTTGGGTGTTGATTTCGCTGACGAACTCACCACCGCGAACGGTCCTATCATTTCAAGTATCACGCAGACCGGTACCGCTGGGTCAACGACGTACTACTACCGTGTCAGCGCGGTCGTTGGTGGTGTTGAGCAGCCTGCTGGTCCCGAACTGGTAAACGCTCTGGCGAATGCAACGTTGAACAGTTCCAATTACAACGTTGTTTCGTGGGGTGCGGTCACGGGTGCAACGTCATACAACATTTATCGTTCCACCACGTCGGGTGCAAACCTGAAGGTTGGTACGTCAACCACAACGTCATACAACGATCAGTCCAATACGGCTGGTTCTGGTTCACCATTGAACCCACCGTTCACGACACCCACCTATACGACGGGGATGTCCGCGTTCTCGTTCACCGATGTCAGCACGCTTACCTTGGGTGGCTCGTCGGTTGCAGCTGTTAAGAAGCTCACCGTCAAGTCGGGCAGTCCACTCAAGGGTGACCGTTACTACCTTGGTAGTGCTGGCCTCAAGGCCGAACAGGTCATTAACGGGTATCGCACCGTGTCAGGAACGATGGAAGCCGAATTCACAAGCCTGTCAGCGTTGTACGCCGCGTTCGCATCCGACAAGTCACTTGCCTTCCAGTTCAAAGCGGTCAGCCCGAACATCATCACGGGAACAACCCCGTACTCACTTCAGGTCGATATTCCTTCCCTGTTCTTGGAAGGTGACACACCAAACGTGTCCGGACCGGACATTCTCACCATGTCCATCCCGTTCACTGGTCTCTACGATGGGACCAACTCGCCTATCACGATCACGCAGGTTACGACGGATACGACAGCGACCTGATCAATGTCACGCCGCACTGATCCTGGTCAAACAATCAAGACGCGTAACCATGCGACAGCGGTTGATGCGTCCGAAATTAGAAGACTGGCACGAAACTTTGCTGATTTGCGTGACGAACTCGTTGCTGGAGCATCAAAAGCGCACGGCACAGCAGTAAAAGTTGTGTATGACCAAGCGTTAACAAACGCGTCAACTGATGGTCGGCAAGCATCCAAAGCTGCTCACGATCAGGGCATATTTTTTACTCGCGTGTTTTCTGCATCATCCATCATCATTTTGGATGGTGGCACGTTGCAAGCGCATGGTGATCGGCATAGTCCGTTCAACTATGCGATTGGTTCTGAGTTCGGTGCTGAACAGAATTTGCGTCGCCGTTTGCAACCACGACCCAGTAGCGCGTTTGGTCGGTTAAAAAATCCGAAATCGAAACGGTATGGGGATCTGCCACAACAGTTGCCACGTTCAGACACGATGATCGGTTGGAACCAGTTCAAACCGTGGCGTGGTAACCGAAACAAGACTGGTGCTGATGGTCAGATGCCTGGTTATTGGATGTGGCCAGCAGTACGCCAAACCAAGGAACAAGTCGTGTCAACGTTCGGTACGGCAGCAATGAAAACCGTGCAAGAAGCGTTAAACAACTAGCCGAAGGGACAATCCGTGGCATCGAAAGCGGGAGCGTTCCAAGGGCAATATCAGATCACGATCACCGTTGAAGGTGAGCAAGCCGAAAAAACTCTCAGTAGTCTTTCTGCGGCTGCCACGTCAAGTGGGACAACCCTTGAAGGTATGGGGTTACGTGTCACGAAACTGGGTGGCGGGTTACAAGCCATTACGCCAGCAGCTGCGGCCACTGAGTCACGCATGTTGGGTTTGGCTCGTGGCTTAGCTCAAGTGTCAGCGCCTTTGGGTCAAATGATCCAAAGTTTGCCTGGTGTTGATTCTGGTTTGTTGTCCGCTTCTGGTGCTGCTGGTGGTGCTGGTCTAGCTTTTGGTGGTTTGACTGTCGCTGCGACAGCAGCGTATGCGATCTCTACAAAAGCAGCGCAATCGTTCACTGATCAAGCGTTAGCGTTAGAAGCAGCAGCAAAAGCGGCTGGAGCGTTAACACCTGAGATCAGTGGGAACGCTGATAAGGCACGCGACTATCAGAAATCAGCGCAAGAACTTTCTGATACGTGGGCTCAGTTCACCGCTGATATGGGTGAACTTGTCATTCCAGCATTGAAAACGGTCAATGGCACGTTAGAGAGCCTGATCAGCATCGTTGACCGGTTCACGAAAAGTGATCTGGGCAAGTGGCTTGTCGAAACAAGTGTTAACACCTCACCGTTGCTGATTGTTACCAAACTGTTGGGTGACACGTTCGGTTCAACAAGTGAATCATCAAATGAACTAACTCGTCGTTTGCAGGAGCAAGCGAAAGCTGCTGCTGAAGCGAAACAGCACACTGACGAGCTGGCTGCCGCCACTCAAGCAGCTGGTGCTGCGGCCACCCAGTATGCAAGTGATCAACTGTCAGCAGCGCAAGCTGATCTGCGTGTAAAAACCGTTCAATCTGATTGGGATGCGAAAGTTGCGGCTGCTGCAGCTGCACGCCAAAAAGCAATCGATGATGCCAAAAAAGCTGAAGTTGATGCTGCTAAGCAGATAACGGCTGCGAAAAAAAGTATTGCTGAAGCGCAAGCAAACGTGACTGATGTTGAACGCCGATCCGCAAACGCAATCCTTGATGCAAAACAGAAAGTTGCGGATGCTGAAGCACATTTACGTGCAGATTCACGTGCTGACGTTCAATCAGCTCGAAGTGTCACAGATGCGAAACTTCGCCTTGCGCGAGTCGAACAAGATATTGCTAGTGGACGCTTGTCGGGTGTTGATGCAACGCGTGCGTATGAGGACGCTTCACAAGGGTTGCAACGTGTCCAAAATGATGCAGCCCAAGCCAACGTCGATCATCAAGCACAAATTGAACGCGACATGGATGATGTTGCCGCGTCGAAGCGTCGTGTGCGTGATGTTGAAGTTCAGGCCGCAAAAGATATTGCTGCGGCCAAAACTGCGGTTACAACCGCGATACATGCTGAACGGGACGCTGAATCGAAGTATGGTGCTGCGGTTCAAGCGACAGCAGCCGCATCACGAGCTGCTGGTATTAGTGCAGCCGATCGAGTACGTCATGAGTTAGACGTGGAAGCCGCCGTTTTAGCGTCTCGTGCCGCTCACCAAAAGTTGAACGCTGATATTGCAACGATGGTCACTAACGTGCGCAACGGTACGTGGCAGTGGGCGACGTTACGTAACGTGTTGGACCAACTGCACGTTAAGCAATTCCCCAACTTGATCGCGGATCTTGCCGCAGTTGAAGCTGCATCGGCAACTCATACTGCGCAAAGCACGTCGGCTAATACGCCAGGCGAACATTCAGGTAATCGCATCAACGATCTTTTCGGATCGGCTGGTCTTCCCGCCGTGTACATCACAATGAATGGTGTAATTGCGGATAAGACTGCGGCCAATGCGATCGGTGCGGCTGTCGCTGATGGGGTACATAAACAGTTGTTGCGTTGGCAGAATTCGGGTCAAGATCTCGGATTCGGAAACAGGCACTGATGCCACTCACCGACATAGCCACGATCACTGTTTCAGCTGCGTGGGTAAACAATCCTGATGATGCGTCACCGACTTGGTACACGGTGCCCGCGGTCGAACAAGTACAGATCGGGCCACGTGGAAGACATTACGAGCTGGACACGGTTAACCCAACCAGGGCAACTATTCGTATTGATAACTCAGATGGTTTGTATTCATCTGGTAGCACAATTTTTTCTGGAGCGACGGTCACGCCTGATCGCCCCATCCGTGTGCGTGCGGCTGTACCCGTGACCACGACCACGACGACAACGCCAGGTAAAGGAACGTTTGGTGGTCAATCGTTTGCGGCTGGTCCATTCGGATCGTTCATCGCGATTACGACGACAACAACAGGCACTGTAACAACGACGTACACGTTAGCAAAACACACGATTGAGTCAGCGCCGTCACGTCTTGATTCGGGTGGCTTTGATTACGCATCCTCCACGTTCACAACAATCGATTATCAGGATGCGTTAGCAGCGCGCACGTTAAAATCGTGTTACAACGAGCAAACCATCTACGAGCAGCCAACCGCGTATTATCCGATGTCTGAGCCTGCTGGACGCACCAGTATCGGTGACGTGATTGGTGGGCTTGTTGCACCGATACGGTTGTTAACCGCAGCAGGAACCTCGTCGCCAGGAGTGGCCTCTCTGGGCGCAACGCCTTTTTTCGGCTCAACAGACACGTCTACTAATGCATCTTTTGCGCCACATATTTCTGGTACGGCTCCATCACTCACAGTTGATGGAGGATGTGCGTATGTCCTTGGCAGCAACGGCGTTGGCACGTTCATTACAGCCAGTACGTGGGCAATCCGTTTAACGTTTGCTACGACATATTCTGATTCGTCTGGGTATCTGTTTTATCAAGCAAATGTTGACAGTACCGCGTTGAACAATCCAGCTTACATTTCTATTGGTAATAGCGGATCGTTATCATGGGTGTTTGGTAACGCATATGGGTCCACATCCGCCACATACAACGATGGTTACGCGCACACCATTCAGGTGATCGGTAACGCTACAAACACTCGCGTATGGATTGATGGCGTACTTATTTCAACTGGCGTAGCGTCAACCGGAACCGGATTCAACACTATTGGACAGTGCACAATCGGCGCTGGCATCAACGTCAATGGTAATCTGGCTGACTCTTACGCTTATCACGGTCAGATCGGGCATGTAGCGATCTGGAATGGGAGCAGCCCGAGTGATACCACGTCTTACGTTTCAGCGACCAAGGGTTTCATTAATGAAACCGCTGATACGCGTATCGCTCGGCTGCTGAACTGGTCCAAGTTTTCAGGATCAACAAGTTTAGATTCAACATGCTCAACACCATTGGGTGCGATGGACTGTTCAGGGCAGACCGTATTGCAGCAATGCCAAGACACAGCTAATGCAGAAGATGGCTTGTTCTACATTAAAGGTGATGGCACGCCACGTTTACGGTCTCGTGCATCACGATATTCGTTAGCATCCGTTGCGACGTTCGGTTCAACAACATATCCGGTGGAAACATCACAGCTTGAGTTCTCGTATGACCGTCAACATGTTGTGAACGATGCGTATGTAACTCGGCCTGCTGGTCCCACGTTACGTGTTGTCAACTCAACAAGTGTTACCGCGCACCGGACACGTACCGCAAACCTAACCTTCTCGGTGAACTCGGATGATCAACTATTGCAAGCCGCAAACTGGTATTTATACCGGTACGCAAACCCAGTCTTACGAGTTGGGACAATATCGTTCCGACCGTTCACAACACCTGGCTTAGCGACGTTGGCGTGCACTTTGGAACCGGGCGACAAGATCACGGTCAACAATCTGCCGTCTCAAGCGCCGGCATCATCAATGGATTTCATCATTGAATCGATCGGTCACGCAAACATCACAAACAGTGATTGGACAGTGGAATTGTCTTTGTCACCGTGGATCGCTCCTGTTGTCATCGACGACACAAGCCATTACGGGTACATCGACGACTACATCAGCAACCCAACCGCCTACGGCGTTCTCATCTACTAGGGGTCACACATGGGCGTGTTTACAACAGCAGCTAAAACGTGGGGTGCTGAAGCACTCAAATCGTCAGACTTAAACGCTCAAGTCCGTGATCTCATTAACGGCTTTGGTGCGTGGACGTCCTACTCTCCTACGGTCGGTGGGTTAACCAGCTCGTACTCAGCGTCTGGCGCGTACTCACAAATTGGAAAACTTGTTTACTTCCGGGCCAGTGTTCAACTGACAGCAACTGCAACTGGTTCCGGCAGTGTGACAGTGAGCCTGCCAGTTACGTCAGCAACTCTGACAGCAGGCACGTTGATGGGGACAGCACAATTCACGGCTAACAGTGGCGCGATTTACTTTGGTGGAATGGCGTATTCGTCGACGACCGTTTTCATTGTCCGAATGCCTATCACAATCGGTTCAACAAACTCAACGTGGACACCAAGTGTGCCGAGTGGACAAGTATCGGGTGACAAATGGATGTTTACCGCCGTGTATGAGGCCGCGTGACCTATGAGCATCGATCCGTCCACGTGGGCATCATGGGCCGAAATCATCACGTCCGCAGGTGTCGTCATCGTCGCGATTTGGCGTTGGGAAAAGAAACTATCCAGCCGACTCGATAAGCAAGACATCAACATTGAACAGATCACAAAAACGTTGGAACGTCAGTTCGGTACGAACGGGTTTGTTCTCCACGAAAAGGTACGAGCATTAGCGGCCAACTCAGATTTTGAACGCGCTCGATTAGACACACACTTGAACCAACACATTGAGGCAGGGAGCATGAACGATGCCACGCATTAGCACGCAAGAGGCAAATCAGGCCCTAGCAACAACGGGTTGGGGTTACGTTTCGTTGCATACGGCTGATCCTGGTACGACGGGTGCAAGCGAAGTCACGGGTGGATCGTATGCTCGGGTCGCTGTCACGTGGAATGCAGCTTCAGGTGGTTCAGTTACGAACTCAAACGTTGTCACAATAAACTTGCCCAGTGGAGTGACCGCTACCTATTTTGGTGTCTGGTCGACGGGTGGCACGTCCGGTGGTCAATACTATGTGGGCGGCGCATTAAGCCCGACCGTTACTGCCACGACCGCTACGACGGTCACGTTGAACGCGAGCAGTATCACGATCAGCGCGGCTTAACATGTTCGCGGGTTACGCGTTCGCAACCGCAACGTTCAGTGGACGTACCAGGTACATCACCACGATTGGTACAGGCTCACTCACGATCACTGGATCAAGCAGTGTCACGTCGACAGGTAGTGGTTCGTTAACGGTCACCGGTTTGGCTGTCCCATCCACGAATCTTGCAACAAACGCCACAACGTTTGCCGGTGTCACATTCGGCGGGTACATCAACGCGACCGCTCAAGTGACAAGCGGAACCGGCTCGGTCAACATTACGGCGACCGCAAACCCGTATGTGCCCATCAGTAACCTTGCGACAACAACAACGACGTTCGCTGGTGTCCTGTTCGGTGGTTTCCTACAAACCGCACCAAAAACAACAGTTGGTACGGGATCAATCACGATCACGGGCACAGCAACCCCAACCATTCCCGCATCGAACCTGAAAACGACCACGGGCACGTTTGCGGGAATGTTGTTCGGTGGTCTCGTTAACACGAATCCTGTTACAACAACAGGTACGGGCACGATCACGATCACAGCAACCGCAACCGGACCCACTATTAGCCTAGGCACGTCAACGATCTACCCAACAACGGGTACAGCTGCACGGATCGTTCCCGCAACGAAAACATCATCAACGTTGACAACAACGATTCCGCGGACACCAACGGTGACACCGATTCGTGTAGCAACGTCCAACGTTACTAACACGTTCACATCATCGACCGTGTTGTCGACGGTGTTTAAGACCACGACGCGGTTAATGACCACGGTAAGCATAACGCCAAACATGTCGATCTTGTTCTTATCGAAACCGATCACACCCGTCGTACCAGTTATACATGACACGTACATAGACGCGTATGTCGATGTCTATTAAGGGGATGAGATGACAATCCCTAGCACTCATGCGATTGGTGATACTGGGCACGTAGCCGACCACAATCTGATTGTTGGCGCGCTCACATCGTTACAAGCATCAGTTAACTCGTTGACGGCTTCAGGTTTGCCAGCGGGCGCGGTGTACGTGTACGTCGGACCAACCGACCCCAACGCGACAATGCCCTACTTGTGGTTGGACACGTCGCAATCTCCACCAGCTCTCGAATACGTGTATTACACCGCATCCATCACGACGGGTCGTTTCACTAGCCAGTTCGCAAGTTTCAGTTTCGCTGGATCAACCTTCTAGAAGGGGCACACGCTCATGGGTACTACAACGTTTGATACGCATAAGAATCTGGCCATCTCGCTTGTGGCTACGGCGCCTTCACCGGCCACGTCGGGTACGACTCTTGTAGTTACAGCTGGTGAAGGGTCACGGTTCGCTGCGGGTATGAACGCGACGATCTGCCCAGCGGGTTCCACGCCTGATCCGTCGAACTCTGAGATCGTCCGCATCACGAACGTATCAACGAATACGCTCACGATCACAAGGGCTCAAGAATCATCGACGGCTCGCACCGTTGTCGTGGGTGACGTGATCTTTGCTGGACCATCAATCAAATCGTTTTCTGATATTGAGACGGCGGTCGGTAACCTTGAAACCCCACTACTCGGTAATACGAACGCGGTTGTTAGCGGTACGGCGTACACGACTGTTCTAGCCGATGCAAACACGTACATTGATTGCACGTCAGCGTCAGCCACGCTGATCACAATCCCAACCAATGCGACCGTTGCCTACCCGATCGGGACAACAATCGTTGTGACCCAGAAGGCCGCTGGTCAGGTCACCGTTCAGGTAACAAGCACTGACACACTTAACTCGTACTCACCCACAGCTGCTGGAACACAAGGCGCTGGTGGAACCGCATTATGCGCTGGACAGTGGGCAGCCGTAACCGTTCGCAAAGTTACATCCACCGGGTGGATCGCTTACGGAGCAAAGTAATGAGCCTCACACAATCACGATCAATGGGTGCAGGAACGACAAAAGCAACATCCGGTGGTGGCGGCATCACACTAAGATCGTCATCCATTGTTACTCAATACGGTTTGACAAACATCACACCAACTAACCCGACAGGTAGCGTTGCGGGTGATTTCTTGGTGTTGTGTGTTTGGCAAAACGATACAAGCGCAAGTGGTTTTGCTCCCAACACTCCTGCCGGGTGGACTTTAGCAGCCGCTCCTGGCGGCGTCGGGGACGAACTTTTGGCGGTTTACTATCGAGTCTCCAACGGAACAATGCCAACATTTTCTGAAGGTGGATCGGGCACTTACGATCAGATCGCCGTCATGCTCGCGATACAAAACGTCAACGCAACACCAATTTCAGCGGCATATTCGCAAACCACAAGCACAAACACCGCCACACAAGCCGCACCAAGCGTAAGCACAGCACAAACCAACGATCTGCTTATCTCCATGTGGGGTACAAACCCATTAGGATCACAATCGGCTGGAAAATCATACAGTTCGTTTGGAACATCCACGCTTGCGCAACAAGGTCAAGTTGGTGGTAACGGCTTCTCATTCTTTGCTGTTGCCACTCAAGTCGTTGCGGCTTCTGGCGCAACGGGTACTCGTTCAGCTACTGCGTCTTACTCGGCGACCAGCGAGTACATCGCCGCAAACATTGCGATTCGTCACGCATAACACGATCAACACGATGCGCGAGGTTTATTATGTCTAAAGCGTTGGTCAATGTTAAAGGTTCTGATGGTGCAACTGGGCCGCAAGGCCCGACCGGGGCGACAGGCATACAAGGGCCAGCAGGCCCAATGGGTGCGACTGGTGCAACCGGTGCAACCGGTGCAACAGGAGCCGCTGGCACAGCTGCAACAATCACCGTTGGAACAGTCACGACAGGCGCAGCTGGGACGAGCGCCGCAGTCACAAACGTCGGATCCACCAGCGCAGCTCGCTTTGACTTCACAATCCCACGCGGTGATACGGGAACAAGCAGTTCCGCAGGAGTAGTATCCGATATCACGTCTCTCGGATCTTTTGAAGTGATCCCGTTCATACCTGATGGTAAAGATTACTTCTACGTGCTCAGTCAGGACGCGCACATTAAATTGTTTGATGGTCCTGCTAGCTCTTCATTGCAATTTACTATTGTGTGTCAGCAAGATGCGACAGGTGGGCGCAAGTTGAGCGTTCACTCAAGTGCGATCATGCCAACTCTCAACTTCCCAAACAACAACAACATTGCTTCCACTCGTCCTAACTCTTTGACCATGTGTACGTTCAAGTGGATGCCCACCTTGGGATGGATATGTACCTCGTACATAACTGACATTGATCCTTGGTCGTGGACGATTCCAACCACGTACAGTTTGAACGGCACAACTGTTACAACAAACATGCAAGGCTTGGTCTATCGTTGGGAAGATTGGAAGAAATCTTTTGATGTTGTGCTTAACACGTTTATCAACACAATACCGTCGGGAACTCGTACTCAACTGAACGGTTATTGGTGGTTGTATCAAGGTAGGTATTCACAAAGTACAACTGATATATATTCAAATTTGTTAGCCAGTACAGGTGTTGCTGCCATTACAAGTGGCGGTATTGCCGGCGAATCAATTCTAGGAATCACTGGTAACAAGTGGCCTCAGGGTAACCCAGCAGATTACATACAGATTCCGTACTCGGGTGCTTTTACCCAATGGGGTGATACGACAAGCACAAACCTGATTGGCGTGGAGTTTGTGCATGAGTTTGGTCACATCGTTGACAACAACTGGTATCGCGCTCACTTTGCTAACTCGTGGTACTCATCGTCAACAACAGATCGTTTCGGTAACCCATACCAACCGATCAGATCGCACCCAACAATGGTAAGTTTGTACGCATCAATTCAAGCAGATTCCGGTTTTGCGGCAACTAGACCCCAATACGGACAGGCAAAAGCATCATCTGGTGAATGGTTCGCTGAAATGTACCGTTGCCGCGTTCAAGGTGTCACAACCGGAACAGCGGGACCGTTAGAACTATGCGCCAACAATGCGTCATATGTTTCATCTTTTAACTCGTTTATGACAAGCATTGGCCTGTAATGTACCCACAAAATTTGATTACCCTTGAGGCAGCAAACGCTTCAACCACGTTTACCCCGTACCGTTTTGGGCGCATAGATAGTTACACCAACCCAAGCAACGCATGGGATACAAGCGCAATAGACTTTTCAGGTATTGTCTTTCCCGTTACGACAGCAGCAGACCAAGCTAACTGTGTCATTTACTCAAGCCACAATGGAGTTGCATCAGCTCAAGGGTTATCCGTTGTTGTTCAAATAGGTGGTGCAGTTAAGGTTGAGATTGGTGGTCTGTTTAATTGTGGTGATCCGATCACCACAGATGCAAACGGTAAAGCTGTTAAGGCAACGTCAGGCCAATACGTAGCAGGCTACGCATTAGAAACAATCACCACGTTTAAGCAGTCCAATCGGACTTACACATACATTCAACTTGTAGCGTTTAATACGGGAACTGATGGACTCGGACACTTCCTAGCCAACGGGTCAGGAATTACAACTGCCATTGGCAACGGGTTTGGCATCATCACTCAAACCGGAAACTCTTCACGCGGCAACATCAGCGTCGCAACTGGAGGAGCATTTCCGTCCACGAACATCATTAATCACACGTTTACGTACCCATACGCATATGCACCCACGGTGATCGTGTCACCAACAAATGCCTTAACAGCAGCTCAAACGCCTTACGTATCCGCATCATCGACGACTGGCTTCACAGTAACTCTGGTGAGCACCGCGTCAAATCAAACGTATGCGTACAACTACATGGTCATCGCTTAACACACTGACTGCCGTGGCGTGCTGAAACCACGCTCGCGAAACCCCTTCACGCGCCCGCCGTGAAGTAGGCACGTCACGGCACCCCACACTCACCCCACACCACAACGGTCGTGGGGTTTTCTCGTATCCGAAGGGAACACACCATGACGCAATTATGGGAATCCATCCCGCCAGCGATCCGCACCATCATCAACGTTGTTGTCGGTGCCGCATTTGCCGCCGCCGTCACCTACGTTGTCGGCAATCTATCGGGTGGGAACATTGACCTGAACGCGCTAGGCAAGGTTGTTCTTGTCGCTGCTAGCACAGCCCTAGTGCGTGCCATTAATCCTGTTGACACGGCTTATGGTGTCGGCTCGTCGAAGGTTCAGCCCGTACCTGATCAGTCGGTGGCTCAGGATGCGTAGCCTCCCCGCAGCCGTCGCCTACGCGAAAGCGGAACAAGCACACGCGTCACGTAACTGGTCGAACTTGTGCCAGATGTTTAGCCGCTCGTGTGTTGGTGCAGCTGCGTGGGCACCATCAGCTCGTGAAGCATTCAACGCAATCCCCGCACAACATAGGCATACGGGTGTACCGCCGCAGGGTGCGCTCGTCTATTTCGGTTCAGCGACCGTTGGAACAGGTCACGCCACGTTTTCTGATGGCAACGGTTACGTGTACTCAACAGATATTTTGCGTCCAGGACGCGTGGACCGTGTGAAGCTTGACCTCATCGTCAAAAACTGGGGACTCCCGTACAGGGGATGGATCGACTGGACACCATCGGGCGCAATCAACATTGCTAAACCCGCAACCCCACCCGTACACGTCCCCACCATCCCACCGTTTCCTGGCATGTTCGGGCTCGGCGCGAAAGGTGACCACGTGAAAGCCATTCAAAAGGGACTAGGCATCACGGTTGATGGCGTGTTTGGACCCATCACTAAAAAGAAGGTGCAGTCCTACCAGAAGGCGCGTCCTTGGCTTTGGCCGTGGACACCAGGCACCGTTGGTCCCGTTTCCTATAAAAGTCTGGCGCGCCCGATCTAGTCGACAACGTGACTTGGCAGAAACCACACGACCTCATTGGCAACAACCGCACTAGCCAAAAACTAACTACGAAACGGCAGTGCAGTAGTCAACGAAACGGTAGTGCAGTAGACGAGGGGGACGACGTGGGACTACTCGAAGCATTTGAGAACGATCGCAACACTCGGAAGCACGGCGCTTGGTGCAACGCTGGCAAACTGTTAGAGAGCCTCAACGATGACGACCGGCAAACCCTAATCGACGTGATGAACGACCCCACGTGGACATCAACGCGCATCTCAGACGTGTTGAAATCTGAGCAAGGTGGTGGCCACTCGATCGGGCCGCACGTGATCAGCCGACACCGTTCAAAGCGTTGCCAATGTTAGACAAAGACAAACCCTCGTTGGCAGATGCGTTTGCGAAAGAAACCGTCGCCCCGCGCATCCTCATCATGGACGTGGAGCGCACGCCAGCGCACGCACGAATTTGGTCCCAAAAGGTGAGGTTCAGTCCGGTCGGAAGTTGGGTCAAACTTCCTCAAACGATCTGCATGGCATCGAAGTGGTATGACCAGAAGAAAGTCATGTTCCATGCAGCGTGGGAATCAGACGACCCTCACTATCTAGCAAAACAAGCTTGGACGTTGTTCGATCAAGCAACCCACGTTGTCGGTTACAACTCAAAAAATTTCGATGAACGACACCTAAAAACGTTGTTTTTGGAAGCGGAACTACCTCCACCACGACCGTGGAAAACCATAGACCTCTACCTAGTGAATCGTTCGACGTTCGGGTTTGAGTCAAAAAGCCTGCGCCACTTGTGTGAACGTCTCGGAGTGCAAAACAAGGAAGGCCACTACGACGCTGAACAGGCTGAACGTGCAATGGCTGGTGATGTCAAAGCTCAGAAGGCGTTAGCTCGTTACAATCGGTTCGATGTTCTTGCGGCTCAGGCGTGTCTAGAGCGTCTACGACCGTGGATCAAGGGCATGAACCTTGGCCTCTACTACGGCACCGACGACGAGCCACGATGCGCAAACTGTGGCCAAACCGGAACTCTCGAACCAGCAGGATGGGCTAGCACTGCGTTAACCAGGTACGCGGCGTATCGGTGCACCAGCTGCGGATCGTTGATGCGTAACAATCACCGCAAGCACTCGACGACGATCAGGGGTGTGTGATGAGTGAGTACCGAGAGATCATGGCGGTCATGAATAACGGCCCGATAAGTGTTGCTCTGAAAATTCCTCTAAATGACGTGGGCGCGGTCCCGTTCTTCCTGGGCGACATCGCGACGGAATGTAAAGCAATGTTTGAGTCAGCGATGAAATCCGTATCCGACTGGGACATGGTTCTCGATGATGTAGTCGACGACGAGGGCACCATCACCACAGATGAGGCTTGACGGTCGATAACGGCACCATCATGCCGATAATGGTGCACATATCAGCCATTAAGCGGGAACACGTCAACGGCTATTCCTGTTTAGGCACGATCGTTCCCAAAACGACGCACGATCAAACGTACAATCCGCGTGCGAAACGTACAGACCACGTATGTACACGATGTACACCAAAGCCCCCGCCAACATGGTGGGGGCGTTTTCGTGCGTTATACAACCCCAGCAGCCTGAGCGCGCTGAGCCGACAACGATCTTGAACACAAAAACGGTTATCAAGATCAGTCTCATACTATGAAACCTTATTTTCTACAGGAGACCCCCCCCCCCTGTCGTTTGAGCCGTTCAAAACTCAAATCAAACAGTTCCGCAACAGGCTCAACAGGGAACTGAAAAATTTGTGCATCAGGCATATCAGCCCACAACGCTTTTTTAGCATATCCGGCAAGAATCGCATCAATACGTGCTTGGCGTCGAGGTGAAACCGACGAAAACCCATGTCGCTCAGCGAATCTCGGGAACAAACCATCCTCGTAATGGGGCACATCAACAAGCCCTTTGGCTTTCAATTGAAGCCAAACGGATTTGAGATAGTCCTTTTCGCGCATGTCCAAACCTTCGGCGTGTCGACCCTCGCAAGGTTGGCAAATATGCTAACTTCGTCGACGTACTCAGGGGAAACACAATTCGATATTGGTGAGGACCGGCTAACCCGACATAACCCAAGCAGATAATCCGCAAAGGCACATTATGTAAAGTTGATCCTCACCTCAGACACTACGTTGCGG
>Ga0209189_1001356_pt1 | contig 18391 bp, 3 predicted proteins | sample C_130820_EF_Meta_FD_187308 | JGI IMG/M metagenome (GOLD analysis project Ga0209189, IMG submission 187308) | Freshwater microbial communities from Lake Croche, Canada to study carbon cycling - C_130820_EF_MetaG (SPAdes) (version 3) | ecosystem: Environmental > Aquatic > Freshwater > Lake | place... | reverse complement strand
GAGCGCGTTGCTCACGCTCACGACCTGCTGCGAGTCGTCGGAGCGGGCGAGCACGTTGCCGTCGGCGTCGAGCAGTTCGAGCATCGCGTCGAGGCCGGGGGCCGTCTTGTCGACGTCGAGCCAGACCTCGGAGCCGGCGTAGCCGGTGAAGGAGTAGACGTCGACGTCGCGGGTGTTGTCGATCGCGATCGCCCCGTGCACCTCGTAGCCGAGGCGGCGGTTGTCGTCGCCCCCCTTCTCCTGCGACGAATCCCAGGAGTTCGTCGCCGACGTCTCCGTGCTCTGGGTGGCGTAGTTGGGCCCGAGCGTGCCGAGCACCTGCGCCGTGCCGACCACGCCGTTGACGTCGATCGACTTCGTGACCGCCACCTCCGCCTCGTTCACCACCTCGACGTTGCGGTCGTTGGAGAGCGGGAGGAACTTGAGGCCCCGCCACTGGCCGGTGGCCCCGTAGGAGACGCCGTCGTTGTTGGTGTCCTTGACCGGCACACCCGATGCGTCGAGGCTCGCCCCGACGGTGTCGTCGTTGAGCGACGTCATCACCACCGGATAGCCCGGGGCGCCCACCACCTGCACCGTGCCGCCGATGCGGTCGTTGATGTCGAGGCCGTAGCCGGCGGCCGTGATGCCGGCGGAAGCGCCGAGGAGTTTCACCACGAGGCTCGAGTTGGCGGCGCTCTGGAGGCGGATGCCGGTGGCCGTGTGGAAGTTCTGGACGATGATCTCGCTCGTCAGCACGTGGACGATGTCGGTGTCGTCCCAGACGCTCTCCGTGGTGATCTCCTCGGCCCGCACCACCATCCCCACCGTGGCCCCCAGGCCGCTCTGGTAGGTGAGCCGGTTCGACCGCACGAGCGGGCCCTGGTTGGCGTCGTAGTCGGCGAACCGGGCGATCGTGCCGGTGGAACGGCCCGGGTCGGCCACCACCCGGTCGGTGAGCGAGTTGGCGTTGATGCTGATCACCGCGCCCGCGTTGTCGCGGAAGTCGTTGCCCGCGATCACCGGCTGCGCCCCGCGCACGAAGATCGTGGCGGGGGTGTTCGTGCCGCGGCCGGTGCGGTCGTTGGGGGCCGTCGTGGCGGCGTTGAACTCGACCCGGCTGTTGGTGAGCCGCAGGTCGCCCTCGTGCACCTCGATCGCGTCGAACGTCGAGTAGCCGCCCTCGATCGGCGTCTGGCCGCCGGCGAAGCCGAGGTAGGCCCGGTCGATGCTGGCCTTGGCGCCGGCGTTGACCACGATCCCGCCCCAGTCGCCCGGCGTGCGGGAGTCGGGGAGGATGCCGTTGGTGTCGAAGGTGCCGCCGGCACCGTAGCGGCTGTCGCCGAAGCTCGTGAACACGACCGGGCTTCCCGGGAGCCCCTCGGCGATGAGCTGCGCGGTGCCGCGGCCCAGCTCGATCCGCGCGCCCTGCAGCTTCACGACCACGCCCGGGTCGACCGCGAGCCGGCCGGTGGCCCGGGCCTGCGTCACGCCCCCGACCTGCGTGTAGCCGCCGACGCCCCCCTCGACGAGGAGATTCTCGGTCATCACGTAGACGGTGTCGCGGCTCGTGAACCGGGCCGGCACGGAGAGCGTGTCGACGCTCGAGCCGGGGGCCGTGGTGATCCGCACGAAGACGCCGTTGATCGAGTTCTGGTGGAGCTGCGCCGCGTTGCCCGGGCCGTCGTTACGGGTTTCCACGAAGAGGTTGCCGCGGAGCGCCGGGCCGATGCGGTCGCCCGTGTCCTCGAAGCTGTTGGGGTCGGCGGAGATGCCGGCGCCCTGGCTGTCGGTGATCGTGTTGAAGGCCAGCGTCGGCCGCGTGCCCACGAGGTAGAGCGGCGTGATCGACTGCGGTTGCGAATCGATGACCACCGAGCCGCCGCCGTAGCGGAGGTCGGCGTTGGCGACCGAGTTGACGAAGATCTTCCGCGTCGCGGAGTCGGAGTCGGCGCGGAGCACGAGGCCGCCCCACTGTCCGCCGGCGGCCGCCGGGCCGACACCGTCGACGTCCTTGCCGACCGAGTCGTCGTGGATCGAGGTGAAGATCACGCGGGCCGACGGCGTGCCGAGCACCTGCAGGGCGGCGCCCTTGCGGTCGACGAGCGGCGAGGAGCTGCCGACGTCGATCACCGACTCGCCCATCTTGAAGAGGGCCGACTCGTCGATCATCAGCGTGACGCCCTTGGGCACGGTGATCCGCAGGCCGTCCTCGAGCGTGGCCCCGGTCGACGACTTGCCGACCTGGTAGGGCTGGTCGTCCTTCGGGTCGGCGGCGTTGCCACTGTTGCCGACCACGCGGATGATCCCGCCGGTCGCCGCCGCGGCCAGCGCCGCCGGCAGCGTGCGGAACGGGCTCGCGAGCGTGCCGCCGAACGTGACCGTGGCGGCCACGCCGTCGAGCGTGGTGGCGACGGGGTTCGCGGCCGCGTCGACGAGCGTGATCTGCTTCGTGCCGGCGGTGACCACGCCGACGAGCGTGCCGGCCGGGATGCCGGTGCCCGACACCTTCATGCCCGGGGCGACGTTCGCGACGCTCGCGAGCGTGAGCTGCGTGACGCCCTTCGCCCAGGTGGAGGTCGTCGTCAGGGCGGTGGCCGTCTTGTCGACCCAGACCGTGCTCGTCTGGGCGGCCGTGTCGAACCAGAAGTTGAAGGAGCCGCCGGGCACGCCGTCGCGGTCGCCGTCGAGCGGCACGCTCTTCACGGCGTCGACGATCGTCGTGTCGGCCGACGCGGCCGGGGTGAAGCCGAGCTTGAGGTCGTAGGCGCCGTCGGAGCGGCCGCCGCCGCCGCTGTTTTGCACCTCGGGGTTGAAGTCGGTGTTGCCCGTGCTCGTCACGGCCACGTAGTAGGTGCCGGCCGTGAGGTCGAGGGAGAGGAAGGAGTCGCGGCCGTAGTAGTCGTCGTTCCGCGCGACGAGCTCGCGGGCCTTCGTGACCGAGTCCTCGCGGTAGAGCGTGAGCACCGTGTCGGCCGCGCTCTTGGCCGCCGACCCGGCGCGGGCCACGACCGTCTCTGCGGTGAACGTGCCGGCGGCGGGGAGCGAGAAGGAGTAGACGTCGATGTCGGAGCCGGTCTTCGGGTAGAGCTGCAGCAGGTGGAGCGTGTCGTAGTCGCCCGGGTAGACCTTCTCGCCGGTCAGACCGCCGCCCATGATCGACGGCAGGTCGTAGGAGTGCGGGAGACCGAGCGCGTGGCCGATCTCGTGCATCGCCGTCTCGAACCACTTGCCGCCGTACTCGTCGCTCGACCCCCAGGTGACGCGGGAGTTCATCACCACCATGCCGGGGCCGCCGAGGCCGATCGGGCCGCCGTTGGGGTCGGTGGGCGTGGCGGCGTTGAGCGCCCGCATGTCGCCCGTGACGACCGTCAGCCCGCTCGCGGCCGTCTCCACGAACCGCACGCCCGTGGAGCGGCTGAAGAGTTCGAAGACCTCGCGGGCCCGCTGCTTCTGGTCCTCGGTGATGAGGTTCGTGAGCGGGTTGCCCTGCGGGTCGACGCCGTAGTTGGCCTGGAAGTTGTAGTAATTCACCGGGATCGCCGCGGCGGGCACCGCGGCCTCGGCGCCCGTGCCGTGGGCGCCGGAATCGGCGGGCGTGTCGCGGTGGCCGGGCTCGCTCGTCGCGCCGGGCGGCAGCGGGAAGAGCAGGTTGCCGGCGGGCGTCGGCACGCTGGCGCGGGGGTCGATCGTCGCCGACACGGTCGCGCCGGCGACGCCGAGCGTGCCGAGGCCCGTGGCCGTGCCGAAGCTCGAGTTGTCGTCGCCCGGATTCACGGCGACGGTCGAGGAGATCTCGAGCTTGTAGGAGCCGGTGGTCGCGCCGCCGGCCGCGTTGCTGCCGTCCACGGCGGAGTACGCGGCGTTGCCGGTGCTCGAGACGCCCAGAAAATAGTCGCCGGCGGGGGCGATGTAGGTGAGCGTGTCGACGGCTCCCGTCCCGGCGGGTACGTAATTGAAACCGAAGACGCCCGTGATCGGCAGGCCGGCGGAGTCGAAGAGCCGCAGGAACGGATTGAAGCCGGCGGCCGGCGTCGCCTTCACCGTGAGCAAGCCGGCAGCCGTGAGGTTCACCTTGTACAGGTCGATGTCGTTGGCGTTCGTCTCGCCGAGGAACGCCGTCGTGGTGAAGGCGGGCGTGGCCGGGACGGGCTGCTGGAAGATCGAGCCGACGTTCACCGCCTTGTCGATCTTGAAGTTGGTGTCGGGGCCGCCGCCGACCTGCAGACGGTAGATGACGCCCTGGCCGAGCGCGTTGGCCGCGAACGCGAGCACGGCCGTGCCGGAGCCCGCGTCGTAGGAGACGGAGGCGGGCGTGAGGACCGAGACGATGCCCGCCGTGGCGGCGTTCGTCTCGAAGAGCTGGTAGTTGGCCGGGTTCTGCGCGCTGGCCTGCTGCAGCGGGTCGTTGGCGTTGAAGTGGACGACGATGGTGTCGCGCTTCTGGTCGAGCGGGCCGTCGCCGATCGCGAGCCGCGCCGCGGCCGCCCCGGCCTTGTCGGTGAACGACACCACGGGCGTGAACGTCGCGCCCTTCACCGTGACCGTCGTGCCGGCGAGCGCGGCACTCGCCAGTTCGACGCCGAACGTCGCCGCCGGGGCTCCGGCCGGGGCGAGCACGGCCTGGATCGCCGCGGCCACCTTGGCGATGGTGTCGTTTTGTCCCGGCTTGACGCCCATGAGCGTCGCCCCGGCCTGCGACTGGGCGCCGTCGGTGTCGAACTCGATCGTCACCGCCTTGCCGCGGACGCCCACCGTGAGCAGGTCGCCGTCGACGGGCATGCTCGTGACGTCGATCGTCTTGTCGCGGACCACCGGCTGCGGCACCACCGACACCACCTGGGCCCCGAGGTCGAGCCGCAGGTCGATCTCCTGCGAGGCCTGACGGAAGACGTTCGTGCCGCCGTTGCCGGTGAGGGCGTTCGTGATCGTGATGCGGTAGGTGTCGTCGGGCAGCGTTTCGGCGAACCGGATCACGACCTGATTCTTGTTGGGGAGGTCGTCGACGGCGATGCTGCCCGGCACGACCGGCACGTCGGCGTAGGCGCCGCCGCCGACGCCGGTGCCGAACTTGTCGCCCCCGTGGCCGCTGCGGGTGACCGTGATCGCGGAGAGGGTGGCCTGGTCGATCGTCGTGCCGGGACTGAACGACAGCGTGATCTGCTGCGGCGCCTGGTTGAGCTCGGGGGTGCCGCCGGCGTTGTTGCCGGCGACGTAGAAGGGCGTCGCGCTCTGCGCGTAGGCGGCGGCGAGGTCGAACGCGAGCAGGCGGCGGGATTCGAGCGACTCGACGCGGCCCTGCTGATTCTGCGCGGCGCGGCTGCCGGCGGCGTGGCGGCGGCGCGACCGACGCGATTCGCTGCCGGCGGACCGGGCGGGCTTGCGGGAGAGGCCATGGCTGTCGAAGGAGAAGAACTCCATGGGACGATCGCCTTGATGAGAAAGGGGAGAGAAGAGGATCGAGACCGGCCGGCCGGATCACCGCCGGGACGGCACCGGACAACTCTTACAGACGGGGGCGAACCGGGCAGAAGCCGAAAAGCGGTCGGTCGTTCCCCGGGAAGCCCTCCGCCTCACCGTGAGCAGCGTCGCGGGCCCCGGCCATTGGGACTCTGGACACTCTCGCGAAGAAGGGGAACCCCTCCCTTGAACGACCGTCGTGCAACGTAGTTGTGTCGTGCGGGGAAGTCAAAGAATGGGCGCATCGGGGCCGTGCTTCCGCGGCGGCACCGCGGACCGGAAAAAACGGGGTCGGGGAGTCCGGGGCGGCGGACGTCGCGGCCGCCGGCCGGCCGTCCCGAGGCCGGCGGGGACGACCCGCCCGGGAGGGCCGATCCGACCCAGCCTGCCCGGACCGCCCGGAGGCGTGTCTCGCCCTCCGACCGGCGCCGAAAAGTCACCGCATCCCCGCTCCGTCCGCCAGTCTCCGCGACCCGCATCTGAGGACGGTCAGTCACGACCCCTACCAGCGGAAGACGATCCCAACGTCGTTCCATCGTTCCAAGGGGACCTCCACGAAATGAACGCTTCCGTCCGCCGCGAAGGCTCCGGTGTCCGTCTGGGCCGTCCCGCATCGCCCGCCCGCAACGGCATCGGTGCGATCCGTCGCCGCCACGCAATCCGCCGCGCGTTCCTGACGGGCATCGCCCTCACCGCACCGGTCGTTGCCGCCGCCGCGCCGCCGCCGAGCGCGCCTTTGCCCCCGACGCTTCCCGTGGCCGAGAAGCCCGCCAACATGGGGCTCTTCTCCAAGGTGCCCAAGCCGTCTGCGACGCAGACGCAGCCGGCCGCCGGTCAGGCGACCGCGGAGCAGGCCGACGCGCGGGCCGCCACGCCGCAGCCCGCCGCCGCGGAGCCCGTGGCCGCGAAGCCCGCGGCGTCATCGTGGAACCCGCTGGGATCGTGGAGTCGGTCGCAGTCGCTGGCGTCGCTGTGGCCGACCCGTGCCCCGGCCGACGCGCGGCCCACCGACAGGGCCGCGCCGGCCGCCAAAACTGCAGACAAGGCCGCGCCGGCCGCCAAAACTGCAGACAAGGCCGCACCGGCCGCCAGAAGGACCGATCCGTCGCCCAAGCCGTCGCCGGTGGCGAAGGGCGTCGTGGTGACGAGCCCGGCCGCGACGGGCGGCGGCAGGTTCGACCCCGACCTCGGACCGGCCGGCCATTTCGTCTCCGATTCCGCGGCCCCGATGCCCGCGGGCCGGCCCGACCCGCGGGACGACGCCGCGTTTCTCGATTCGGCGCCGGTCTTCACCGCCGCCGCCACCGGGCCGGCGCCGGCGGCCGTCGGGGGCGAGCCCGTCAGTCTGGTGAGCTGGCTGTCGAAGTCGTACGCCGACTACGTCGCGACGAGCGGGCCGGATGACCCTGCGGGTGACTGCCCCGCCGTGTGCGTCACCGACCGCTGCTGCCCCACCTGGCAGATTCAGACCGACGCCCTCTTCCTCTGGCAGGGCAACATCCCGAGCCGCTCGCTCTACATCGACACCGCGACGCAGGAGACCGTGCTCGACGCCAGCCAACTGCAGAACCGGGCCGCCATCGCGCCCCGCTACGCCATCATCTACAACCGCGACGACTGCCGGGCCATCGAGGTCAACTACTTCCAGGTCTGGGGCTTCAACGCCTCGGCGTCGGTGGGCACGCCCGCGGAGCCGGTGCTCAACGCCGCCGGCGACGGGGCCCTGAGCATCGACAATCTGCTCGGCCTCTCCTACGACTCGATCGGCTACGCCCGGGCCCAGAGCTCCGCCCACATCAAGAGCTTCGAGCTCAACATGCGGAAGCGGCACTGCGACGGCATGGTCCAGTGGATCAGCGGCTTCCGCTGGCTCGAGTGGGGCCAGGGCCTCTACCTGCAGGACATCGCCTACTCCTACACCCAGCCAGGGCAGGACGGCAACCCTCCGGGAGGCACCGACGTGGCTGGCGGCGACGCCATCAACATCACCACGCTCAACAACCTCTACGGCTGGCAGTGGGGGGGCGACATGACGCTCTGGAACGCCGGCCGCTGGATGCGGATCAACGGCATCGGCAAGGCGGGCGTCTACTACAACCACCAGGCGTTGCAGAACACGGCCTACAGCATCAACGGCGGGCCGTCGCAGACGTTCGCCGACTCGAAGGACACCGTCTCGTTCGTGGGCGAGACCGGGATCAACGCCTCATGGGCGCTGACGAGCTGGCTCTCTTGGCGGGCCGGCTACAGCTTCTTCTGGCTCTCGGGGATGGCGGTGCCGGCCCGGCAGCTGTCGCTGACGGACGTAAACGAGGGCACGACGTCGGTCAACGCCACGGGCAGCGTGTTCGTGCACGGGGCCACGACCGGCCTCGAGGCCCGCTGGTAAAAGGCTGCCGGCAGGCTGTGTCTCGACGGGCAGCTAGCAGGCTGTGGATAAACAGCCTGCTCGATCGCAGGGATGCGATCGCGGGAGCGCAGCTCCCGTGAAAACCGGAGGTTTTCGTGCCTGGAAAAAGTCCCGGAGGACTTTTTTCCTGGCGATCGAGTGTCGTGAGTCGGAAGTTCGTTTCGATTCACGACACGACATTCCCGGCCTTTCAGGCCGGGAATCAAGCAACTTCGAGTGTCATGAACTTCTGGTTCAGGACACTAGCAGGCTGTGGATCAACAGCCTGCTGGATCGCAGGGATGCGATCCCGGGAGCGCAGCTCCCGTGAAAACCGGAGGTTTTCAGTCGTGGAAAAACGTCCGGAGGACTTTTTCCACGGCCAGCTAGAACCGCGGTCGACTCGGCGCGTTCGACTGGTGCGTCCAGAAGAACCGGGCTGCGGTCGTCATCCGCGCCTGCCCGGAGACGATGGTGGCGGGGGAGATTTCCAGCACGTAGCCGGCCCGCATCGCGGTGCGGCCCCGCGGCAGTTCGAGCGTGTACTCCGCCCCGCCGCCGCCGATGACGGCTCCCACGAGCGAAATGCTCCGGCCGTTCGCCCGGAGCCGCAGCGACGAGAGCGTCAGTCCCGTCACGGGCTGGCTGAAGACGAGGCGGATCGACCGCAGCTCGCCGGAGAGCCGGACGGCATCGAGGGCCGACGAGCCGAGCCCCGGCGACGACACCGTGATCGGCACGACGACCGTGTCGACGGGGATCGCCAGCGTGGCGGCGGCGAGGTTCGCGTTGCCGACGGCGTCGGTGAACGTGCCGGCCGCGACGGCGATCGTGGCCGTGCCGTTGAACCCGGCCGCCGGGGTGAAGATCGCGGTGTAGCGGACGCCCGAGCCGGCGAACCGCGACAGCGAACCGCCGCGCACCGTGACGTCGGCGGCGGTGAAGGTCGTGGACGGCCTGCCGAGCGTGAAGGTGATCGTGTCGGTGTCGCCGGCGCGGAGCCGGCCCGCGCCCGCCCGGGAGATCGCGACGGTGGCCGCCGTGGTGTCGAGGGGCACCTGGAGCGATCCGGCCGCGTTCGGCGAGCCGAAGGCGTCGGCGAAGGCCCCCGCGGCCACCGTGATCGTGGCCACGCCCGCGGCGTTTGGCGCCGGCGTGAAGGTGGCCCGGTAGCTGGAGCCGTCCCCCGTGAAGTCGGAGAGCGTGCCGCCGTCCACGGCGACGTCGGCGGCGGTGAAGCCGGTCGTGCTCGCGCCGAGGGAGAAGGTGATCGTGTCCGTGTCGCCGAGTTTCAGCGTCCCCGTGCCCGTCCGGCCGATGGTCACCGTCGGCGCGAGGGTGCCGATGGCGATCCACAGCGGGCCGGCGGGCATGTTGCCGTTGCCGGCGGCGTCGGTGAACGCCCCGGTGGCGACGGCCGCGGTGGCCGTGCCGGCGAAGCCGGCGGCCGGCGCGAACACCGCGGTGTAGAGGCCGCCGGCGCCGCTGAAGCCCGACAGCACGCCGCCGACGACCGCGACGTCGGCGGCGGTGAAGGTCGTGGACGGCTCGCTGAGCGCGAAGGTGATGGTGTCGGTCTGGCCGGCGCGGAGGACGCCGGTCCCGCTCCGCGTGATCACGAGCGTCGGCGCGTTGGTGTCGACGGGCAGTTGCAGGGATCCGCCCGCGTTCGGCGTGCCGTACGCGTCGACGAAGGCCCCCGCGGCCACCGCGATCGTGGCCACGGCCTCGAGGTTGCGGGTGGGCGTCAAGGTGGCCTGGTAGCTCGACCCTCTTCCGGTGAAGTCGGAGAGCACGCCGCCGGCCACGACGACGTCGGCGGCGGTGAAGGTGGTCGAATCCGCGCTCAGGGTGAAGGTGATCGTGTCGGTGTCGCCGATCTTCAGCGTGCCGGCGCCGGCCCGGCCGATGGCCAGCGTCGGGGTGATGGTGCCGACGCTGATCGCAAGCGGGGTGGCGGCGAGGTTCGCGTTGCCGGCCGCGTCGGTGAACACCCCGGCGGGGACGGCCACGGAGGCCGTGCCGTTGAATCCGGCGGCCGCCGTGAACAGCGCGGTGTAGGTGCCGCCCGAGCCGGTGAAGCCCGAGAGCGCGCCGCCGACGACCGTGACGTCGGCCGCGGCGAAGGTCGTGGAGGCCTCGCTGAGGGCGAAGGTGACCGTGTCGGTGTCGCCACTGCGGAGCACGCCGGTTCCGGCCCGCGTGATCGCGACCGTCGGCCGGATCGTGTCGACGCTCAAGCTGAGCGACCCCGCCGTGTTGGGCAGGCCGGAGGCGTCGGTGAAGGTCCCGGCGGCGACCGTGATCGTGGCGGTGCCGGCGAAGCCCGGCGTCGGGGTGAAGGTGGCCCGGTAGCCGGCGCCGCTGCCGGTGAAGCCGGAGAGCGTGCCGCCGGTGGCGATGACGTCACCTGCCGTGAAGGTGGTCGAGGACCCGCCGAGGGTGAACGTGATCGCCGCCGTGTCGCCCCCCTTCACGACGGTGCGGTCGGCGGTGATCGCCAGCGACACCTGCGACTTGAATTGGATGAGCATCCGGGAGCCGGCCGCCACCCCGTAATAATTCTTCACCGTCACGGTGCTGCCGCCCCCGAGGTTGACGACGAGGTCGGTGCCGCTCTGGGTCTGCGTCACGTCGGTCTGCTTGAAGAGCCCGAGGTCGAGCGTGTCGGACTGGTCGGCGTTGGAGATGACGTCGGTGCCGGTGGCGGCGCCGGGCGCATAGCCCGACACCGTGTTCGCGGCGGTGTTGAGGATGATGGTGTCGGCGGAGCGGGAGCCCACGACGTTCTCGATCGTCGTGCCCGTGAGCGGGATGCGGGTGCCGTAGTCGGTCGTCTTCTGCGTGGTGTCATACGAGACCGCGTTGTACGCCGTGGTGTTGGTGATCCAGCCGCCGGGCTGGATGTCGATCCGGAAGCCGCCGGTCGCCGCGGAGAGCGCGGAGAGGTCGACCGTGTCGACGCCCCCGCCGTCCCAGAGCATGTTCTTCATGCGGCCGTAGGGTGACCCCGGGGCCCCGGTGGCGCCGCTGCCGGGGGAGAAATTGTCGGCGGCGGTGAAGGTGTACCTCGTGTCTTCCGGCCGCGTGGACGTCTTCGCCCCGTAGAGATATTGCAGCGCGAGCACGTCGTAGGCCATCGCCGTGGCGGGCTCTGACCCCACGAAGTTGTAGGTCATCACCGTGTTGTCCCAGTTCTCTTCCGCGCGGGGCAATGTGGGCGACTCGAAGGGGTGCTTGAGGCCCAACGCATGGCAGGTCTCGTGGATCAGCGACTGGAAGCCGTGCGACCCGGGGGCCGACTGGAAGGAGTTGTTCCTGGAGTTGGAATCGCTGCCGACGACGTCGTTCGACGGGTTGAGCACGATGTCGCCGACGACGTCGCTGCGAGAGCCGTTGTTCGTGTCGGCCCCGGTGGGGATGTAGGCGTAGGCGTAGGACGCCGCGGGGGAGCAGAGGTAGCGCAGCAGGCCGTAGCTCGTGGGCGAGTCGGGCACCTCGGTGAAGGTGACGTTGATCAATGGCGCGATGACGTCGGCGAGGACGTGCCGCACGTTGGCCTTGACGGCCTCGCTGACCGGCGTCGGGGTCGATTCGGTGCCGTAGTAGGCCCCGCCGGCGTAGAAGCTGTAGGTCAGGGCGTTCGTGCCCCACTTGAAGCCGGTCTGCAGGTCGTCGATGCGGTAGTCGCCCGACGGGGTGGCTTTTCCGGCGCTGGTGATGAACTGAGGCGCCGTCACGTTGCAGCGGGGCAGTGCCATCACCGCCGCGGCGGGGGCGGCGAGGTCGCCGGGGGACAGGAGCGGAAGCGTGCCCTCACTGGCCGTGCCCCCGCTCACCGAGAGCAGTTGGCGGGCCTCGAGCCGCTCGGTGCCGAGGTGCGGGCGACGCCGCAGCGGCCTCCGGCCATGCCGCCGTCGCGTGTCGGAGTCGCGTTGAAACAACAGGAAAAGCATCGGTCGGTCTCGCTGCCGGAGTGTCGCACCCTCGCCCTGGGGGAGATTACTGCGCGGCCGGGCCCTCCCGCAACGATCCGGCGGGCCGCACGGCCACACCGCCGGTATGCCGGCCCGGCCGCCCTCACCCGAGCCCGAAGGCCTCGAGCGCCTCGCCCGTGTGGCTTCGCAGGAGCGGCTCGGCGGCGTCGGCGCCGCGGGCGGGCTGTCCTGCCTCCGGCCGGGCCGGCGCGGCCGCCTTCTGCCGGCCGCCGCCCGGCTGCTGGCGGCGCCAGCGGGCCGCGTGCACGACGAGATCCTCGGGCGGACCCTCCACCACGATCCTGCCGCCGCCGTCCCCCGCCTCCGGCCCGATGTCGATCACCCAGTCGGCCGCCGCCACGACCTCGAGATTGTGCTCGATCACGAGCACGGTGTTGCCCGCATCCACGAGCCGCTCGAGCACGTGGAGCAGCTTCTCGATGTCGGCGAAGTGCAGGCCGGTGGTGGGCTCGTCGAGGATGTAGAGCGTGCTCCCCGTGCCCGGCTTGGCCAGCTCGCGGGAGAGCTTCACCCGCTGCGCCTCGCCGCCGGAGAGCTGCGGCGCCGGCTGGCCGAGCGTGACGTAGCCGAGCCCCACGTCGACGAGCGTGCCCATGATGCGGGCCACCTGCGGCACCGTCTCGAAGAAGACGGCCGCCTCCGCCACGCTCATCTCGAGCACGTCGGCGATCGACCGGCCGTGCCACTTCGCCTGCAGCGTGTCGGCCGCGTACCGCCGCCCGCGGCAGACCTCGCACTCCACCCACACGTCGGGCAGGAAGTGCATCTCCACCCGCCGCTGCCCGAGCCCCTCGCACTGCTCGCAGCGTCCGCCGGGCACGTTGAAGCTGAACGTGCGCGGCGTGAAGCCGCGGGTGCGGGCCTCCGGCACCTTCGTGAACAGCTGCCGCACGTGGTCGAAGACGCCGGTGTAGGTGGCGGGCGTCGAGCCGGGCGTGGAGCCGATCGCCTCCTGGTCGACGAGGATCACCTTGTCGATCTGGTCGAGGCCCTTGACGGCGTCGTGCTGCCCCGGCTGCTCGCGGGCGGCGTGCAGCCGTCGCGCCAGCGACCGCCAGAGCACGTCGAGCACGAGCGACGTCTTCCCGGAGCCGCTCGGACCCGTCACGGCCGCCAGCACGCCGAGCGGAAACCGCACGTCGAGCCCCTTGAGGGTGCGGTGGCGGATGCCGCGGACCTCGAGCCAGCCCCGCGGCTCGCGGCGGCCACGGGCCCGCTTCCGCGCGACCACCTCGTCGCAGGCCCGCTTCCGCGCGAGGTAGGGGCCCGTCACGCTCCCCCGCATCGCGGCGAGCTCTGCCGGCGCCGCGTGGGCCACGATCGTGCCCCCCTCCCGGCCGCTGCCCGGCCCGAAGTCGAGCGCGTGGTCGGCCGCCGCCACCACGTCGCGGTCGTGCTCCACCACCACGACCGTGTTGCCGAGATCCCGCAGGCGGCCGAGCGCGCCGATGAGCCGGTGCGTGTCGCGCGGGTGGAGGCCGATCGTCGGCTCGTCGAGCACGTAGAGCACGCCCGTCAGGCCGCTGCCCACCTGCGCCGCCAGCCGGATCCGCTGCAATTCGCCCCCGGACAGGCTCCCCGCCGGCCGGGCCATGTCGAGGTAGTCGAGCCCCACCTCCACGAGGAACGCCACGCGGGCGTTGAGCTCCCGCAGGAGGTCGCCGGCGATCTTCCGCTCGGCCGGGGAGAGCGTGACGGCGGCGAGTTCCTGCTCGAGCCGCCCGAGCGGCATCCGGCACCAGACGTCGAGCGGCCGCCCCCAGAGCGTGACGGCGCTGGCCACGTCGGCCAGACGGCTGCCGCCGCAGTCGCCGCAGGGCACCTCCCCCATCACGGCGTCGACCCGGCCGCGGAGGCCCACCACCAGCCGCGCCGCCTCCTCGCAGGCCGCCTCGAGACCCTTGAATTGGAACGCGAACCACGGCCCCGCGCCCGGCACGCCCCGCGGCCGCGGCACCTCGATCCACTTCTCCCCGGTGCCCTCGAAGAGCACCCGCTGCGCGAGGCCCGAGAGGTCGGCCAGCGGCACGTCGATCGGCAGCCCGGTGGCCGCGCAGAGCGCCTCGAGCATCGCCCGGCTCAGGCCCGCGGTGTCGGCCCGCTCGAGGCTCGGCCAGAGGTCGAGGGCGCCCTCGCCGAGCGACCGCGTGGCGTCGCGCACGAGGGACGAGTGCTCGATGCCCACGCGGGTGCCGAGGCCGTCGCAGGTGGGGCACCAGCCGAGCGGGCTGTTGAAGGAAAACTGCCGCGGCTCGAGCGGCTTGAAGCCCCGGCCGCAGCCCGGGCAGGCCAGCCGCCGGCTGTGCACCTCCACCGGCCAGTCGGGCTCCGGCAGGGGCTTGCCCCCGGGCCCGTCGACCGCGCGGGCCACGAGCATCGTGCCGGCCCCCGCGTCGAAGGCCTGCTCGACGCTCTGCGCGAGCCGGCTGCGTTCGGCGGGATTCACGGCGACGCGGTCGACGACGATCTCGATCCGGTTTTTCCGCTTGCGGTCGAGCGCGGGCTTCTCGTCGAGGTGCACGCTCGTGCCGTCGATCCGCACCCGCGACCAGCCCGCCCCGCGGAGGGCCGCGAAGAAGGCCTCCGGCGTCTGCCCCACCCGCAGCTCCGTCGGCGCGAGGAGCACGAGCCGCGTGCCCGCCGGGTGCTCGAGCAGCCGGTCGACCGTGCGGTCGACGCTCTGGGCGCCCACCTCCACGCGGCAGTCGGGGCAGTGCATCACGCCGAGCCGGGCGGCGAGCACGCGGAAGTAGTCGTACATCTCCGTGAGCGTGCCCACCGTCGACCGGGGCGTGCTGCCGGTGCTCCGCTGCTCGATCGCCACCGCCGGGGAGAGGCCCTCGATCCGTTCGAAGACCGGCTTGGGCACCTGGCCGACGAACTGCCGGGCGTAGGGGGAGAGGCTCTCGACGTAGCGGCGCTGCCCCTCGGCGTAGAGCGTGTCGAAGGCCAGCGACGTCTTGCCCGAGCCGCTCGGCCCGCAGCAGACCGTCATCGCCCCGCGGGGGATGTCGGCGTCGACCCGCTTGAGATTGTGCTGGGCCGCGCCGCGGATCGCGATGTTCGGCGGGCCGGGATCGCGGGAGATCGCGCCGCTCCGCTCCACCGCCGCCGCGAGCACCTTCGCCTCGTCCACCTGCCGGCGGCGGACGGGAGGGCGGCGTTCCGCGGCGGCGGCCCCGGCCGGGAGCAGCGGGGCGAGCGCCCGCCCCGTGTGTGAGGCCTTCACTTTCGCCACGGCCTCCGGCGTGCCGGCGGCCACGATCCGCCCTCCTCCCGCACCCCCCTCGGGCCCGAGGTCGATCACATGGTCGGCCCGCTTCACGACGTCGAGGTTGTGCTCCACCACGAGCACCGTGTTGCCGGCGTCCACGAGCCGCTCGAGCACCACGAGCAGCTGCCGCACGTCGGCCATGTGGAGGCCGGTGGTGGGCTCGTCGAGCACGTAGAGGGTGCGGCCGGTCGACCGCTTGGCCAGCTCGCGGGAGAGCTTCACCCGCTGCGCCTCGCCGCCGGAGAGCGTCGGCGAGGGCTGGCCGAGGTGCAGGTAGTCGAGGCCCACGTCGCAGAGCGTGCCGAGCTTGCGGGCGATGTCCGGGGCGTCGGCGAAGAGCTCGCGGGCCTCGCCGATCTCCATCGCCAAAAGCTCGGCGACGTTCTTCCCCTTCCAGCGCACCTCGAGCGTGTCGCGGGCGAACCGGGCGCCGCCGCACTGCTCGCAGGTCACCCAGACGTCGGCGAGGAAGTCCATGTCGAGCCGCGTGGAGCCGTTGCCCTCGCAGGCCTCGCAGCGGCCGCCGGCCACGTTGAAGCTGAAGCGGCCCGCCTTCCAGCCCCGCTTCCGCGACTCCGGCAGCATCGTGAACAGGTCGCGGATGTCGTCCCAGACCTTCACGTAGGTGGCCGGGTTCGAGCGGGGCGTGCGGCCGATCGGCGACTGGTCGATCACGATCACCTTGTCGAGCTCGTCGGCCCCGCGGATCGCGGCGAACACGCCGGGCACAGCGGCCTCGCTCCCCAGCCGCCGCCGCAGCTCCGGCTCGAGCACGTCCCCCACGAGCGAGCTCTTCCCGCTGCCCGAGACGCCCGTCACGCAGACGAGCATGCCCAGCGGGATCTCGACGTCGATCCCCTTGAGGTTGTTGTGCTCCACCCCCTCGAGCACGAGCGTCTTGCCGCTCCCCTGGCGGCGGGCGTCGGGCACGCGGATCGCCTCGCGGCCGGCGAGGAAATCGCCGGTGAGGCTGCGGGGCGAGCGGGCCACGTCGGCGGGGGTGCCCGCCGCCACCACCTCGCCCCCCCGCTTCCCCGGGCCGGGACCGAAGTCGACCACCCAGTCGGCCGCCCGGATCGTCTCCTCGTCATGCTCGACCACCACCACCGTGTTGCCCTTGTCGCGGAGCGCCTCGAGCGCCCCGAGCAGGCGGACGTTGTCGCGGGCGTGGAGGCCGATCGACGGCTCGTCGAGCACGTAGAGCACGCCGGAGAGCCCCGAGCCGATCTGCGCCGCCAGCCGGATCCGCTGGCTCTCGCCGCCGGAGAGCGTGGGTGCCTTGCGGTCGAGCGCGAGGTAGCCGAGGCCGACCTGGTCGAGGAAGTCGAGCCGCGAGCGGATCTCCTTGAGCAGCTCCACCGCGATGAACGCCTGCGTGTCGTCGAGCTCGAGATCGGCGAGAAACTCCCGCGCCGCCGCGATCGGCAGGCCGCAGAGCCGGTCGAGGGAGAGCTCCCGCTCCGCGGCCGCGCGGCGGCCCTTGGCCCCCTTCGCGCCGCGGCCCGTGCGGATCCGCACCGCCCGGGCCTGCGGCGAGAGGCGGGCCCCCCGGCAGGCGTGGCAGGGCGTCACGCTCATGAGCTTCTCGAGCATGCGGCGGAGGATGCCGCTCTTGGCGTTGCGCCAGCGGTTCGCGAGCATGGCGAGGATGCCCTCGAACTTCGTCCGCGCGCCCCGTTCCGCCCGGCCGCGCTTCCAGGAAAGCTTGATCTCCTCGAGTCCCGTCCCCTCGAGCCAGATCCGCCGCTGGAGCGGGGTGAGATCCTGCCAGGGCGTGTCGAGGAGCGTGCCCGCCGGGAGCTTCCGCTTCGCCTCGGCGTGGGCCGCCACGCCCGTGAACAGCCGGCGCATCCACCGCGGCATGTCGCGGAACCCGCCGATCACCGCGAGCGCCCCCTTGCGGAGCGACTTCTCCGGGGCGACGACGAGCTTCGTCGGGTCGATGCCGTAGATGTCGCCGAGGCCCTCGCAGGTCGGGCAGGCCCCCTGCGGGCTGTTGAAGCTGAAGAGCTGCGGCTCGGGCGTCGAGTAGCTCGTGTGGCAGGTCGTGCAGGCGTAGCGGCTCGAGAGCACGAGGTCGGCGGACGACGCGGTCTCCTTCTCCTTTTTCTTCCCCTTGCCGGCCGGCTCGTCCGGCGCCTCCTCCGCCACGATCACCTGCCCGCCGCCGGTGCGCAGGGCCAGTTCCACCGCCTCCGCGATCCGGCTCCGCGTGGCCTCCGTCGGCACGAGCCGGTCCACCACCACGTCGATCGTGTGCTTGAGCAGCTTCTCGAGCGGCGGCGGCTCCTCCACCCGGCAGATCCGCCCGTCGACCCGCGCCCGCGTGAAGCCCTGCCGCACGAGATCCGTGAACAGGTCGCGGTGCTCCCCCTTCGCCTCCCGCACGAGCGGCGCGAGGATCATCACCCGCCGGTCGCGCCGCTCCGCCAGGATCCGCTCGACGATCCGGTCGCGGGGCTGCGCCTCGAGCACGGCGTCGCACTGCGGGCAGTGGGCCGTGCCCACGCGGGCGAAGAGCACCCGCAGGAAGTCGTGGATCTCCGTCATCGTGGCCACGGTCGACCGCGGGTTCGTGCCGGCCGACTTCTGCGCGATCGAGATCGACGGCGAGAGCCCCGTCACGCCGTCGACGTCGGGCCGCGGCAGCTGCCCGAGGAACTGCCGGGCGAACGTCGAGAGGCTCTCCACGTAGCGGCGCTGCCCCTCGGCGTAGAGCGTGTCGAAGGCCAGGCTCGATTTGCCCGAGCCGCTCACGCCGGTGAGGCAGACGAGCCGGCCGCGCGGGAGGCCGACCGTGACGTTCCGCAGGTTGTGCTCGCGGGCACCGCGGACGACGATCGGCGGAACGTGCATGGCGGGCCGGGGCGGGGGATGAGGCTGACGGAGGCCGGGAGGGGAACGGCGGCCGGAGGTGAGACGGCAGGACGGACCGGCGCCCGGACGCCGTCGGGGACGGCCGCCGAGGACGTCGCCGGGATTGTAGCGCATCCCCCGCCACCCGCCGCCGCGCGGCCGCCGCGGCCGCGGCTGGACAGCCCCGCCGCCGTCCCATACGATCGAAGAACTCGCGTTTTCGGGCCCGTCGTCGCCACGCGCGGCGGCGTCCCGGCACGGGGCGGTAGCTCAACTGGGAGAGCGCAGCGTTCGCAATGCTGAGGTTGGGAGTTCGATCCTCCTCCGCTCCATTTTGGTTGATTCCGGCTCACGGGGGCCGGGCTGGTTGGTGACGTGCGGCCACACCGCCGGAATGTGTGTTTTCATCGGGATTGCATCCCGACGAAAACACGG
>Ga0209189_1001355_pt1 | contig 18394 bp, 15 predicted proteins | sample C_130820_EF_Meta_FD_187308 | JGI IMG/M metagenome (GOLD analysis project Ga0209189, IMG submission 187308) | Freshwater microbial communities from Lake Croche, Canada to study carbon cycling - C_130820_EF_MetaG (SPAdes) (version 3) | ecosystem: Environmental > Aquatic > Freshwater > Lake... | reverse complement strand
CAAGAGCCTCGACGACATCTTTTCCGAAATTGTCCAAGCCTGGAAAGCACGGTGAAGATTCTCATCACAGGCGCCTGTGGCTTTGTCGGATCCTGCTTGGCTCGAGAGTTGCCATCCGTTTTTCCCGGAATCGAAATCTGGGGCTTGGATAACTTTTTGCGGGAAGGCAGCCGCGCCAATCTCCCCAATCTCAAATCCCTAGGCGTTAAAATGGTGGAGGGCGACATCCGGCGTCCTTCAGATCTTTCCAAAATTCCAAAGGTCGACTGGGTCGTCGACTGTGCCGCCGAACCCAGTGTACTCGCAGGAACGAGCGGAAAGATGTCCTCCCTCGATTTGCTGGATCACAATTTGATCGGAACCATCCAGATGCTGGAGTTTTGCAAGCAGCACAGTGCCGGATTCATTTTGATGAGTACTAGCCGCGTCTACTCTATCCCTCCTCTCTCCTCCTTGCCGGTCGAGTCGGTCCAGGGGTCCTTTCGCCCCAAATCCTTTCGCCCTGAAATCGGCCTAACCGAAAAAGGGATTTCTGAAATCTTTCCTACCTCACCCCCCGCATCCCTTTACGGAACCTCGAAGCGATGCTCGGAACTTCTTGCGTTGGAGTACTCCGAAGCTTTCGGGTTTCCTGTTTGGATCAACCGCTGCGGTGTTTTGGCCGGCGCTGGCCAGTTCGGTCGCGCCGATCAGGGAGTTTTCTCCTTTTGGATCCAATCCTGGAAAGAAAAGAAGCCCCTGAAATATATCGGTTTCGATGGCTGTGGCTCACAGGTTCGAGACTGCCTCCATCCGCGAGACCTGCTTCCCCTTCTTCAAAAACAGCTTCAAGGCCACAAGCCCTCCGACTCAAGGGATGGAGTCGATGTGCGTATCTGCAATTTTTCAGGAGGTGCCAAGAACTCTATCTCTTTGGCTCAATTGAGTGAATGGTGTCGCGCCCGATTTGGTCCGCACGATGTTGGATCCGATCCCCACCCTCGTCCTTACGATATACCGTGGGTCGTTCTCGACTCCACCCGTGCCGCCAAACTTTGGAACTGGCAAGTCTTCACTAACTGCACGATGATTTTTGAGGAAATCGCCAACTCATGAGTGCCGCCCCTTTGACCGAAAACCCCGCCGAACTCTCCAAAATTTACCAATCTCGGTTTTCGGGCCAAACCGATTATCGGATGGGCGTATGGAAGATTCTGATTCGGCACCTGTTTTTCCGCTGGATTCCAAAGGATGGAGAAATTCTGGATTTAGGGGCGGGTCATGGCGAGTTTATCAACCAAGTAAACGGCAAGGTTCGATGGGCGATGGACATGAATCCCGATACGGCTCGTTTCTTGGATCCCCAGGCTCGATTCCTCCAGCAAAGCTGTTGCGAGACTTGGCCGGTTGCTTCAAACACGCTTGACCTTGTTTTCACGAGCAATTTCTTCGAGCATCTCCCAGACAAAAACTCGCTCAAACAAACTCTCCAACAGGCTTATCAAGCGCTGAAACCTGGTGGCAAGCTTATGGCATTAGGACCTAACATTCGTCTTCTACCGGGTACCTATTGGGATTTCTGGGATCATTACCTGCCATTGACCGATCAGTCCCTTGTTGAGGGAGCATCCCTTTGCGGCTTTACTCCAGAGCAGGTTTTCCCTGCCTCCCTTCCTTACTCGATGAGCACAGGCTTCCAACCCCCCCTCTGGACGATCCGAATCTATTTAGCTCTTCCTTTTCTTTGGAGATTTTTTGGAAAACAGTTCCTCGTGATCCTAAAAAAGCCACGATGAACACACTGCAACTTCTTAGCGTAGTGATTCCTGCAAGGGACGAGGAGGGTTGCATTGCCTCGACGGTTCAACATCTCCACCTCGAACTTGAACTAAAAAAAGTCCCTCATGAAATTATCGTCGTCGACGATGGCAGCACCGACCAAACCCTCTCCATCCTCCAAGAGATCGCCAAAACCAGCCCCTATCTTCGGCTCATCCAAAACCCCGCGCCGCACGGTTTTGGACGGGCCATTATTCGGGGTCTCGACAAAATGAGCGGGGACGCCGCGGTCATTATGATGGCGGATGAGTCGGACGACTGTCGGGACGTGGCCCGCTACTGGAGCAAGCTGAACGAGGGATACGATTGTGTCTTTGGCAGCCGTTTTATAAAAGGCGGGGGCACGATCGACTACCCGCCAATTAAGTGGGCGGTCAACCGATTGGCCAATACTTTCATTCGCTTGCTCTTTCGCCATGGGCTGAACGACACAACCAACGCCTTTAAGGCTTACCGCAAAACCTGCTTAGATGGACTTCGCCCTTTTCTCTCGCCCCACTTTAATCTTACGGTGGAAATACCCCTTAAAGCCATCATTCGTGGTTACTCATTTGCTGTCATTCCCATCACTTGGCGCAATCGCCGCCACGGAATCGCAAAACTGAAGATCAGGGAAATGGGTAGTCGGTACCTTTTTATCGTTCTCTACCTCTGGCTGGAGAAATATTTCAGCCGGGGGGACTACCAAAAGTCCTGATTTTTTATGGTTTCCCATCTTCCCTACGACATCAACCCCCATGCCAACCGCCATCATTTCTACGAAGAAAACTGGAAACAGTCTGCCGCCAAGCTTCTTCTTCAAAAGGGCTATGCCCAAGGCAAACTTTTAGACTGGGGTTGTGGCCGCGGTGAGGCTTTATCAATTTTTTCGAAGATAGGATTCGAGTGTCGTGGCGCAGACATGGATCCAGCCTGCATTAATCTATCTAAGAAATTTGGTTGTCCTGTTGATCAAATCCTTAGCGAGGATCCACGGAGTCTCTATCCCCCGAACCATTTCGACGTGGTAGTCTGTCTGCACGTTCTAGAGCACGTAGATTCCCCGAAAGCCGTACTCTCTGGCCTTCAGCATATTTCAAAAAAGCTTGTTTTGGTCGGGGTGCCAAATGCTCGAAATTTTCAAGAGCCGCTTTCACGAGGAGTTAGTCTATCCAAGGTTAACGAGGGCCATCTTCAGATTTGGGATCATGCCCATCTGTTAAATCTTGCCGAGAGGCATTGCGGTCTACGCCTAGTCGCTTGGGGTTTTGACGCTACCATCCTCCCCTTTTTCGCCCGGCTAGCCAACATTCCTCTTCTCACCCCTTCCATAATCTGGCTTGAAACCGGAATCTTTCGCCAACTCTTCCCTTTTCATGGAATCACTTGCTTGGGGTTGTTCGAAAAACGCGATATCCATCCCCCTGAGTAACTAACTCAGCTCCCACTATGTTCTTAAGCCCCGAGATGTCTTCCACGGGTCTTTCGTGCCCCTTGATTTGTTTTCTTACATTTTCCCACCAAGACGCCTCGGGGGGGGGCAGGGTTTCAACAAGCCATCGGCTTGTTTTCAATGCTCGAGCCTGCTCCTTATCGGAAAGATAGGGGCCCCAAATCCAGGTTCGTCTCCCGCTCAAATAGCTGAACCCTGGAAGTTGCGGATATTCCCGAGTGTACACGCTGTGATTCGCTTTGATAATGACAAGATCCCCGGCGGGAATATTTTCCCTCATCCAAAGCGTCGCTTGCCGCAAAGTTTCATCAGGCCTCATCAGATAGGCCGCCATGACGAGACACCCTCCCACGACGCCCACCACTAGTCCCTCGCTCCACCCCCAACCTCCCCACCGTGGATAGCGAAGGAATGATGCTGATTTTCCGAATCCTACACACAGAGGCACGAGAAAAGGCAGGCAGTAGTACGCGTGCCCCATGCAAGTTTTCGGCCCCCAAAGGAGAGCAAAAAAGATCAATCCTACGACCCACAGCACCAACACGGAATATTGTCTTAAATCTTTCACCACCGTTTTCCCCTTCAATAGAATCACGAGCCAAACCACCGGAGTTCCCGCAAATAGCAAAAGATAAAATCCAAGCCGCACCCAGTACACTGGACGAAGCCTGTCCTGCCACTGCCCAAGGAATCCGCGCAAATTAGCCGACGAGGACCAGTCGGAAAAATAGGCCGCGTTCACCGACTCGGTTGTTCGGCTCCAAACCCAAAGGCAGATCAAGGTGAAAAGAGCTCCGCAGATCACCCGCAAACCCAGAACCCCTTTCCAGCCCGACCGAGTCCAAAGAGCCCCCGCAATAATAAGATAAAGATGAGAAACCGCTGGAAGCTTGATCAAGCACCCAAGAACCCCAAGAACGACGATGCACCACCACAAAAAAAGACTTGCTCGTATATGGTAGCTTTGACACGCCCACACCAAAAGAACCGTTAAAAGCAAAACTAGCATTTCAGGCATGATGGCCTGACCAAAAGCAATCGATAGCGGGCTAAAAACAAAAAGCAGGTTCGCCCAAAATGATTCTTGGGGGCTTAACCACCGTCTCCAGATCTGCTGAACGACGAAGAAAGAGGCGACCCAAAGCAGAATCGATACTCCTCTTCCTGCTACATCGAGGGGAATCCCCATAATCGTGCCCCCATAAACGATTAGGTTGTAAAGCGGCAGCTCCATCGCCAAACGCGCCCCTGTATCCCCCCGCCAACTTACCGCGGCATCCCAAGATGGATGCCCTTGGGCGATCCAACTCTGGATCGCATCCGCCGTCTGCGTTTGCCGGATCCAGGAATTGTCCTCCACGGGGGGCTGGCCAATCAGAAATAGCCGAAGAAAAATTCCTAACGCCAACCAGAGCCACGCCTGCCTGTTCATGTCTCGACACTTCACCAGCCGCTTCTCATCATAGCAACAGAGTTCTGATGAAAATTCTCTGTTTTACCCCACTGACGTATGGGGATGGATCGGGTTGGTGGGGCAGGGATCTTGGTCTTACCGTTCGAGCCTTCCGCCAGCTTGGCCACGATGCTCAGCTCGTTTGTTACCCCACCACCCATTCGAAAGATTCTTTGGGTCGCCCGGTTCAACTCATCACTCAATCCCAAGCGAGATCCAAGGACTGGTGGAAGCAACAAAATCCCGACCTCATCCTTCTCGGTTTGTGGACTCAGTCTAAATACAACCCGATCCGGAATGCTGCCCTGGCCTCGAACGCACACGTCATCGAGCGATGTGACGGCGACGGCTTTCGCCTTCCGTTTTCTGGCCATCGACAATTCTGGGAAAACACAATCTCGGCGCAGATTGATGCACACCCCCACTGGCCCCTGACTCTTGCAGGCATCTTTGGCGGGTGCAAAGCGGGCCTCTTCGAAATCTTTGCCCCGTATTTTGAGTCCCGGTTAGCCGCTACGTTGGCCATGATTCCCCTCTTTCTTTCGGAAACCCCCCTCTCCACCCGAGCCCTTCAATCGCTAGCCACAAGAATCAAATCGAACCCCAGCCGATTTCAGCACGTGCCACACCCGATCGATGAAAATGTCTTTTCCTATACTGGGGAGCCTAAAAAAAACACGGTGATTGCTATCGGTAGGTGGGGCTCTTGGCAAAAAGATTGGCCTCTGACGCGGAAAGCGCTCGAAATCTTTCTGGATCGAAATCCAAATTATGAGACCGTTCTTTTCGGAAGTGGCCTGCCCGTGGGCCGAATTGGTGAAAGGCTTTTTTCGCGCGGCATTTGCCCGCAGGAGGAGATATCCAAGAGTCTCAGAGAGGCAAAAATCCTGTTCTTTGCTTCCCGCTACGAAAGCTTTTTGTTGGCAGGGGGCGAGGCCCTTTGCTCGGGCTGCACGGTGATTGGACCTGGCACTATTCCAAGCGCGTTTTACTTTTCTGAATTTTTTAATGGCCTCACTCCTTCCATAAGAACCGCCTCAACACTCGCATACGCATTAGAGGCGGAAGCCCAGGCGTGGAGTCAGTGCAGGCGAGATCCTCACAAGATCTCCGAAGCCGCCCGTCATCAGATGGGCTCTCTTGTCGTTGCGCAAAAGATTTTGACCCTCGCCTCGGAGATCAATCCCTCCAACCCTAGGAAGTCGTGAAAATTGGAATCTTCACATTTCACCACGTAGATAACTTTGGAGCACTGCTCCAGTGCCTTTCTCTTGCTCAGGCTCTTCAAGAAATGGGCCACGATGTTCAAGTTATTAACCACCAATCCTCAACTGCAGGACTGCTAGCGGGCTTGCGCCACGACCTAGGTAGCTGGCCCTATCTCTTTTACCGACTCCGAGGCCTCATTCATGGAAACAAACTCCATACCGCTTTCGACTACTTTCGTCGCCACTCGCCTCCCCTAACTCCACTTTGCGAAACAGAGTCTCAGTTGGCTCAAATAGCCAACTCTTTCGATGCTCTAGTCGTCGGAAGCGATCAGGTCTGGCACTTTTCGAGGGAACCAAAGTACTTTTTCAATTGGTACCCCTCTTTTCCAAACCGCAGGATCGCCTATGCCGCCTGTTGTGGATCCGATATGCAGCCCGAGGCAGACAAAGCTCTCCTCTCCGCTTGCCTGAAAAAGTTTAATTTCATTTCTGTGAGGAACGACTTTTCTGCAAACTTGATTCAGCAAATTTCTGGAACTCTTCCCGAGGTCGTTTGCGACCCCGTTCTCCTTGTAGACCCGACCCCTTGGGTCAAGCGCTCTCCCCTTCGCGCTGGTTCATACCTTTTGAACTATCGTGTTGGATCCCCAATTCGTGGTGGGGAAGAAACGCTGATGAAGCATTTTCAAAAGCAACAAGGTGGCCTTCCTTGGGTTTGGATTAATGCCCAATCCCGAAGAATTACGTCCCCACCTCCTGCTGAACACAAGATTTGGCACGCTTCCCCGCAGGAGTGGTTGGGGTGGATTCAAAACTGCAGTTTCTTACTCACCGACTCATTTCACGCCATTCTCTACGCATTAAAATTCAAAAAGCCATTCCTGGGCTACTTTACGGAACCCTCTCGAAGTGCCCGCCTGATGGATCTCTCAAAACGCTACGGGCTCACGGCTCATATTGTGGGCTCTGTTGCTGAGGCCCTTCATGCTTCGGATTTGCCGCCCACAGAGCTTTCAGATCAGTTGATCCAATCCCATGTGGCCAATTCACGGCTTTTTTTGCATCGCGCCACCTCTTTTCCTCTAAAGTAAAACTATGCCCGGCCTTCGCCATCAACGCTTCACCTTGGCTCTGTTTTCCGCTTACGGCTCGATGCTATGCGTCATCGCTTATAGCTTCCTCCTTGTCCCTCTCTCCCTTGCTCACCTCCCTCTAGCAATCTTAGGGCTCTGGTTTCTCGCCCTCCAAGCCTCCCGCTACATGGAACTGATCGATTTGGGAATCAGTGGCGCTTCTCTGCGATTGATGGCTCAGAGCCATGATACTCCAATCGATTATCGGAGAATGGTGACATGCTCCTTTGGGTTTCAATTGGCCCAAGGCTCTTTGATCGCAGGAGCAGGCATTTTTGGCTCCGACCTCCTTTCTCAACTCTTGGTGTCTGATCCCCCTCTCCGCCTCATTCTTTCAAAATTCATCTTTTGGATCTTTGTGCTTAACGGGGCGCGCTTTTCGCTCCGCATTTTTCCGAACCTCATCCGCTTGAATCAGTCTCAACATCTTCTCAATCTTCTCTCCACCATAGGGGTCGGACTCAATCTTGCATTACTTGCTTATGGTTTTTTTCTAGGCTGGGGGATTCACGCTTTTCTCGCTGGATTCGTTGCAGAGTGGGGGGCTCAATCGATCGGCCCGATCCTGGTTGTATTGTTTCGCAGGGATCTGACTCATCGCCTACAACTTTCCACTCCCACTTGGGCACATTGGAACTCCCTGACAGGATTGGGATTCTCTATTTTTCAGATCAATTCATTTCGCTTTGTTTTAGAAAGTGCTCCTTTGGTTCTGGCAGGTCGCTTCTTCGGACCCGACGCATCTGCAATATGGTCCATAGCTTCCCGTGCAGGCTCCTGTATACGGGATCTTCTGGGCCAGATTCATATTTCTGCCGCTCCTGCATTTTACGATCTCATGGCTAAAGGGGAGAGAGCCAAGCTTAGCGCTGCTTTTACTCGCCTGAGCACGATCTCCCTATCGCTGGGCCTTCTCCTCTTTTTTGCTTATGGCCTTTGGAACGACCTTTTTGTTCAGCTCTGGACTCATGCAAAGTGCCAACTCCCGCCCCACCTTTCTCTCCTCCTGGCCGTCGTCCTTTGGGTCCAGATTTGGAACGCATGGTCGGTCGAAGCCTCTCTTTCCTTAATTCAAACCAAAGTTCTTTCGACTGCTTTCCTTTGGGAATTTTTGTTCTTTGTCGGTTCGGTTCTTGTGTTTCGCCCGCTTGGACTTTCCGGAATCGCCTGTGCCTCTCTTCTTGCAGCTTTTCTTGGCTCCTTTCCCCGAGGCGTGCGCCTATTTCGGCAGCTTTGGAGCTCTGCTTATTTAGGACGTCCCATACTTTCTTTTGCTGTCTTCGCTTTTGTTTCACTTATCTCCGTGGTTGCATCAGCCAGTGTGGCTCTCCACTTCCTAAATCTGGATATCCGCGGATTCGTGATCGGAGTCTTTGCCACAGGAGCAGTTTTGCTTCCGCTCTGGGTGATCTGGCTAAAACCCTCCTGGCTGAAGGAGATTATTGCGGGTCGTTTCCGCTTGCCGACCTCATCTTAAGAATCTCTCGGTAGAAATCGATCGTTTCCCCTGCCACTACATCAGGCGCATAACTTTTTACCCGATTCTGGCTCTTTTCGCTGATCCGCCTTCTCATTTCAGGGTCTGAAATCACATTCCTCAATGAATCCACCGCTTCCTTGAAGCTGTCTGCAGAAAACATGACCCCGCATCCTTGCCCCAAAAGCGGAATGTTTGCCTCGATCCGCGAGCCCACCACACAAAGCCCCTTCGCCATCGCCTCGCAAACAGCAATCCCCATGCTCTCCCACGTAGATGGAGCAAATAAAATATCTGCTTGGTCTAACTCCGCGGCCACATCGGCCACATTGTATCGAAGGTCGATCTTTCGTGACGCTGGCAGGCGTTCGGCCATCGCAACCATTTCGATGAAATATGGATGCTTTGGGTTGCCCATGCACAGCATTCGCGCTTTGAAAGAGAGCCCCTCGCCCCACAGCTCAACCACTGCACGAATGAACCAATCAGGTCTTTTTACGTGCGTGAGATTGCCGACAAAGATGACCGTGGGTACGTTCGCCCTTTTTTCTCGCGATTCTATATAAAATTCCCTGCGAACCGCGTTTGGAATGAAGTGAGCCCGCGAAGTGAGCCCTAATACAACACGCAAAGCATACGGAGAAATTGCAATCACCCCCTCTGTCCTCTTGATTGCAAGACGCTCCAGCAAGGCTGCAACCCAGTAGTGCCATAAAGTTCGGTTCCCTTTCATTTTGACAACCTCCCCCATCATGCCGTGAAGGGTGATCACACTTGGGATCCCGGAAAAAACTGCCGTCAACGCGCTCTCACGCTCCGAGCCTTGAGCGTGAACAAGATCAAACGAGTGAGATCTCATAAACTTTCTCAAGCCCCACAATCTCCCCAGAAACCCACCCCCTGGCAGCGCCCCGAAGGTCCTTTGATAGGGAATCGAATGATAGCGAACCGCGCCTTGGGCATCACGGATCTTTATGGGTGGCCTTAGCGATCCAAATAGTACGTGGAGTTCGACTCCATCTAAGCCTTCAAATCCTTGAAGAAGAGCTTCAATCGCAGGATGCACATTGGGGGAGGGCTTCGTATCGCTTTTCATGCTAGAACCACGGACGTCATTCGCATCCACGACCAACATGGCGACCTTCAAGAGACTTTGTGGATTCATCAATTTTCTTCCCTTTTTATGTAAAGAAACTCCTCGGCCCAATCGCTGATGTACGCCAATTGATAGCCATGCTGCAAGAGTGTTTTATGCGATCGAATAGTTGCTGAGATCCCAATTTCATCAAAACGGTGATGAAATTCCACTGCGATCTGAGAAACAGGAATCCCCTTCAAGCACACGTCCTCAAGAATAGGATACTCGGATCCCTCCACGTCGATTTTTAATATATCAAGTCGGCTATGTTCAAGCTCCTGAATGAGTGAGGAAATCTTTTTGCAAGAAGCTTTCAGGAAGCAGGCTCCTTTTTTTCGACCCCCTTTCCCCATGCGCTCATAAAGATCAAGCTGGCCATCATGTCCCGCCACGGCCAGGGGGTAATAATGGAAATCGGTAGGGAGATGGCTTTTTGCGACGAATCTTTGGCTTTCTTTGGTGGGATCAAATCCGTGAACCGTTGCGCCATACTGTTGGATCATCCCAAGGTCAAAGGAAAGGTTTTCGGACAGCCCAAGAGAGTATACCAGTGGCTCTTCAGGCAATCTTTCAGGCGAAATCACCCACGCCTGATCCCCAGGATTGGGAGACACCAACGGAACGCAAGCGGTTGGCCGAATTCCCATTGTTGCCAACCAGATTTTTTTGAGGGCTTGGTGAATTGTGCTTGGCAACGAAGTCGACCCATTTCTGGGACAGCTATTGTGGATTGCAGTCATCAATGCAGATATTACTTTAGTGTCTGTGAGCAGTCTCGCCAATCTTACGCCCCAGAAGGTTATTATGGGTCTAGTTTTTCTGGCCGGAGTGATTGCTGCGCCCGTTCTGACGAATCAGTTCTTGGCGGGCGATTATCTCCCGGTGATTGCAGTGGTTTCCGCAATCGGCGCAATCTTCTGTCTAACATACTTCGGGAAACAGTGCTGGGTTCTGATGCCCGCTTTTCTTGGGCTAAACGGCCGGCTCAACTTTCTCCCTGCAAACTTGAGCATGATTGAAACGGCGATTCTCATCTCTCTTTTGTTTTTACTCTACCAGACGGTATTTGAAAAAAATCTGTCCATCAGCTTTGGTCCTGCCTGGATATGGGTTCCCGCTGCGCTCTTCTTGTCGATTATTGCTTATCACTGGGTTCGTAGTGGCGATATCGGCCTTCGTCTTTTCGGCGGGGATAACTTCGGGGGACGGAAGAACTGGAGTCTTTTATTGGGTTTTTTAGCTATGCCGATTCTCTACTCCATGGTCAAACCCGGAGACCCTTTGTTGCGAAAGGTTCCGTTGCTGTACTTCATTATGGTGGCGGCCGATTTTTTACCCTTTTTAATATCCACTGCGGTACCTGCCGTTGCGCCCTATATCTATCGTTTTTATAGCTCCGTAAATTTAGACGCGTTTCAAGACACCTTGTACGGATCTTTTGGTGGCGTTGACCTTGTCCGAGTCGGAAATATCGGTTTTTTCGCAATCGCAGCTCAAATTACGATGCTTTCCTACTTTCCAGCGAATCTGTGGCTGAGGCCAAAAAACTGGTGGTGCTTTGCCGCCTCCCTCATCTGTCTTCTGGCAACGATTTTTAGCGGCTTTCGCAGCTACCTTTTCCGCTACCTGGTGACTTGGCTAGTAGCCGGATTCTCTGCCTCTCGTTGGTTGGTTATTATTTTCGTGCCTTTTGCCGCAATGACCCTCATTTTACTTGTCGCTGCTCAAGGCACCTATATTCATCTGCCGCTGGCCATGCAAAGAACCTTAAGCCCTCTACCTGGCAAATGGGATGCGGTTGCTCTTGATTCCGCTTCTGGATCTTCCAAGTGGAGAGATACAATGAAAAGGGTATACTGGAGTGAGTACGCAGATAAGGCTGGCTGGTTCGGGGCAGGAATGACCTATAATCGCAATCTAACTATTGAGGGGATTGAAGACTTTTATCTGAAGCGCCAACGCATGGCATTCGAGAATGAGCTGGCAGAAGCGAGATCATTTATTGAGCGTCGTCAACCTCACGAGGGCCTCTTGGACGTTCACTATCCGACTGGCTGGGTGGGAACAGGCTTACTGATTTTCTTTTTTGCTACAACCTCCTTTTATGTCTCGAGAAACATTTACAATACTCGCGGCTCCGAAATGACGCCTGAGGGAATTTGGGTTTGTTCTCTCACTCTCATTGAGACTCTTTCTTACTTTACCGTTTATGGCGATCTTTCGATTGCACTCCCCCGCCTTTTTATCCTGATTCCTTTGGCCGTACGCTCTTTTGAGGAAAAGAGCCTGCAGGAGATTCTTCCTCAGTCCCCATCTCCACTCACGACGAGCCTGGCTCGGGCTTGAAAGGCCTCGTGAAGGTGGCCTAACTTATCCTGATACTTTCCCAACGTAAAATTATCTTCTACTCTTTTTTTCGCCTCATGCCCTTTTTGAATTCTAAGATTTCTGTTTTGGCATAGAGGCAGAAGCCTTCGGTCAAGCTCCTCATGGGCAAAGGTGTTCAGCACAACTCCGCCCTCATCCTTGAGCACAGCCTCCCTAGCTCCAGTGTCATTACTGACAATGGCAGGAATTCCCGCGCTCATCGCTTCCAGCACTGATACAGGAAAACCTTCCTCATAACTCGGAAGCAGGTAAAGATCCCATAGAGGAATCAACTCCTTCAAGGCCTCACCTTTTTTTACTCCGTGTAATGTATAGGGCCGTCGAAAACGATGGAGAATTTCTAGGCTTTCCGGATCCTGAATGGGGCCGACAAAATGAAACTCGATTGCGATTCCTCGCTGATCCGCCCACTCCGAGATTCTTCTAACTCGGTCCAACCCCTTACGAAAGCCGATCACCCCAAGCCAGCCTACACGCAGATTCCGCCCCTCTGCCGGCTCATGAGTCGCGGGAGAAAAGCGACGCGGATCCACACCATAATGAACCGTATGAAGAGCTTCTGCTGGGAAACCCCGCTTTAAGTATGATTCTCGAATCATTTCGCTTCCGCAAATCGTTGCTTCGGCAAGGCGTGCCTTCTCCATTTCGTCTACGATTTCGCTTGGAAGGTTTTTTAGTGAAGCGTACCCGGCTTCTTGCCGGGCCTTTTGCGGGAAGCGAAAGAAGTCCTCGGGAAACATTGAGCCCCTTTCGACCAACCGAACCACAGGCCGGTTCATTAATTCGGGGAACAAAAACCGGTAGGCTGTGCCATTGACTAAGACCGCAGGAGCCAACTTTCTCTGCTGCGCCACCCAATTCCCGATCCGCTTAGGTTCATCCATTCTCAACCCCATTGGGAGGCGCATCCGATCTATCCCATAATTCCAAAGAGAGGCCCCAGGTTTTGTACGGATCTTTTCGGCTGGAATTCCCAATCTTAGATAGCGGTATTTTGGGAACCCTCCGTACACCGTTCCGAGGTATCCAAGCCTCAAGAGCGCTCCACTCGCCAACCCCAAAAACCAATCCCGCTCCCAAACCATATCCACCTTCCAATCCTGCTTGGGTTTCATTGGCTGCATTTAACTATGTCACGATTTTGCAATGCGGATCAAATCCTCAGCCAAAGTGGGGTTTGCTCCAAGTTTATATCTAGATTCGTAACGTTGGCGATTCTGCAGGCCAATGGTCGGCCAGCGTTCTCTTTCCTTCGCCGCTTTCACAATAGCTTCGCTTAGGTTTTCTATTCGCCCCGGAGGAAAAATTATGTTTTCTCCCGGGCCGACAACTTCTCGGTTTCCTTTCCAGTCCGATGCCACGATGGGCAAGCCCCACATCATTGCCTCTGCCAAAACCAAGCCGAATGATTCATAGGGTGCAACTGAAGGGAAAACAAAAAGAGCTGCTGAGGAGTAGAACGCCCCTAACTCTTCAGGTTTGCGAGACCCCGTAATATTGACCCTCTCCGATACACCGTATTGTTTGGCCAAATCGCGAAACTTCTGAAGGCTCCAAGGGGGAAGAGGGTCTCCAACAAGGGTGAGGGAAAGCTCTTGCGGCACAGAGGCCATGGCCTGTATCAGTTCCGGGGTCCCCTTCTCATCCCCTAGGTGCCCCACATAGAGTATGCCTTTTCGTTCCTTGGAAAGTGTCAGGGGAGTTGTTTGATCAGGAATTTGGTGTGGGCGAACTCGAATATCGGAAATCCCACAAACCTCGGGATCTGTACGGTTTGCCTCCGCCATAATAAACGCCACATCCGCTTTGCCCAAAAGCCATGCCACTTTTTTAGCCAACCAAGTTGGCCTGTTTTTAATTTTTTCGGCCAGTCCAGCTGCATGGAACTGGATCGCAAAGCAACGGCAAGCGGCTCTTGCCCAAGGAACCAAAAACAGATCCCGGATCAGGGGGATTGTCTGCGGGCCTCCTACGGGAAAGAGCAAAACATCTAGCCCCCCCTCCTTTTTAATCCGCACCAGACGATTTCTTACTTTCAGCAACTCCCATACTTTATGCCAATTCGCTCGCCGCACCTGCCCAGTCGTTGGAGTAAATTGAAATGGGCAAAAAACCGAATCGATATCCACCCGAGCGCGTAAATCTTTCCATAACGCCGCAATTGCAAGGTTTTGTCCTCCCAAAGGAGGCGGAAGCTGGCCAGCTATACCAATGCGGGGTCTGGAACCATGCATAGATTAGCTCTAATCTCGCATCAAAAGGAGTTTCTGCCCATCTTAAGCTTATGCCCCGCCTTTTGCTAACAGGAGCTTCCGGATTTATCGGCACCAATCTTCTTGAGAGCTGGAAAGGGCGGTATGATGCCATGCTGAATCTTGATTCCCGACCCCCTTTGAACGCCGCTCACCAATCCTTTTGGCATAAGGCTGACTTGCTGGCTCCAGGCGAATGGACCCAACAGATAGCAGATTTCCAACCCACCGAAGTAATTCATCTGGCCGCCCGGACTGATATGGATGAAAAAACAACTTCCGAAACAGGCTATCGGGTGAATATCGACGGAACCCGCAACCTCCTCCAGGCCCTTTCGAATCTTCCATCGATCCAACGCTTTATCCTGATCAGCAGCCAATTTGTCTGTGGTCCAACTTATATTCCAAAAAGTGACACAGATTATGCACCCATAACCGTCTATGGCCAAAGCAAAGTCGAAGCCGAAAAGGTTCTCCGGGCTTCTGGGATCCATTTCCCATGGGTCATTGCCCGGCCCACAAACGTATGGGGGCCCTGGCATCCACGATATCCACAAGAGTTTTGGAAAGTTCTGCAAAAAGGCTGGTATGTTCACCCCTCCGGCTTGCCCGTCCGTCGGGCGTACGCTTTTGTGGATACTGTTTTACATCAACTACAACAGATTCTCTCGTTGCCCGAAAAGAAAGTCTCAGGTCAGGTTTTCTATCTGAGTGACCCTGTCGATGATATCGCGCACTGGGTGGATGCATTTTCCAGTGCCCTTCGGGGTCGTCCCGCTAGAAGAATTCCGCGACAACTTCTCTTTGCCATTGGGAAGGTGGGTGATGCGATCGAAACCCTCTCGCGTCGACCCTTTTATATCAACAGCTCGAGAGCACGAAGCATGACCACCGATTATGTCGTTCCTCTGGAAAAAAGCCTCGCCATTCTAGGTCCTGGGCCCAGCTCTTTGGAGCAGGGGGTTAAGAAAACCGTGGCTTGGCTGCGGGAAAGTTGCCCAGATTTATTTTTCCCTGGAAATTAGCACTCGATCCCTGCAGAAAGTTATTTCTGCCAGATTCGCCCCGGCCACATGGAGGGAACTTTTTTTCTCTGAAGAGGCGTCCTTTTCATACTCCCCCGCAAATAGAAGGACGTTTCAATATTCCGAGGACGATAACAGCCATTTGCAAGCCGTCTGATCCGATGTAACCCCACCCACAACCAACTTAACCAGTTGTTGAGTGATCCCGCGCTCCGATTGAGCCGTTTTCTTTCCTCTGTCGCAGTCGATGTCAACCCAAGATTCCCCCCGCCATCTGTGAAGGTGCTGCAAAAGAAACCAAGGCTCTGGATCGTTTTGCGCTTCTGCAGGAGGCGAACGAACCACTCTGCATCCGCAGCCGCACGGTAATGAGTGTCGAAGAAAAAGCCCTCTTCAATCACTCGTCTAATAAAAAAAGTGGCTGCAGTAAAAGCGGGAAGATGGCAGGTCCAAACATGATACAAGGACGGCGCCAAAACTTTTCTTTGGCAAATAGCCTCCCCTTTTTCATCCACTACAATCACATCCCCAACCCAAAGATCTACAGAGGACTCACTTCCAGCAATCTTTCTAACTTTTTCGAGAACCCCTGGCAAATACTGCTCATCACAATTTAGGTAAGCGCAAATCCTGCCCGCCCCTTGCCTCAAACCTTTGTTCACCGCATCGTACATGCCCAAATCTTTTTCCGAGATCATGAGACGCCGGTACCCGGGTCGTTCGGGCCATCTCCTCTCCATCTCTTTTGCGAACTCAGAAAAGCCGGGCGTTCCACCATCCTGAACAATATGCTCGCACGTAATCCCGCTTTGGTCGGCAACCGAAGCGATACAGCAAGCCAGATATTCGAGTTGATTAAAACTGGGGGTGACAATGGTAAAATCCATGCGTCGCCCTTTACCCTATCAGATGCCTTTGAAATGCGAGTCTTTCCTCGGCTTCTTGCTGGTGTTCCCCCCCCCTTCTCAATAGGTTGCTCAATGCTTTCTAGCTTTGATTTAAAGGTTATCCCTTTTGTCAGGCGCTGCCTTTCTTGCCGCCCTGGCTCCAACGAAAAGTGAATTTATACCTCAACTTATTTCTTTTGTTTGTTGGGATCTGGATCTTTACCAGAACTCTTATCCAAGAAGGTATTATTCAGTGCCCGAAAGCTGGTTTCTTTATCACGACCGTGCTCCTTATCCTCGGGGCAGGGTTAATCATCTTTTCCATTTCCCATTTTTTCTCTAATAGCTGGTAAGAATCTTTTCTCCCCCCATTCCGTCCTGATCCTTCCTCCCACGAAAAGGCTAGCTTGTGAATGCATCACTAAGCTCATAGATTTAGACATTCTAGGCGCTTCGTTATGTCGATTTTACAAAAACTCTTAAGAGTCAACCTTCCCATCGTCCTTTTCGCTGCTGACTGGTTTTTATGCTTTCAGCTCGCTCGCTCCGGATACGATCTTTCGCTTGCCCCCTTTTTTTCCCTGGTTTCTTTTTTCGTCCTATCGTTATATCGCGGGCCTTGGGTCGTATTCCTTTCGATTGCTCCCTTTTCTGCCTTAACCTACTGGTTGATCTCTCCCCTCTCCCCTTTTTCTATAATTCGTACGATCACTTTAATTGCGGGGGGGGCGCTCGCAACTTATGCGGCCTATTTAAGAATTCGGGCAGAGGATTTGGCATCAAATCGTGCCACCATTTTTTCTCTTCTTCCTATTCCTATTATAATCTCTGACCCCACCAGCAAGATTATTGAAGCGAACAGCGCCGCTGTCAGGCTTCTCAAGTATTCAAGGAGGGAGCTTTTAGATTTTTCTTGGTTCAATCTGCTTTTAGATTCCCCCAAGAAAAGGGCTGATATGGAATTCTATATTAAAGCCGGCCAAAATCCCCTGCCATCCGAACTTCCCTTTGTCTTTGTTGGAAAAGACAACACCCACCACAATGTCTCGCTTGTTGCGGAACGAATTGGCTCGCGGATCAACCTTATTACAACCTTTCGCGAATATCGCCAAAACTAGTGCGCTTGAGTTCGGGTTGCTCGCCATGCCTCAATCCGAGCTCCTATCAGTTTTTCAATTCCAATTGCGGCGAATATAGATCCTGCAAGCAAGACAATGCCCGCAACCTTTTTTTCTCCAGCTTGTTCGGCCCCCAAAATCCCCAGCATGATCCATTTCACAAGTATATGGACTACATAGATGGGGTAGCTTAGCTCGCCAAGAAATTCTCCCACCTTTCCCTCGATGTGAAACAAAGCTGGGATCAGAAGCCCCATAGCTCCGCACGAAAGAATCGGGGCCACCCCAGCGGGAATCCATCCGTATCCCATTATGATCATAAATGCCATGCATATCCCTCCGATTCTGTTCCAATGGTTCTTCCAATGATTCCCAGACATTTTCATCCATCGATAACTAAATATTCCAAGCAGAAAGAACGGAAGCTGAAGCGGGAACCAGAAGTAATTCAAAGACAAACTCTCATGTGGCTTCCAAATTGAAAGAGCCGTTCGAACAAGAATTCCAGCACCACAAAGGACGATGAGCCATCGAGTTCGCACCTGAACTAATAAAGGGGCGAAAAGATAGAACATGAGCTCAACAGCCAGGGACCATGCTTGAGGCACGAGACACAGAAAGCCGGCTGTCTTCCCACCGCTTACCGTGCCGCCCAAGCCGAGAATGGATCCCTGAAAATCAAAAAGGCTAAACCAGTCTAACCCAAAGAGAATGAGTTGGCTTAGTCCTAGCCCCGCCAAAAATCCTCCATGCCCTCCGTCGCGCAAAAGGCTATACCATTGGAATCGCTCTGGCATACGTTGAGCCCAAATTAAGGCTCCCCCGTATAATGCCGCTGCTCCGATTAGAACAACCCAGTAAACAGGAAAAATCCTCGCAGCTCGGTTTGTGTAAAATATCCATAATCCCTCCCTGTTGAGCAGATACTTCTCCCCAAGAACCAAGGCCATATAAAACCCCGAAATGATATAAAAAAGCCGCACCGCTTGATGCCCATCCACTATGGGCATATTCCAAGGAGTTGTTGAGTGATGGAAAACCACTGCAACTGCTAGAAAGAAT
>Ga0209189_1001354_pt1 | contig 18409 bp, 16 predicted proteins | sample C_130820_EF_Meta_FD_187308 | JGI IMG/M metagenome (GOLD analysis project Ga0209189, IMG submission 187308) | Freshwater microbial communities from Lake Croche, Canada to study carbon cycling - C_130820_EF_MetaG (SPAdes) (version 3) | ecosystem: Environmental > Aquatic > Freshwater > Lake... | reverse complement strand
TCATTTTCATTCCGAAACTTTCGATAAAGATTTATCAAAGAGAATATTTCAAATTTTGCTCCTCCAAAATTAAATGCAATTGAATTAGTAATGTACTTACCGTTGTCAGCATACAATAAACTGGTTTGCTCTCCTTTCGTTAACTGCTGATAATCAGGTACATATCGATGGTCAGACCAATAAACTAACTGCCCATTACGAAAAACAAAATATGGATATAACGTAGGAGTCTCAAAGTTAAAAAAAGTATTTCCCGAAGATTTTTGGTAAAGTGTAGCCACATTTACCAGCTCATTTTTCGAGGTGAGTATTTTCGATTTCACCCTATTTCGAATAGAAGATATATAATGTTGCTCTGAAGCACCAGGGGCATCTTTCTCAAAAATGAAAAAAATTAATGCCGCAACTCCAAATAAAACTACCGAAAGAATCAGGAAAATATGTTTTTTAATAAACTCCAATGCTTTTTTTAATAAAATATTACCATTTTTATTCATCGAAAACCATGCCAAAAACAATTGACTATCAGCATTTAAGAGTCTTCAATTATTAATCGGTAACATTCCTACAAAAAGAAAAACCTCTGTTGACTGCCAACCATAGCTACGATATGATATTGACAATGGGATACCTAATTATCTTTTTCAATCGTAAAACCAATTCCTGATTCGGTTTCGGTGTAATCAATTCTTACACCTATTAAATACATCAAATGCCGCTTATCTATCAGCACCTTCACTCCCTCTACCTCGTAAAGTTCATCGTTTTCGGTTGCTTTATCGAGCCCCAAAAGATAAGTTGCAGAGCAAGCTCCACCCTTCAAACCTACCCTTAGAGCATAGCCTTCGGGAATTTGTGAAGAATTGAGACTTTTTAATATTTCAGTGCGTGCTATTACCGAAAAAGTTACCATACTGCAAATATAGAAACGATTTAAGGGATTTTACAAACGGTTCACCGATGCGATACCGGATTATTTAAGAAAGATTTTGAAGCACCATTTGCTTATCTTACTTTTGTGAGGAATAAAAACAAAAATAATGCAATCTATCATCGAATTACTTAAAATATTGATTCCTGCGGCAGCCGTTCTTTACGGGATGTACCTTACGATACAGACTTTTCTACAAAAACAATTCGAGCAGAAAGAACTGGATATTAAAGTAAAAACTATCGAAATCACCACTCCTATTCGCTTACAAGCTTATGAGCGTATGACACTTTTTTTGGAGCGAATTACACCTGCAAATTTACTTATCAGACTCGGCAGCCCAGACATACAAGCCATTGATTATCAGCGAGTTTTATTACAAGAAATCAGAGAAGAATTTAATCATAACCTTGCTCAGCAGGTTTATATTTCACACGAAACTTGGGAAAAGACTCGTGCTGCTATGAATGATGTTGTGACTCTGATAAATACATCAGCCTCCGAAGTTTCGCCCGATTCAACTTCAATTAATCTTTCAAAAAAAATATTTGAAAAGGTCATCAGCGAAAATAAACAACCAACCGTCGAAGCACTAAAAGCACTAAAAGAAGAAGCCCAAAAAATGTTTGATTTTTCGGTATAGTTTTTGCAACTTGGTGTTGTTATAAACCTTCTATAATAATCATTTATGCAAAATCTTTTTAGGATAAAAAATACAGAAATGAAGAAAATATATCTTTTCATAGCATTAATTATCTTATCGGGTAATAGTTTTGCTCAACAAAAAACAGCTTCGGCAAAAAAAGAAGTTGAATGGCTAACGATTCAAGAAGCATATAACCGTACTCAAAAAGAACCTCGTAAAACAATCGTTGATGTCTATACTGCTTGGTGTGGTTGGTGTAAAGTAATGGATAGAGAAACATACACAAACCCCGAAGTGATTGATTATGTGAATAAGAATTTTTACATGGTGAAACTTGATGCTGAGTCGAAACAAGATATAACTATTGGAAACACCAAATACTCTTTTGATGCTAATACTGGAGCAAATCAAGCAGCTGTTGCTCTTTTACAAGGTAAAATGAGCTATCCAACTACCGTTTTTTTGGATGCTCAATATAATATGATTCAGCCTTTGCCAGGTTACTTAAATGCTAAAGCATTTCATGAAATAGTGACTTATTTGGGTGGGGATTACAATAAAAAAGAGCCTTTTGAACAATACAAAATCGGAACTTACAAAGAAGTTTTCAAGAATGCTTTACCGAAACTTTGATTGATTGTGATAAAAAGAAAAAGCCCAACTCTCCTATCAGAAAGTTGGGCTTTTTTATGTTTTATGGTCTGCCTAATCTGTTCGAATGTGGCAGTGGGAAATTTGTTCCAAGCAATTAATGTTAAAGGTTTTTAGTTTCATGGTTGATTTAAAATTGGCAATAGTAAAAATACCTGATTCATTAGGAGTTTTTACGTAATTTGAGGCATTAACAAAACTACTTAGACGCACGACTAAGCACAAAATTAGCTTCTTGAACCAACCCTTCGGGCGACATTGTTCCTTCAATTCGGTTAATAACCTTGCCTTCAGGGGCAATAAATAAATAGGTAGGATACGAATCTACTCGGTAAGTAATACCAAGTTTTACGCCTTCAAACGAATCGCCATCAACTTTATAATTCAGAAAAGTTTTATTAAATTTTTCGCCCACGCGGACATCTTGAAATGTATTTTCATCCATCCATTTGCAAGGCCCACACCAAGTTGTGTAAACATCAACAAACAAGATTTTCTTTTGGCTTTTTGCTTGTAAGAGCATTTGCTCCATTGTTTTGTCGTTGTTTTTTATGACACTTATCTGTTGTGCAATTCCTCTACTGCAGGCATACACCAATAAAGTAAGACATAAAATGCTCATTGCTAAAATCATCTTTTTCATTACTACAGCTATTTTATTTATAATTTTAACTACAAAATCCTTGCCTTTTTTATCTAAAAACTCTTTTTAACCAAAAAAATATATTAAAAAAACTCGTACAACAAAATTTAACTTCGCTTTATGTCTTTCAAGGTTTGCTGTAAATCTTTGGTCGGATACGATGAAAAAGATAGTGTAATCAGTAAGTATATGATTTTATTCATCGCTTTGTTTATCTATAATTGTTAGAATTTCATTTTTAGCCTATTTTTACTTTAATTTCCAGCAAAAATCACACGAATATCCACATTCCAAAAATCTTCTACTATTTTTAGGAATATTTTCTTTTGAATTTTGTTTACTAACTATGGGACGAACCGAGCGACGGTAGCATTCTGAAAGATTTTTACATTACTTCATGACAACAACTAAAATAGAAAATAAAAATTCTTATCAAGAGCTTTGGAACTCAGCTAAAAATCTGGCTTTTCCAACGGCAATTTGGCGGCTACCCCGTCAATCTGAAAAGCATTTCTTGACTTCTTTTGAAACAACCCCTCAACAATCAAAAATAGATTTTGAAGAACTAGGTGCTGGTTTTGCTTTTTCTCCTTTCGTCAATCCTAATGGAGATAAAACTTTTTTCTTGAAAGCTGACCTGCACTATATTTTTGATGGGAAAGAGTCAACTCAAAACGAAGATTTTAAAGAAGTCGTTTCACCTTCGTCACTTAATCCGCAATTTATTGAGTTAATGAAAGGTAAAAATCAATCGTTAAATTCCGTTTTGACTAATAATCCCTCAAACAAGCAAACAACCAAACAAGAATTTATAGATTTAGTCGAAAAAGGAATCTCTGAAATTGAAAGTGGTGTATTTCAAAAAGTCGTGCTTTCTCGTACCAAACAGATAGTATTACCCGCCGATTTTGATGTTATCAGCATATTCGATAAACTTTGCGAAACTTATACTTCGGCGTTTATTTCGGCAGTTTCAATGCCGCATTTGGGAGTTGTCTGGATGGGTGCTTCACCCGAAACACTCGTTAGTCAAGACTCAGCAGGAATTTTTCGTACGATGGCACTAGCTGGCACACAATCGGCTTACGATTCAAACGGGAATTTAATTAAACCTTCAGAAGCCTTGTGGCGACAAAAAGAGATAGAAGAGCAATCGTTTGTGACGAGGTATATTATTAATTGTCTGAAAAAAATCAGAGTCAGAGAATTTGAGGAAGAAGGGCCAAAAACAGTAATTGCGGGTAATCTGATGCACCTTCGCACTGATATAATTATTGATACGGTAGCTATCAATTTTTCGCAACTGGCAACGGTCATGCTTGATTTGCTTCACCCAACCTCAGCAGTGTGCGGAATGCCAAAAGCACCGGCTACTGAGTTTATTCTAAAAAATGAAGGCTATGACCGTGATTTCTTCAGTGGATTCCTCGGCCCAATAAACATACAATCAAGCGAAGGGCAGGTTGAATCTCACATTTTTGTGAACTTACGTACGATGAAAATCGAAAAAAACATAGCAACACTCTACGCCGGTTGCGGAATCACTGCCGATTCAAACCCAGAAAAAGAATGGTACGAAACTGAAATGAAAACGCAAACACTTGGGAGAGTAATTAGTTAACGTAAATGTCAATAAGAAGTCGATTTAAAATAATTTGGATAACGAGTAAATCTCAAGCCTACAGTAAAATCGAGTCGGCTCAAGTCAATTGGCGTAGCTAAGTTTACCGAACCACCACCTGCACCAAAATCTATTGCACGCATTTTTCCATAGCTATATCCAGCCTCTAAACTTAAGATAATATCACGTCCTGTGATGTCATTTCCGAGTAAAAAATCAATTCCAAGCGTTGCTGAAGCACCAAAATCCATTCCTTTGAAAGTATAATTGGCAGTATTGTAAGAGCCTTTATCCTTATAAAAATAAGCACCTGGCGAAAGCCCCAATACCACCATTGTTTTGAAATCAACATTTTTGCGATAAAAGAATACTGGCCCTATATATTTTATCGAACGTATATTTGAGATACTTCCCATATCGGGTTTATTCAAAATTTCATTATTGAAAACTATATTATTAGCTTTATTTTTAGCTTGAAAATTATTAAACATTAGGCCAAAGCCCACATTATCTACTGGAAAATAAGCTATATCAGCTCCCCAAGTATACCCACGAAGAAGTTTTTCTTGATACAAGCCATAGGCATTTGTAGTTGGTATTTTGGCTAACATATTACCCAAACCACCCTTAGCACCCAATCTCCATTTAATAAAATTAGTAAAATCATTATCTACCTTAGGAGCGGCCATCGGAGTAAGAACTTTTTCCTCTTTTTTAGATGTCTCCTTCTTTACATTTGTTGAAGTCGTTGACTTTTCTTCCTGCTTGGTCTTTTCAGTAGCTTTTTCTACTTTCGCTGATTCCTTTTTAAATAAAGATTCTTTTGCTATTGATTTTTCTTCAATTACTGCTATTTCATTCTTTTTATCGCTTTTCTTCGGTTCCGTCTTTTCTAATATTGGTTCGCTTTTATTAGTGTCGACTTGTTGCTTGACCACGGCATTTTTTTCTCTTTCTCCACCCAATCCATCCGGTAATTTATTTCCTTTCGTTACGATATCGCTTGAATAAAAATTATATTTAAACTCTGAGATTAAATTTTTGAAAATTTCATTTCTAAGTACTTTACCACTTGGCGAAAGATAGGCGTAAACAAAACGATTGGAAGTTTCGTCTAATATTCTGCAACGGATTTTCTCTCCCGCTTGGGTCGTAATCTGATCACGCTGCCCAAAAGATTGAGAAATAGAAAAGCCAAAAACTAAGAAAAGTACAATTATTATTTTATTTAGTTTATTGTTAGAAAGGTGTTTTTTTGAGATAGAAATCTCCCCAATAAAATCATTATCGTGCTGCTCTGAAGGGGTAGCTTCGAGAAGTTCACTAAAATTTAAACAAAAATTACAAGTAAAGTCAAACATTTTTTTCTATGATTTTATTTATTTCACATACACATCAGTGCAAAAATGATACCGAAAAAAACTATGTACGGTTAAGGCATATTAAGTATCTGAATATCAGATACTTACAATTTTAAAATTGAACAAAACTATCGATATAGTTTTTGTCAAATACTATCTGTAAAACGATGATAATGAAATTTCATTTTTAATATTAACAAACCATTAACTATTTTTTTTATTTCAAATACTTGACACGAATCATTATTTTTATCTATCTTTCGGCATCAAAAAGTAATTCTTCAAAATTTAAACACAAAATATACAATATGGCATAAAGCTCTACGTTAACTAAATTGAAATACTGAAATGGGAAAAATCCAAGTTAATGATAGTGAGCTTGTTACATTGTATATCCGTGGCAATGATAAAGCATTTGCTACCCTTGTTCAACGTTACAAATCAAAAGTATACACCACAATTTACCTTGTTGTAAAAGATCAATATGTGGCCGAAGACTTGCTACAAGATACATTTATCAAAGCAGTTGAGGTTTTACGTGATGGACGTTACAATGAAGAAGGCAAATTTCTTCCGTGGGTACTCAGAATCGCTCATAACCTTGCGATAGACTATTTCCGTAGAGAGAAACGCTACCCGACCGTAGTGTTTGAAGACGGAAGTAATGTGTTTAATTCACTCGAATTTGCCGAAGATTCTATCGAATCAATGCAAATTAAACGTGAATCTCACGAACACTTGCGTGATTTAATCAAACGATTACCCGACCAGCAGCGTGAGGTTTTGGTGATGCGTCATTATGATGACATGTCGTTCCAAGAGATTGCCGATGCTACTGGCGTGAGTATCAACACGGCGTTAGGGAGAATGCGTTATGCTCTTATCAATCTTAGAAAAATGATGGGAAAATCAGCGTACGCTTATGACACAAACCTTTACCAGCACTCAGAATGATGTAGTTCGTTATTTATATAATGAAACATCAAACCAAGAAAACACTTATGTAGAAGCAACTCTTCTTTTCGATAAAGAGTTGCTCAATTTCTACCTTGACTGTGCCGATTTAAAATCGGGCATGGATAAAATTCAACTTTCGCCATCAAAATCGGCGATTGACAGAATCCTCAGCTATTCAAGAAATTACAAGCCTAAGATTTAATCTTGGGCTTTTTTTTATGCTTAAAATTCTTCTCCGTTTGGTTCCTAACTAACGGCATGAAAGTCATTTTTCAAAAATTTACCTAAAAATATTGAAACTTAATGGACTTTTATTTGGCTTCTTATTGAATAAATAGGCATATTTGCATTTTATTTGATAGAGGAAAGTACCATAGTTATTTGACTATTAATCCTTTATCTATCTAAAAAGCCCACTCATAATTCAGAATTCAGAACTATTTTTAATGTCTTTTTTAGAAAATTTATACCAGCGTTTTGAGGAGAAAATTGCTTCGTTTTTATTAAGTCCAAAATGGAAAACGAAAGTTGTGATAGTAGCCGTGATGGTTATGTTACTTTCATTTTTTAATAATATTTCACCGCTTCGTCATTTTGGGGATTTTTATACGGCCGTCATAAAAGAAAAACGAGAGTATTTTCTGTATCAAACTATTAAAGACCGAGCAGCAAGCGTTACCTATAATTGGACTTACCCAGAGTTTACGGGCATGAACAACCGTACGTTTCGACTAACGATGCCTGCATTCGTAAAAGCTCTTCATATTCAGCATGTAAGTATCGTTTTGTATGGTTTGCAATTAATTTTAGGCATTGTATTCCTTTATTTGATTATCAACTTTTTGGAGCGAACAATAGTCGACAAAACGAGTATCTTTTATGCAATTTTGGGTATCATTTCTACCTATATTGGCTCTTCCTTTTTTGTTGACAATGCCACTTATGGCGATTTTTTCTGCTATTTTGCCTTATTTTTGGCCATCTATTATCGAAATCCCTTATTGATATTTATATTTTTATCGTTGGCCTTTTGGGGTGACGAACGTGCGGGTGTAGGCTCAGGAATGGTATTTTTGTGGTGGTGGTTTGTGCCACAATGGAAAGAAAACAAGCCATTCAAGATTCAAGTAAACTTACAAATGTTAGCAGTTGTGGCGGCTTGGGTGGCTTATGGTGCGGTTCGTAAATTTTACTTAGTCGATAAACTCGGTATGCACGACACAACCAAGCCTGGCGAATTTGCCGAAATGTTTGGCGGTAGTTGGCCAGTTTGGGGCTTTAAGTTTTTATGGGTTTTTGAGGGTTGGTGGTTGGTTATTTTATTGGCATTTATGTTTCTTTATATCGCCAAAGACTGGCTCAGACTTTTGGCAATTTTAGGTGCACTATTGGCAATGTTGGTTGGCTCACTCACCACTTTTGATTCTACCCGAAGCGGTTCTTACGGACTCAATACAATATTTTTAACATTAATTATCGCTCAAAAATACCTTACCGAAAAAGAGTTAAAAGTATTACTTTTGGTGGTTGCTATTGTCTGTTTTTTACACCCAATGGCCACTCGCACGAATGGAACTGGTTTTTTCTTGATGTAAAGCCGATGTTTCAGTAACTTTGTATAGGTTTACTTTTGAATCGAGGAATTCAATTCCTATCTAACTTAGAAATCTTTTAAATCCTGTCAAAATTAGATGTTTAAACTCCTTTTGGTTGTTCCGTGTTATAATGAGCAAGAAATTCTTGAGAAAACTTATAAAACATTATCGATGTACTTCACAGAATTGAAGGAGCGAAACGCCATCACGGCTGATAGCAAAATCTGTTTTGTGAATGATGGAAGCCGCGACTCGACATGGATAATCATTGATAGTATCTGCAAAAGAGATTCAACTATTATTGGATTAAAACTCTCACGTAATTTTGGTCATCAAGCCGCATTGGTAGCAGGTTTATTGCACCATAAAAACCAATTTGATTGCTACGTTTCGATTGATGCTGACCTACAAGATGACCTTCGTGCAATTGATGGAATGCTGGAAAAATACAATGAAGGCTCAAAAATTGTTTATGGTGTACGCAACGACCGCAGTACTGATTCATTCTTTAAACGCTTCACTGCCGAAACATTCTATAAACTCATGCAACGCATGGGCGTGCCGACGGTTTATAATCATGCAGATTTCAGACTAATTGATAATCAAGTACTTAACGAATTTTCGAACTTTGGGGAAACCAATCTTTTTATTCGTGGAATTATCCCAATGATAGGTTTTCAGAGCGATAAAGTTTATTATAAACGCCTCGAACGAGAAGCAGGTGAATCAAAATATCCACTTAGAAAAATGCTAATTTTTGCTTGGAATGGCATCACTTCGTTTTCGACTGTCCCAATGAAATTGGTGCTTTGGTTTGGAATCTTCAATTTCGTGTTTGCGATGGGAATTACAGCTTGGGTTTTGGTTTGTAAATTATTTGGTCTTACGGTACAGGGCTGGACTTCAATCGTGCTTCCGATGACTTTTTTCAGCGGCTCAAACATGATTGCTATCGGTTTAATTGGCGAATATGTGGGCAAAATTTACGAGGAAGTAAAATCTCGCCCAAGATATATTATTGAAAGTATTTTGAATGAAGAAAAGGTTTAAAAACATAAAAATATCAAAACTAAATAAGGCATTGTTTCAACTAAAACAATGCCTATTTTTTATTGTTTTTGCTTCTCAAGTTTTCGCCCAAATCCCAACCAACACTTGGCGAACGCACGCTGAATATTTTAATGCAAAAGGCGTAGAAGTCGTAGAAAAAAACAAAGTTTATTGCTTCTCGAAAAATGGCTTCTTCTATTTCGATAAAACTACTAATGAAAGTTTTACGCTCTCAAAACTAAATGATTTGAGCGAAACAAATATTTCTCAAATAAGATACAATTCTGAACTCAAAACCCTGGTTATTGCTTACGAAACTGGCAATTTAGACCTGATGAGTGTCACCTCCGAAGGCTTTCCTGATAAGATTCAGAATATTGATTTTATCAAAAAAACGAATGCAATTCAAGATAGCAAAGCAATTAATCAAATAGAATTTCGCGGAGATTTTGCTTATTTGGCGGCCGATTTTGGTTTAGTAGTTTTGGATGTAAAAAAGAATGAAATTAAAGAAACTTATCAAAATATTGGCAAAAACGGCATCAAAGTAGCTGTTAAGCAAATAGCTTTTTACCGTGATAGTATTTTTGTGAATACTCCAGTCGGGATTTTGGGGGCAAAATTTGCCTCAACTAAGAATCTACAATTTTATGGAAACTGGAATCCAGTAATTAATAACCAACTCTTTGAAAGTCAGTCATTTCCAAAAGATAATCTCATCGTTTTCCCAAATGAACTCGAAACCGATGCCCAAGGAAAAATATGGATTGCTGATGGTGAAAACGGATTGTTAAGTAATTTTTCTGGAAGTTTCAAATCTTACAACCCAAATAGTATAAAGGGCGATATTTTCTCAATTTTCTACCAAAACAAAAAGATTTATGCCATAGGCATTACAGGAAACAGTTTTGAGGAAAATCTATGGAAAACACTGACTATAAATCAAATACCAAGTAATAGCACCGATGTAATTGACCAATATGGCTACCGTTGGCAAATCTTGGAGCAAACGCTAAGAGTTACAGACCCAGCCACGAATCGAATCCGTTATTATTTCGCTGGAAAAGGTGCAGGAGGTTTACCGACCTCAAACGTCAATACAATTACCTTAGACCGAGATAATTTACTTTGGGTAGGAACAGGCAATGGTTTAGCGGTAATCGTAACGACACGAGATATTTTCACCACTGCTTCGGAGGCCTATACGCCGTTTTTCCAAACTCGACGTTTGCTTTTGCAGGAAGTAGTCAATAAAATTGTTATTGATGGTGGAAATCGAAAATGGATTGCTACCCAAAACGGGCTGAATCTTTTTTCAGCCTCGGCGGATGAACAAATTTTGAATTTTACAGAAGAAAACAGTCCGTTACCTTCAAAAAATGTCATTGATTTAGCCATTGATTCTACTTCGGGTGAAATCTTTGTTTTAACCGAAAACGGACTCCTTTCCTACCGCACAAATTCGTCCAAACAAAGTGAAGACTTCAGTTCAGTGAAAATATTTCCGAACCCCGTTCGCCCAGATTTTCAAGGCGTTCTAACAATTTCAGGGCTTCGTGAAAATACTGCTATCAAAATAACGGATACGGCAGGAAGATTGATTTATGAAACCAAATCAAACGGCGGAACTGCCTCTTGGGATTTACAAAATCATCGAGCAGCTACTGCTATTTATATGATTCTCTGCGTAGCCGAAGATGGCTCTGAAAGTTTTGTTGGAAAAGTAGCAGTTTTGAGGTAAAAATAGGAAGCCAAGTTTTCGACCTGCCTTCCTAAATAACTACTTACTTATAGCTTTTGTAGTTACATAAAAATTCTCATCCACCTTCAATTCAAACTTTCCTTTAATAGTTTTCCAAGTGGTTGTTGGATAAATAAACTCCTCTTTTCCGCCATCAACGGTTACTTTTACAAGCATATCGAAACCTTCCACGCAATTACTCCAACGATAATTGATTTTGTTTTTTTCTACCGAATACTCTAAAACTGGAATTCTGACATCACGCAAATATTGGTCAAAAACTTTGTCTAAATCTCGACCCACATTTTTTGATAAATAATCCTCGATTTGCTGCGTCGTAACGGTTTGGTGATAAAAAGTTTTATTCAAACCTCTTAAAATTTGTCGCCACTTGTCATCGTCATTGGTAATTTGTCGAATGGTGTGCAACATATTTCCACCTTTCGGATACATATCGCCCGAGCCACTTTTGTTTACATCATAAGTTCCAATAATAGGAATGTCATTTCTTATGCCTTTGCGAGTACCAATTACATATTCAGAAGCTGCTTTTTTTCCAAAATAATATTCGGTAAAAAGACTTTCTGAATAATTTGTAAAACTCTCGTGAATCCACATATCGGCAACATCCTTGTAAGTAATATTATTCGCAAACCACTCATGCCCAGACTCATGTATTATGATAAAGTCCCATTTCAAACCCCATCCAGTACCCGATAAATCACGACCTAAATAGCCATTTTTATAGCCATTTCCATAAGTTACTGAGCTTTGATGCTCCATTCCTAAATACGGAACTTCTACCAATTTATACCCATCTTCATAAAAAGGATATGGCCCAAACCAATGCTCAAAAGCCTTCATCATCATGCTTGCTTGCTTGAATTGCTCCTTTGCTTTGTCTAAATTTTCGGGCAAAACATAATAATCCATCGTTAGTTTTCTTTTTTCTCCTTCGAAAACCTCATCGAAATGTACATAATTGCCAATATTTACATTCACTCCATAATTATTGATAGGGTTCTTCACAAACCAATCGAAAGTCTTTGTTCCGTCGGCATTTTCAGTAGTATTTCTCAAACGTCCATTCGATATATCCATTAAATTTTTCGGAACAGTGATACTTATCAACACACTATCACATTCGTCGTACATGTGGTCTTTGCACGGCCACCAAGCACTTGAACCCAAACCTTGACACGAAGTAGCCACAAAGTCATTTCCTGCTTTATCTTTCACCCACTGAAAACCTCCATCCCACGGTGGACGCTTCGCTACAATTGGCTTTCCCGAATAAGTCACCTCGATTGATTCATTTTTACCTTTCACTTGGGCTTTTTTCAGCGAAATCATATAGGCGTTTGCCCCATCTTTTTTGAAAGAAAGTTCTTGTCCATCTTGCGTAACTTTTTCTATCTGCAAAGGTGGCTGAAGGTCAATTTGAATCGTTTGATACGGCTTCAAAATTTCATAAAATACGGTTGTGCTACCAGCAATCGCTTTTTCGGCTGGATTTACTTTTACTCGAAGCTCATAATATTTCAAATCCCACCATTCACGTTCGGGTGTGATTCTTCCACGAAGCGAATCTTCACGTGTGAAAGTTTTATTGTGGCTTTGCCCGCAAGCAGTGATAAATGGAAATAAAGAAGCAAAAAAGACAATGAGTTTTAGCAATTTCATAAATGCAAATTTTGTTGGAAGTGAAACGTGGAAGTATCCACTAAATTGGGTGCAATATAAATAAAATCCCAACAAAAAACCTGCAAGGTTTGAAAAGACGGGGTCGCCCAGACCTTACAGGTTTGGATTCGCTAATTATGTCGTAAAATCGCTTTCCGATGATGTAAAATGTGGTAGTGCATAAAATAATAAAACTCCCTGATAGTAAGATTTTTAAGCACAGGATGCTTGATACAATATTCGTCCAGTTCAGCCTCCGACCAATCATTCAGAAAATCGGCTAATGTTTGGTGATGCTTCGCAAAACTACTAATCAGCAGCTCTTTTGATGGATTTTCGGGCATTTGTGGCACAAATCCACCTCGTGCGGCTACGCCAGTAGCTAAAACAGCCAAATAACGCTCCACAACACCATCATAAGAAAGAGTCGGACGGTCGATTTTACCAAATTGTTGTTCGAGAAAAGCCTTCGGTAAACTCATAGCTTGATTTAGACCTTTTACCGATTGTGTAAGATGCAGCATATTTTCAGCAACCGACCATTTTTCGCCAATTGGAGCAAAAAACTGACTTTCTTCGATGTTTTCAACATCCGAAACAATTGTTTTGTAGCATTCTTCCAATGCTGTTTTTAGTTCTTGTTTTGTCATTTTTGTAGGACAAGTTTCCAACTTGTCAGTTATGAGAGAATAATAATTTCAAAAAATCATGAACGAAGTCGGAGCTTCGTTCCACAAACGTCAATAATGAGGGCATACATCAACCTAAGCCATATGAGCACAATACGTATTAATACACTAAAAAATATCAACACAATTTCAGAAAATTGTGCTAAGCCATTTCCTCTAATTTATTTAAGATTTTGACCCAAATTGTATCTCTAAATTGCTTTGTAAAAAAGCCAAAATGCTCAATTTTCTTTGCCCCAAATTCAGCAGGAATGAGTTTTTCGGAAGTCAAACCTTTCGTAGTTTTAAAATTTTGAAGCAAAAGCGGCACATTTTTTTCGTTGGCGATAGGGTCATCGGCTGCCCAAAAATTAGCAATTGGAAAGGGCAGTTCGTGATAATGCCCAACTGGCACAGTTTTTCCAAAAAAGCGTTCGTCCCAAAAATAATTCGGTACACTGCACCAATCTGCCCAGTCTTTTACTACTTTTCTGGGCAAATCTTCCATGATTCCGAAACGTTTCGCTGCTACATAACCAGTCAGCAAAACACTAATGGGACGAAAAACATGAAAGAAAAACAAAGTTTGTAGTCGATAACCCAGAGGCATATTTCGCCAATAACCCGAACCCGAACCAACCGCCACGACTCCCCTGAGTTTCTGATAATTGGGCATTAAACCAAAGTTCATTCCACCGACACTATGACCAAGCAATAATTTAGGTAAATCGGGGTATTTTTTATCCAAAAACTCCAATACGGCTGGCATATCTTGCGTACCGTATTCGATATAATTATAGTCACAATCTTTCATCGAAGCAGGTGCAGATTCGCAAGTGCCTCGATAATCGAATGTGCAGACAGCATAATTATGCTCCACTAAAAATTTAATAAATGGAATGTAAAATTCCTTTTTCGCACCAGTTGCTACACATAATTGTATGGCAGCTTTTGGTTTTTCGGGTTCAAATAAAACTGTTGCCAGTTCTACCCCATCTTCACACTTTACCAGTAACTTTTTCATTATTTATATTATACCAAACGTTTGTTTTATTATCAAATATCATTTCAATTTTATCATTGTACGAGCAAAAGCCTCGTATAGAAACTGTCGTTCGTTATATAATTTTGAAAACATTACCGCCCCTTCAAACTCCATAATGGTTTGTTGAGCCAATCTAAACGATTGTTCAGAGCTTTTACGAGTTACATAAATTGTCTGCAAAGCTTTTGTCCAATCGTCCATGATGACTTTCAAAACTGACTGAAATTCGGGTACAACTCCAACAGTTTCGAGGATTGAGTTTCCAATCAAACAGCCTCCCTCTTTCTCCAAAAGGAGTTTTCCCATTTTTTTTAGGAGTTTCTCCATCCGTTCTTCGGGGGTAAGGCTTGTATCTTCTGCAATTAGGAAAACCTTGTTAGTCAAATAAGTATGAATTGAAACAAGTAAATCCTTCATTAACATTTCTTTACTCGGAAAATGATAATACAAACTTCCTTTAAGCAGACCACTTGCTTCGGCAAGGTCTTGCATCGAAGTATTGTGGTAGCCCTTCACCCGAAAAACATCCGATGATTTTAGTAATATCTCGTCTTTAGTAATTTTTTGAATGGCCATTTTTTCGATGTTCCACACAAAACTTTGTATGAAAACTTTTATTTAAAGCCAAAAATAAAAATGTTTTTTTATATACCAAACGATTGGTAGAATAATAAATAATCTCTTTACATCAGTCTTATTAACCATTCATAAAATTTATGAATGGTTAATAGAATCGTTCTCACAATGTGAAACCTTATTTCGGCCAAAATCGTTGTATTTTCAGTAAGTTTCCTCTAAACACTCACATTATTTATATGAATCGAATGGTTGGATTTGCCCTTATGACAGTCTTTTTTGCATTGATTGATTTTTATGTTTGGCAAGCAATAAAGTTACTTATTCGCTCTACCAGCATTTCTACTCAGCGTATTATTGGTTTCGGATTTTGGGGATTCACCGTTTTCTCTATTCTTTCCATTATTGCTATTTTCACTTACATGCCCATGTCAGCACCCGTAAAGGCAAGTTTTCGTACTTTCTTAATGGCAGGCATTTTTATCATTTATATTTCAAAAATCTTTTCGGTTTTGGTACTGATTATTGATGACTTGATTCGCTTAGGCAAATGGGTAGTCAATTATTTTCAAGGTAATTCGGCTGCGACTCAAATAGCTAAAGATGCACTCCAACCTGCTGCTGAAATAATCAGTCGTTCGGAGTTTTTAGCAAAAACAGCTCTGACTATTGGAGGCTTGCATGCTGGTGGAATGGCTTGGGGAATTTTGTCTGGAGCTCATGATTATAGAGTACGAAACGTAACACTTCGCATCAAAAACCTACCGAAACAATTCGATGGAATGAAGATTGCTCAACTTTCGGATATCCATTCGGGAAGCTTTTTTAATAAAACTGCCGTAAAAGGAGGTGTTGAGATGCTAATGAAAGAAAAACCAGATATGTTTTTCTTTACGGGCGACTTAGTAAATAATATTGCTCCTGAAATGAAAGATTACATGGATATTTTCTCGAAAATAAAAGCTCCGCTTGGCACTTTTTCAACCCTTGGCAACCACGATTATGGCGATTATACCCAATGGGAATCTCCCGAAAAGAAAATTGAAAACCTAAAAGACCTAATGAATGCCCACAAAACTATGGGCTGGGATTTATTGATGGACGAGCACCGTGCCGTAAAAGTTGATGGTGAAAGTATTGGAATCTTAGGAATTCAAAATTGGGGAGCCGGAAATTTTGCTAAATACGGGAATTTAGAGAAAGCTCAACAAAATGCCCACGATTTACCTGTAAAACTATTACTTTCTCACGACCCAAGCCATTGGAGAAATCAAGTTTTGGATAAACACAAAGATATTGATGTGGCATTTGCAGGACATACTCACGGGATGCAATATGGTGTTGAACTGGGTAATTTTAAATGGTCTCCTGTTCAATTACGTTATAAAGAATGGGCTGGATTATACGAGGAAAACGAGCAAAAACTCTACGTAAACCGTGGATTTGGCTACATTGGTTATCCTGGCCGTTTGGGTATTTTACCCGAAATTGCCATATTCGAATTAAAAGTAGGTTAAACTGACATAATATTTATCGTTTTACAGGCGTGTTTTATCTTCGATGAGACACGCTTTTTTTTATGAATTACTCAAAATTTCTGTTTGTTTTTTCATGCAAAAAAGTTTAGTCAGAAATGTAATTTTTCAAATTCCCTCACTTTTTATGAAAAAATCGCAGATAAATAAAATATTTATTTTTAGAATAGGAATTATTTATATAATGCTGATAATCAATGATTTATATATTTATATTTTAAATTTTTATTATTATTTACAATAAAGTTTGGCAGTTTGTAAAAAAATATTTTCCTTTATTTATTGAAAAACATTCAATTGGCACGAAAAATGTAGAGAGGACAATATAAATCTCTAAAACCATAGGAAAAACTCTACTTACGCAATGCAAAAATTAAGTCTTAACCAGTCCTTACAGCAACGCCTGTCCCCTCAGCAGATACAGTTTATAAAACTGTTGCAAATTCCATCTGCCGAACTTGACCAAAGAATAGAGGAGGAGCTTGAAATCAATCCAGCTTTGGAAGAAGGCATGGACCTAAACGAGCGTGTGAAAGATGAGTATGATGAAGATTATGATGGCGACAGCAGTAGCGACCGCGATGATTATAATGAATACGGAGAGTATCAAACCTATGAAGGACTTGATGTAAAACAATACCTAAATCAAGATGACTACGCTGGCTATAAAATGCAAGGCGATGGTTGGGGAGATGATAGCCGTGATTCAATGCCTGTGATTGCGACCAATACTTTGGCCGAATCATTGGTACAACAATTAGGGTTTTTACGCCTTGATATTCGTCAAGAATCAATTGGTATGCAGCTCATAGGAAGCATCGAGGAAGATGGTTATATTCGCCGCCCGCTTCGTTCTATCTGTAATGATTTAGCTTTTACGCAAAATATTTATACCAACGAGGAAGAAGTAGCTGGACTTTTGAAAAAAGTGCAAACTTTTGAACCTGCGGGAATTGGAGCGAGAGATTTAAAAGAATGCCTTTTATTACAACTCGACCGCAAAGATCAAGAAGATTTTGCTGTAGAAACTGCGGTAAAAATCATCGATATTTACTTTGATGAATTTACAAAAAAACACTACGAAAAAATACAACGCCGCTTAGATATTGATGATGAAACTTTGAAAAGTGCTATCAAAGTTATTACGCGTCTGAATCCAAAACCAGGTAGTATTGGCACTGGCGATAGTGCTGCAGCTTACTTAATGGCCGATTTTATTGTAACGAATAATAATGGAAAATTAGATGTTATTCTGAATTCTAAAAATGCACCTGAGCTTCGAGTAAGCCGTTCGTTTGCCGAAATGCTTGATACTTATGACAAAACCGACAAAAACGGTTCTGCTCAACACAAAAGCATTAAAGAAACAGTAACATTTGTAAAGCAAAAATTGGATGCTGCCAAATGGTTTATTGATGCCATCAAACAACGCCAACAGACATTGTTGAAAACCATGAAATCAATCGTTGAGTTTCAGCACGAATTCTTCCTTGATGGTGATGAGTCTAAGCTAAGACCCATGATTTTGAAGGACATTGCCAATCGCATTGAGATGGATATTTCTACGGTTTCACGCGTGGCCAATAGTAAATCTGTACAAGCTGATTTTGGTATTTATCCGCTAAAATATTTTTTCTCTGAAGGAATCGCAACCGACTCTGGTGAAGATGCTTCGAGCCGTGAAGTAAAAAATATCTTGAAAGAAC
>Ga0209189_1001353_pt1 | contig 18420 bp, 17 predicted proteins | sample C_130820_EF_Meta_FD_187308 | JGI IMG/M metagenome (GOLD analysis project Ga0209189, IMG submission 187308) | Freshwater microbial communities from Lake Croche, Canada to study carbon cycling - C_130820_EF_MetaG (SPAdes) (version 3) | ecosystem: Environmental > Aquatic > Freshwater > Lake... | reverse complement strand
GCTTCGATGGTGCCTCTGTCATCTTTACGTTCGAGGTATTTGATAATTAATGCACCAATGACAACTCGCGAATCTATCCCTTTAGCTCCCATTTGCGTATTCAAACTTTTATGATAAATACTTGATAACTTATCCCAATCAAGTAACGAGCATAAGCGTACCCATCTATTGTTTGCATCTAATTTGCTTTCGAAGCCAGTCTTGAAGTCGAATATTGACAGTTGTTTCTCAGATTTATAGTTGACCATCTGCAAGGTTTTTTCTTTAAATATACGAATATCCTTGCACTTTTACAAAAAAATATCTATCTATATATTTGATAGTCAAATAGTTATGACTTTTTCAGCAAGCCCTATTTAGAATCCGCATCGTCCGAATACTCCTCAAAGCAAGCCCTACTTATATCGAAAGAGATGTACGACAATTAAAAAATATTAATGATTTAGCACTGTTTCAGAAGTTCCTTTATGTATGTGCGGGTAGGGTTGGACAAGAAATAAATTATAGTAAATTGGGTAATGAAATAGGCATAGACCATAAGACTGCGGCGGCATGGCTTGGTATATTGGAGGCAAGATATATTGTTTATTTTTTACAACCTTATTATAAAAATTTCAATAAACGTATCATAAAAGCACCAAAGTTGTATTTTTATGATACAGGTCTGGTTGCCAATCCTCTGGGTATTCGACAAGCCGAAGGCCTACAATATCATAGTAGTCGTGGGTCTTTAATTGAAAATTTGGTGATTACTGAATTACTTAAATACAGGTATAATATGGGTGAAAAATTAACGTATATTATTTTAAAGATAGTATTGGCAATGAAATTTATATTTTCGTTGACGAAGGACAAAAACTTAAAGCCATTGAAATAAAATCGGGAGCGACTTTAGCAGGAGATTATATTAAAAATTTGCACTATTGGCAAAAAATTACCAATCAAACTGACGGTGGTGTATTGTATGACGGCATAAAAAATGAAAGTAAACACGGAGAATTTTATGCATGGAATTGGAAAAATTTACTGATTTTTTGAAAAAGTGGAGTGAAAATTTTGTAGTTTTATAAAATAAACAAGCCATTGAAAAATACTTCCAATGGCTTATTGCATGAAACCTTACACCGCATCAGATAAACTACTGAATGTAAAGTCTCTAATTTTTAATGGAGGAACTAAACAACCACCAATTCGAGTCGGAACGCCCATTGCTTCAAGGTTATTGAGCATTATAATTGGACTTTCGTTGAATCGGAAGTTTTTTACAGGAAATTTGATTTGTCCTTTCTCGATATAGAAAGTTCCGTCACGGGTAAGTCCTGTGTAAAGCAATGTTTGTGGGTCAACGGCACGAATATACCACATGCGTGTTACCAAAATGCCTTTCTCAGTACCTTTTATCAACTCGGCTAAAGATTCTGTGCCGCCAGCTATAATGAAACCTGATGGTGGTGGAACTCCCTTTACACCTTTTTTATCTGCCCAAAATCTTGAATAATAAACATTTTTCACGACGCCATTTTCAATCCAAGAGATTTTTTCTTGTGGACGACCGTCGCTACCACCGCCACCCATTCGACCACCGCCACCGCCACCAAAACCCGAAGTTGGAATTTCGCTATTGCTTGGGTCAGAATAAATATTTACTCTTTCATCAAAAAGTTTTTCGCCTAAACGTGTGCCACCACCTTTCTTGCTCAAAAAACTACGACCTTCGTCGGCATTTCGGGCATCCATGCTACGCATCATATTTTGCAATAAATCTATTGAAGCGGCTGGCTCAAGAATAACCGTGTATTTTCCTGGTTCTAGAGCTTTTGCGGCACTCGAAGCCAATGCTTTCTGCATGGCAATTTCGGTTGCTTGTTTGGTACTTAATTTTGAAACATCGTTGAAATCACGAATGGCATAACCCGAGCCAAGACCGTCCGCTGTACGAACCGTTATTGAAAAATCGACCGAAGTTGATTTGTTATAGCCAAAAAGCCCTTTACTATTTCCTATGGCCGAATATCCTGCTGAATCCTCCATGTAACCTGCGGCAGTTAAACCTTTTTTTGAGCATGGATCTATGCTATCAAAAGCAGCTTTTGCACGATAGTCAGGGTCTATATTGGCAGTTGAATCTGCAAATGTTGGTGCTTCTATATACGTTTGTGCCCCCAACATTGGCATATATTCTGGATTTTCTGGAGCAAGACGAGCAATTTCCTCGGCTCTTCTTACAGTTTTTTCTAGGGAAGAATCATCAAATTCATTAATGGTTGCAGTACCTGAACGTTTACCAAAAACGGCTGTAACCGCCAGCGATTGGTCATAAGATTCGCCACTAGTCGAAACTGAATTTCTGGCATAACGAATATTTCCAGTGCGACCCCCGTTGAGAGCGACACTCATTTCGTCTGCTTTTGAAAATGCTAAAACCTTATCAATAATCTTTTTAGATTCTTCTTTTGTTAATATTTTATTCATTTGTTTAGTTTTTTGGGAATGAGGTTCAAATGCACAAAGGGTCAAAGGTTCAAAGGGGCAGAGGTACAAAGGCACATAGTTTTTCTAATTAAATATCTAAATTCTTTACTCTAATAAACTTTCATTTTTGTAACTCTTTGCCCCTGTGCCTTTGCTGCTTTGTGCCTCAAAATGCCTCAAAGTTTAAATTTTTCTTCCTGTATTGATTACATTTACGCCATTGAAACGAGTCGTGGCACTTCCGTGCGAAACGGCACTTACCTGTGAAGGTTGACCTTTTCCATCGAAGAATGAACCGAATGTACGGTAATCGTCCTTATCACAAATCTGAACACATGAGTTCCAGAACTCCTGTGTATTTGATTGATATGCTACATCATCGAGCATTCCTACGAGTTCTCCGTTTTTGATTTCGTAGAAAAGTTGTCCACCAAACTGAAAGTTATAACGCTGCTGGTCAATAGAATACGAGCCACGTCCGATAATATAAATGCCTTTTTCAACGCCTTTAATCATATCAAAAACACTCAATTTATCTTTGCCCGCTTTCAATGAAACATTTGGCATACGCTGGAATTGTACTGAATTCCAGTTGTCGGCATAACAACAGCCGTGAGAAGCATTTTCGCCCAAAATATTGACTTGGTCACGCGTAGCTTGGTAGTTTACCAAAATACCATCTTTAATCAAATCCCATTCTTTGCACGGTACACCTTCATCGTCGTAACCAACCGTTCCGAGCGTATATGGCTGGGTCTTGTCTGCTACAATATTTACTTGTTTGCTGCCGTAGTTAAAAGCTTTTGTTTTCCATTTATCGAGCGTTGCAAAACTTGTTCCTGCATAATTAGCTTCATAACCCAATACGCGGTCAAGTTCTGTTGGATGTCCAACCGACTCATGGATTGTTAGACCTAAGTGATTTGGGTCGAGTACTAAGTCATATTTACCCGCTGGAACAGTTTTCGCAGAGAGTTTTTGTTGAGCTTGCTTCGATGCCATTATTGCATCCTCGACCATGTCATAAGAATTTCGGTAGCCAATCAAGCCATTTGGAGCAGAGATTTTTTCGCTTGCCAAACCATCTAAGTATTCATAACCCATTCCCATTGGCGAGCTGATGGCATCACGAGTTTTGAATTTTCCAGCTGCTTTATCAACGGCTGTTACTGTGAAAGTTGGCCAAATACGATGCACATCTTGGTCAATGTATGAGCCATCCGACGAAGCGAAGTACTTTTGTTCGTTTACAAAAAACAAGTTTGATGTCACAAAACCGGCACCATTTTTCATGGCTTCGCCGTTTACGTTCATCAATAAATCTATTTTTTCTTTTATTGGTACTTCAAACGCATTTTTTATGATTGGAGTTTTCCAAACTATCTCACCAACCCCTTTTTGTGGAGCGAGAATTACTGGCTCTCTCTGAATTTTGGCATTTGCTTTAGCAATTGCCACGGCAGTTTCGGCACATTTGGCAATACCTTCAGTCGTAACATCGCTTGTTGCGGCAAAACCCCAAGTTCCGTTGGCAATTACTCTGATACCTACGCCGTAAGATTCGGCATTGGTGATGTTTTGTACTTTTGTTTCACGTGTAAAGACAAATTGTTGCAAATATCGACCGATACGAACATCAGTATAGGTTGCCCCTCGTGATTTGGTAGCGTTAAGAGCAATATCAGCCAATCGTTTTTTTGTGGCAATATCAGCCCCTGGTTCTAAGAGATGCTCGGCAGATACCATATTCCCGAGTACGGGAATCGTAGAACCCATCATAGCTCCCAAACCCATACCAGATAATTGGATAAAATCCCTTCTTTTCATGTTAGGTTGTTGATTGAATTAAAAGTGAAATTTATTGTAAAAATGAACAAATATTCGGTTAGATGAAATATTTTGATACAAAAACGATGATTTTTTAACAAATATGAAATAAAACTAATGAATTGAATAGATGTTTCAACGATTAGATAGACAAATAGGTGTTTTTTAGCGACTTTCTTATAAGAATGTTTCTCAACTTATATCAAATACTGAAATTCTTCTATAAAGCTTTTTTACCACAGAGTAAAAAATGAATATTTTACTGAATTACGCTAAGTTTTTTCTGAATTATTTAATCCGTGAAACTGTATTTTAAACTTGGTGAACCTCCTTCATAAAAATTAATGTGCAACATGCTCATTCCAACATTACTTTAAAAAAGTTTGTGTAGTTTTGCCAAGTCAATTCTTTACAATTCTACAAATAATAAAATATAATGAGTATCGAAAAACAATCTTTTGGGAAACTTCCCGATGGCCAAGAAACAAGCCTTTATACATTAAAAAATACCGCAGGAATGGAAGCTAAAATCTCTGATTTTGGTGGAATTCTTGTCGCATTGACAGCTCCTGACCGTGACGGAAACTTTGCTGATGTAGTTCATGGTTGTGACTCTTTGGAAATTTATTTAAAAGGAGTGCCATATTTCGGGGCAATTATCGGACGATTTGGAAATAGAATTGCCAGAGGTAGCTTTGAACTCGATGGTGTAACTTATTCATTGCCAATCAATAACGGTGTAAATGCCTTACATGGCGGCTTGAAGGGTTTCGATAAAAAAATTTGGAATGCTACCGCAATCGATGGCGAAGAACCAGCCCTGAAATTAAGCTATTTGGCAGCTGATATGGAAGAAGGATATCCTGGAAATTTGAGTATTGAAGTAATTTATACTTTACAGCCTGATAATACATTAAGGATTGATTATAAGGCAACTACGGATAAAGCTACGGTTTTGAATGTAACGAATCATTCATACTTTAATTTGAGTGGAGCGGCGGATATACTAGACCATGAAGTGATTTTACACGCCGATAAATTCTTACCAGTTGATGCAACCGTAATTCCAACTGGTGAGTTACGTCCCGTTGCAGGTACTCCATTTGATTTTACTGAAAAACACAAAATAGGTGAAAGAATCAATGATACTTCTTATGAGCAAATTGTGTTGGGAAGTGGCTATGACCATTGTTATGTATTGACTGAAACTAGCTCGGATTTAAGATTGGCTGCCGAAGTATTCGAGCCGCAAACTGGTAGAATAATGGAGGTTTTTACGACCGAGCCAGGAATGCAGTTTTATTCGGCCAATCATTTAAAAGGTGATATTATTGGCAAAGGTGGAGTAACTTATGGCCGTCGTTCGGCATTTTGTGTTGAAACCCAACATTTTCCAGATTCGCCAAATCAGCCGCATTTTCCGACTACAGTTTTAAGACCTGACGAGGTTTATCAATCGACTACTTCGTATAAGTTTTCTGCGAAATAATATATTTTGGATGGTCAAAATCGACTTGACTATCCAAAAGCTCAATCTTGCCCTGTAATGATTTCTGGTACTTAACATAAACTGCTTTTCAAATAAAACGTTTGCGGAATTTATTCATCACAAGACAAATATTTCGAGTATAGCAAAAAATATACATATTCTGCACACAAAAATTTCGATTTTAAGAGCAAAGTTTTTGAATTCGCATTTGGGTGATGTTCTACATTTTTTTAATATCCATAATAATCGACTTTTTTTAATAGCTTATTAGAAATTTTTGTTTTTTGGGATTAGGATTTATCAAATAAAATTAATAATCGTATTTTTGATTAATAAATTAATAGAAAAATCTGTGAGAAAGCTAAAACTACAAATACAAATGTCGGTCGATGGTTTAATTGCAGGCCCAAATGGAGAAATGGATTAGATATTCAAATACTTATAAACGCTTAAAAAAATGAAAAAAGACAAAATTATTTATTGGACAGCGACAATAATAATCGCTTTATTTGAAGGAGTCATGCCTGCATTGACTTCGCAAACCGAATTGGCAAAAGAAGGAATTAGACATTTGGGTTATCCAGAATATTTTGGAAATGCTTTGATTGTTTTTAAGGTATTAGGCGTTTTAGCATTAGTTATTCCACAAATTCCTAAACGAGTAAAAGAATGGGCTTATGCAGGTTTTGTTTTTGATTTTATTTTTGCAACAATCAGTCACGGAGCAGTTGATGGAATTAATGGGCAAACATTTTTCCCTTTGGTAATTTTGGCAATTTTAGGAGTTTCGTATATCTATTTTCATAAATTGAATCCTAAAAATGACTGATGCTGAAAAAGTAACAGTATATATGCAAGAATTGGAGCATCCGCTGAAAGTTGAGATAGAAGCATTGAGATTGATTATCAAAGAAACTGATGCCAGAATAATTGAACGAATCAAGTGGAAAGCTCCAAGTTATTTTTGCAAAGAAGATTTTCTGACTTTTAATCATCGAATGCGGGATAAAGTTCATTTAATTTTTCATAATGATGCCATTCCTAAAGTAAACTCTGTGATTTTAGAAGGTGATTATAAAGACCGACGCATGGTGTATTTTAAAGATATGTCTGATATTTTGGATAAAAAAGCTGAATTGCAGAGAGTAATTGCTGAATTATTGGAGTTTATTTATATTTAACTAAGGAAGTCTTCGCTCAAGGCGAAGGCTTCTTTAAAAGAAACGACAACTTAATTCTTCAACCGCTTTAATTTCTCTAAATTCAAAATCGTAATTTTTCCAGATTCGATTTCAATGAGTTTTTCATCTTTAAAATCTGAAAGGGTTCTAATGGCAGTTTCGAGCGATGTTCCTGCTACATTTGAGAGGTCTTCACGGCTGATTTTCATACTATTGCTAACTGTATCTTCTTTTACCAAATGGCTATGAAATTTCAGCAAAGCCTCCGAAATACGTTTTCTTACCGAGTTATAAGCCAATTTCAGTAATTGTTCTTCGTTGGTTTTAATTTTATTTGAAAGTAGCTGAATAAATTTCTGAGCCACATGTCGGTTTTTATGAACAAGATTATTAAAATCATTTTTTGGAATTAGACAAATCTCACAATCTTCCATTGCAGATGCCGATTCAGTGTAATTGCTTTCTTGTAGCAAATCTACATAACCCAGATAATCATTTTTGTCGTAAATGTTGATAATTAGTTCTTTACCATTATCGTTGGTCTTGAAAGTCTTGATTTTTCCTTTGATAACGCAGAATAAATAAAGCGGATAATCACCTTCTCTGAAAACTTCACTTTTCTTTTTATAACTTCTAACCTCTCGACTTTCGAGCAAGCGTTTGAGTTCTTGTTCGCCACCAGCATCGCTGATGAGTTCGTCAAGTCCAACTAAATCTTGTGTGTAGTTTTTTTGCAAAAGTTCTACTTTTTTCAATCTACTTTCGATTGCATTTAGTAATTCTACATCATCAAAAGGTTTGGTAATGTAATCGTCAGCACCCATTTCCATACCTTTTCTGAAATCCGAACGGTCGGCCTTGGCAGTCAAAAATATAAACGGAACATTGGCTGTATCGGGCGTTTTAGAGAGTAAATGCAGCACACCGTACCCGTCCATGATTGGCATCATGATATCGCAGATTATCAAATTTGGTTTTTCGAAGTGGGCTTTTTCAACTCCTAAACGGCCATTTTCAGCAGTTACTACCTGATAATCAGCCAATTCGAGAATCTCGGCTATATTTTCTCTGATTTCAGTATTATCTTCAATGAGCAAGATCTTTTTCATGCGATTCTAAAAATTTCGTGACAGACTAATAAAAAATGTGGTGCCTTTGTTTTCTTCGCTTTTAAATGTGATTGTGCCTTTCAGCAGATTTACATATTGGGCAACAATACTCAAACCAAGTCCAGTACCTTGAATTTCTTTCGCATTACTTGACCGAAAGAAACGCTCGAATAAATGCTTTTGGTCGACTTCTGGAATACCGATTCCTTGGTCGGCAATATCTAATTTGATTTCACTTTTAGACAAGTTGACATTGATATTAATATTTGTGTTTTCGGCTGTAAACTTGATGGCGTTTGATACTAGATTTATGATGATATTTCTAATGAGTTTTTTGTCAAGATTTACCAAAAAACTTCCACTATTGGCAAAAGAAAGGTTTATTTTTTGTCCAATCTTTGTAATTCCATGTAAATCTTGTATCAAAATTTCAATCAAATCATGTAGATTAAATGATTCAATATTGAGCATTACTTTTCCTTCTTCGAGTTTGTTTAACGACAAGAAATCATTCAAGATATCGGTCAGATTTCGTACCGAAGATTTGATTCTGCTAATGTGTTTCAATCGTTTCTCTTCATCTTGTAAGGCAGAATATTTATCTACTAACGAAAGTGATGATAAAACTGTAGATAATGGTGTGCGAAATTCGTGCGAAGCAATCGAAATAAACCTTGATTTCATTGAGTTTACTTCACGCTCACGTTTCAGTGAGTTATCGAGTTCGTCCTTGGTTTGTTCAAGTTTCTGAATCGCTTCTTTCAGAATCATTGTGCGTTCTTCTACCTCTTTTTCAAGCTCAGCTTTGTAGGCAATTAGCTGATTTTCGCCCTTTTTTCTAATTGTAATATCTATTATAAAGGCAATTACAAAACTTCCTCGACTATTATTGTATGGACTTAGACTGACTTCAACTGGGAATTCTGAATCGTCTTTTCTTTTCGCAAACAGATCAAAATTTGCTCCCATTGAACGAGCATGTGGGCATTCTGAAAAGTTTTGGCGATGCCTTACATGCCTTTCTGTTAGGCGGCTAGGTATCAATATTTCAATCGGTTGACCAATAAATTCATCTTGGGCATAGCCAAACATCATTTCGGTGCTTGGGTTTACGCGAATAATTTTTCCTTGATTATCTGTAATTAGTATGGCTTCAGTAGCAAATTGAAAAATAGCTTCTACCTGATTTAGCATGTCGTTTTCAGCAATTGAAATATTATTCGCAATCATCGGGCAAGTTAGGGTTTTAGTGAGGTGCTAAAGTATGATTTCTGTCAATATTTAAAAAACTACATTTGTTCAAAGATAAAAATTTCTCTTCGCAAGTTAAGCGTTTTATCAATATCATATTTACTTGTGACAATAGTCATAATTATTGAGCCGAAGAATGCTATAATTTGTATCGTAGAAATATAGCAGATTTATCAAAACTTACTTTTTTATGAAGACCATAGTATTTGCAACTGTTTTTTCGAGAGGTTCAAGAAAAGCTGCCCAAACTGCCGCCCAAACGGCAATTAAAACTAGGGCAAAACTTATTCTTTTTCATGCATATCGATACTTGATGCCGCTTGATTCAGAAATGAGTCTCTTGGCGGTTTAAACTCAATATTTAGAAGAGCATGCTATTTCCTCACTCAAACGACTGAAAAGTAGCTTAAATAAGAAATTTTCTCAAGATCACTGCTTGTCCAGGAATCAATTTCAAGGTCTGACTCGGAATAAAGCCATCTATGGTACGAATATCTACTCCAACACCCGACAAACGGATTTTTAAATAAACATCCACCGAAGGTTTGGTCAGGTCTTTGAGCAATAAATGCACCTTAAACATATCGTTACTGGTACTAATCTCCGACCATTTCAAAGAGTAACTCGGCTTCACAATGGGCGTGCATGTAACGGGGTAGTTTTGACTCCAGACCTCAATTGAAAGCAAAAGCACCAAAAGGTTCAAGAAAAGATGTAAAAAATGTTTATTCATTATTAATTTAGTTCCAAAAATGCTTTTTTTCTTACATTTTGGACATCTGATAGGCTCATCCCCAAATCTGTAACACGAATTTTCTTAGGATGCCATAAAATCTATATTAATTGGTGAACGCCTAATTTTATTCTTTAATCATTGATTTTATTGACTTGAAATACTTTGTTATAATGCTCAATTTCTTCTAAAATGCTTATCCCTAAATTTGGAACACTACCCAAACACAAAAAATAAGATGAGCTAAAAAAGAACTTTAATCTTTAAATCTTGCTATTCGAAGTTTTTGAACTTTGCATGGGTGTTATGCGTACTGGTTGACGATTTGACAAAATAACATCAAGATATGTGTGAACACCTCTGTGAAGTTTGGAACGTGAACGTCCAGTTTTCGCAGAGCGAGGAATAATGTGAAAAAGCTTGTCCCAAATGGGACAAGCCAGCTATTCATTACTTAATTTTCAATTGATACAACTACAAAATCATTATCTTTATTAACATAAACAAAATACATTTTATCATTTGTTTGAGCAATATTATTATATTTTACAATCATTTCAGGTCTTTTATATCCGCTTGGATTAATTTGCTTAACAACAAAGTCATCATTTGTTAATTGTAGAAAAAAATCATCACCATTAACCGACTTTATTATTGAATTTCCATTTTCTAAAAACATATATTCACTACTTTTAGGTGCATCAAATGACCCAATAAAATATTGTTTAATAGGAATATACTCATTATTCATAATCTTAATTAACTCACCAACAGGCTTTTCACCTTTATTTATTTCATTCCTGCTTACCTCAAAAACTTGTGCATAATTAGATTCCTTTGTTAGTGTTTTTAAATATTCATTTGAACTTACCCCCATTATTTGTCTATTTTTAGTTTGAATATTAATAACTTTATCAGCTTCTTCTGCATTGGGAATTTGAATTTTACTTGGCTTGCCGTCTGTACTTATTTTAATCAATTGTAATTCGGATTTAGTTAAAGAGGAAATATAATTAATGAAAACATTTAGTTCTCCATTTTCCTCAATAACATCTTCAATTTTAAACCACTTAAAATTAACACTAGTTGAAATCTCTGTAACATACTTTTTATTACCATTTTTATCATAATAACATAATATTATGTTTTTTGGGTTTGGATCTAAGTACTCAACTTCTTTTACATTGTCGTTTTTAAATACTAATAAATGCCCTTTAGATTCTTCGTTAATATTTGTAACTATAACGGAGTTTAGAAAGTCTTTGGCGGTCTTAAAAACTAATTTATCTGTATTACCATTGATTAAATTTGTAACTTCAAAATTCAATTTAACGGCTATTTTATTGTCCTTATCTTTAATCCCTTTTACAAGTGGCAAATTATATTCACTTATTTTATTAATACTAGAAGACATTGAGCCAAATGGCGTATTTTTTGTGGTAGGTTCTATTTTCTTTGGTGTTGAAACAAATTCAGGAATACCAGTTTTGAAATTCATATAATAGCTTCCATCAATGTATTTTGTTTTAACTTCTCCCTTAGGAAAAGCATTAGGATTGTTAAAATCTCTATCTAAAACTACCTTTTCTATAATAGATTGGGGAATCTTTGATTTTTTATTAACAATAAATCCTTCATTTGAAAAAAGAGAAATTACAGTATTGGAATTTGTTTTTTTTAAACTCAAATTGTTTAAATCTATCTCATTTTCAATTAATAATGGCGAACCATTAGAATTTGATGAACTTTTCAATAGGTTATCTAAAACTTTAGCAAAAGATGGAAAAGTTCCTTTAACTGTAGAAAGGCTATAAACTTTCAAGACATTGTCTTTTACTTCATATCCACTTATTTGTGGAGGATTATCTAATTCTATTTTTGTAATTGAAGTTTTAGAGCCTACTATGATGTTTTGAGAAAAAGAAAATTGTGCTGTTAAAATAAATGCAAATAATTGTATTTTTTTCATCTTTGTCATTGATTTGGTTATTAGATTTTTATTAATGCTCGTTAATTGAAAAGTGCTATGTTTTATTTGTTTCGTTCTCAACAAGGAAAAGTACCAACTGTCTTATATAATTATTTTGCAGTAAACGATTGATTGACTTGTGCTAAAATCAGTTTTTGGCTTTAAAGAAATTATTTTTTCAAAATAAATACAGCCCAAAAGTGAGTTAGGTTTTTAATTTAGACGAACTTACTAACCAAAAAGTCACCAAAGAGAAAAAAAAGTGTACTATTCATTGCAGATTTTAACAACCCAAGCTGAAAAACCTCTGTACTGTTGATAATACAAAGCTACAACTCTACGCTACTCAGCATAGACCCAAAAAGTCTTTTCTTTTATCAATTTGGGCATATTTATTAAATATAATATTTTTGAAAACATAAACATAAACGTCGAAAGAGAAGTAAATAGGAATTTCTAAAGTACGAATTGTCGCACAAAAAAAAGTGGTACACTTTCACGCCACTTACTGGTACACTTTTACGCCATTATACACCCAAATCTATACAGAATAAGCTTAACATGCATCCACAAATTTTTAGGTTTAGCAATTTTATAAAATCTTCATTATCATCATTTTTTAAAAAACGTTCTTTATTAACACAGTTTTTTTTCGGAATTTTAAATGGCTTGCTTCCATGTAGGTTAATTCATGCGGCACTCAGTGTAGCATTTTTGACTGAAAATATTATTGGTGGAATGATATTTATGATTTTCTTTGGACTCGGAACTTTACCTATGATGCTAGGTATAAGTTTAGGAGCAACATGGATCAGAAAAATATTCGGAGGAAAGTTGCCAAAACTTATCACGATAATTTATTCTTTTTTAGGTTTATGGTTAATTTTTAGAGGCTTAATTATTACGTTTCCACATATTATTAAGCAGAATATTGATTTATCAATTATCTCGTTTTGTTATTAGAATTTATTAGGTTTAGGTTTGAAAATGCAGGAGATTTTCTCTTGCATTTTTTGTTTTTTGGGAGAAGTCAAAATTAATATTAATCTAAATGTTTGTTAAAGAACAACAATGTTTCGGTAAGATGCTCTGTCCAATATTCCCAAGTGTGGCCACCTGAAAATTCTTGATAAATATGTGGTATTCGATACTTTTCGAGTTCTTTATGTAATTGACGGTTATATTCAATCAAAATGTCATCAGTTCCACAATCGAATCGAAAAGGAGGGATTAGATTTTTATTTTTTAAAATCCATTCCAAAACACCATCTTTTTCCAAAGTATCATTCTGTAATTGATCAAAATCAGTCACAAATTCGCCTATTTGATTAAAATGTGTTATTGAAGAAAGACCAGAAAAAGCACTAAATACAGTTGGATATTTTGCTCCTAAACGCAACGCTCCAAATCCACCCATTGAAAGGCCAGAAATAAAAATCGGTGATTTATCAGTTATTTGTGGATATTGCTCTTTTATTACTTTAATCACATCTTCTATAATCCATCGTTCATAATCAGCAGTTTTATGCTGAACATATCCACTACCATCAGCATACAATCCGTCCGATGGCATTGCCAATATCATTGGCTTTATTTGCTCAGTTTCTATTAGGTTTTGAGTTGTTGTGTGTGCATTTCCCTTCATTGCCCATGCCCAATGGCTTCCGTAAACGCCATGTAATAATATAACAAGCGGAATATGCTCGACTTCATTTGAAGAGGCATAAACCGTAATATCAGCACGTTTTCTTAAGGCATTGCTCTTAACCGTAATGAAATCTAAGTCTTGAAAAGTAGCTTTTTCGGTAGTGAAAAATTGACTCATTTTTTGTTTTTAAAATACAATAACTCCTTTGGCGTTACGCCCTTCATGCATGTCCGCAAAGGCATTTGATAAATCATTGAGCGAATAAGTTTGCGTTATCATTTTATCCAAAATCAATTCTCCTTTGGCGTAGAGGTCTTGTAAAATCGGAAAATCAATTTGTGGACGAGTTTTGCCGTAGAGTGGATTGATATAAATTTTGTCCCATTCAAATAAATTCATGTCAATCATAATTTCTTGCTCAATACCACTCACTTGTACGGCCATGCCTGCATTGCGAATCATAGCCAGCGGAGCAGCCCCAAGTGCAGGTATTGCTGTACATTCAAAGGCGTAATCAGCACCTCGTCCGTTTGTCATGGTTTTTACAACTTTGGCAACTTCGGTTAAGACTTTATCGTTTTTTTCTGCTAAAATGGTATGAGTTGCACCATATTCTTCAGCCATTTCTAGCCTCAATATATTTATATCCACTGCGATGATTTTTCCTGCACCCGAAATTCTAGCTCCTTGGATAACATTCAACCCAACGCCTCCCGTACCCAATACAACAACTGAACTACCCGCTTTTACCTTGGCCGCGTTCACTACAGAACCGTAGCCTGTCATTACACCACAACCCACAATAGCTGCTGACGAAAATGGCATTTCTACGTATATTTTCACACAAGCGGCTTCTCTAACGAGTGTGTATTCCGACATAGTTCCAAGACTAAATGCCCGTTCGATTGGTTTGTTCTTCCAAGTTGTTGAGGTAAAAGTAGCATGCCCATCACTTATTTTATTCCCTGCGGTTACGGCTGAGTTTCTCTCGCAAATATGCTGGTTTCCCTCCTGGCACTGAAAGCATTCAAAGCAAGGAATCGCCCAATTAAGCATAACTTTATCGCCTACTTTTAGCGATCTTACGTTTGAACCGATTTGCTTTACAATCCCTGCACCTTCGTGGCCCATTACCAAAGGCTTGCCCCACGATTGAGAGTCCCAATCGGTGTGGCAAACGCCAGCAGCTTTGATTTCAACCAAAATTTCGTCGCCTTGTGGCTCGGCAACTGATACTTCTTGGATGGAAAAACTGCCTTTTCCATCGGCAATGGCTGCTTTACAATGTATCATTTGCTATAAATTATAGGGTTTAAATAAGTATTAATCACTTCTCCAACTTTTGCTCCAGGACACCATACTTCCCAATCTTTTTTCTGATTTTCGTTTTCTGGTTCTTTCAAAATCATGTCTCTATCCATGTAAATCATCGTCATAACTTTACGTGCTTCGTTCGTATTGTTTGCTCCTGCTCGGTGAAAAACCCAACCCGAATGAAAACTGACCTCTCCCAAATCAAATGGTTCGATTATGTGCTTGAAGTCTGTTACTCTCAGTTTTTGTTGAATCTTTTGTTCACTATCATCACTGATGGCCAGTTCTCGCCCTTCAATAATAGAATGGCTACCTGCACTAAATTCTAAAGGCCCCATTTCGAGAGGAACAGGCTGCAAAGGAATCCAAGCTGTGACTGTTTTGTCAGAACTTAGCGGCCAATAATATTGGTCTGCGTGCCACGGGGTGATTCCACCTCCAGCTTCTTTAAAAAGTGCTTGGTCGTGGTAAAGTCTTGCTCCATCGGCTTGCATCAATTGGGCAGCAATTTGCCCTAAACGCCGACTTAAAACAAATTCTTTGCAGGTTTCATCTTCACGCCAAAGGTTAAAAATTTGAAGAAACGCCTTTCCGTATGTATCTCTCTGTTCAATCGGCTTATCCTGCTTATTTATTTCATTTACTTTTCGAGTAATAGCCTCGCCGTAATATGTCAAAGTTTCTGCATCTAGTACATTCTTTAATTTGACAAAACGATTTTTTTGATAAAAAGTAATAGCTTCAGCTGGCAGTTCGTATGTTTCTTTTAAAAGACTTTTCATTTGCTTAGAATTGTATAAAAATATTTTGTGCAAAATAGAACAAATTTTATGTCTTATAATTTGAGTTTTTTTTCTTATACTTGTCATTTATTATCATAATTATTGAAAAATAACTTTGAGAAAGAGAAAATGAAACTATGAAAGCAGTTTTTGAGCAATTAAATACCGAACAATCAAGTTCATTTATACTCCGACAATTTGATGTGCCAAAGTTTGAAGCTCCGTTTCATTTTCATCCAGAATATGAACTGACTTTAATTTTGAAAGGGGAGGGACAACGGTATGTTGGTCAGCAGGTGAATGAGTTTATTGCAGGGGATTTGGTTTTTTTAGGGGCTAATTTGCCTCATTGTTGGGTAAATCAACCGATTGAAAATGAAAACGCTTCTGCCATAGTAATACAATTTGGAGAGTTATTCTTAGGTAAAGGCGTGAATAATTTGCCAGAAATGCAAAAAGTCAATGCTTTTTTAGAAAAGTCAAAATCTGGTTTTGAAATTGTTGGTAAAACAAAGGAAATGCTCACCCAAAAGGTAAAAGGATTACAGCACAATAATCCGCTGCAAAAAATAGCTGGTTTATTAGATATTTTCGATATTCTTAGTCAATCCACCGAAATTATTACGATTGATGATTTCTTTTTCGAGCATCAATACAACCAATCAGAAACGGCTCGTTTTCAAAAGATTTTTTCGTATTTGATTGAAAACTTTAAAGAAAAAATTACCCTTGAGCAAATTGCTAATATTGCCGATTTATCACCAACTTCGTTTTGTCGTTATTTCAAAAATATTACGATGAAAACCTTTGTAGAGGTTTTGATTGAATTTAGGCTTCAATATGCTTGTCAGTTGCTCAACAAAACGGATTTGCCAATTCAACAAGTGGCATTTGAAAGCGGTTTTGGCGATGTTCCCTATTTTAATAAATTATTTAGAAAGTACAAAAATGCAACGCCAAAAGAATGGCGAGGTTGATAATTTTAGTTCACATTAAATACTTAAAAATAAATGGCTAAAGAACAGATTAATTTACATGAACTCGAAGGTAAATGGCATGTCATTTTAACGAATTTTCCGATGTGGTTGAAAGGTGATAAAAAAAGTCCGAATTTTAACTATAAAATGGCCGAAAGTGATGACGTTATAGGTTTATTAGATGAAGTAAAATACACACAAAAAGGCCGAACAAAATCAATCAATGGTTTTGATAAATCCTTAAACATTGAAAATACTTCTTTTGAATGGCGTGGAAATGGGCTTCTCTCGCTTTTATCAAGTAAATGGCAGATTTTGTATTTGGATTCAACCAAACAATGGGCAATTATCTACTTCGAGCCAACACTTTTTACACCCAAAGGCTACGATGTAATTTGCAGAGAAATACAACCAAGCAGTTTAATAATGAGAAGTGTAGACGAAAAGCTTCGAGAACTAAAAATCAGTAATAATCTAACCAAATTATAAATAAACGAAGCCAAACGTTGATTGGCTTCGTTTAAATTACTTGCTTTTTGATGGTTTTTGGGGTGCTGAAAACTATTTTCTATAATCTAAAGCAGGTTTTCTATCGCCAACCATCGATTGGTATTTGAATTCTTTTGCACCACGAGCTTTCTCAAACTCTATCTTTGCGTCTTTTAGTGTTTGCGGACTTTCAAAAAGGTCTGTTATAGTCAAAGCCATTGTTTTTGCGGCATTTATCATTCCTTTTCTACCTATGCTCATGCCACCAGCCGCAACAGCTTGCCAGCTGTGGGCAGGTGTGCCCGGAACCCAAGTTGCAGTTGTCAAACCAACCGTTGGAACTGTCCAGCTTACATCACCAACGTCAGTTGAGCCACCGCCACCTTTTTCTACAGCCAAAGGTTTTACACCAGTTCCATCTTCATATTTTACACTTTCTGATCCTAAACTTTTACTAATTTTTTCAGCAAATGCTTTTTCTTCAGCTGTATAATTTAATCCGCCAACTTTCGTCAGATTTGTATGCATAACTTTAGCCAGTGTTTCGTTAGGCAATAATTCATAAGTACCACCTGTCAATTCCCAATCCACACGAGTGCCAGTTCCCATCGCTGCACCTTTAGCTGCATTTTCAATTCTAGACCAAACATCCATTACATCGCTTCGGCGTGGGCTTCGTGCATAATAATAGACTTCTGCAAAATCAGGAACAACGTTGGGGGCTTTTCCGCCATTCGTAATTACATAGTGAATACGAGTGTCGGATGGCACGTGTTCACGGAGCATATTAACCATATTATCCATTGCTTCAACACCATCCAGTGCCGAACGACCTTTTTCGGGCGAAGCAGCTGCATGAGCCGAAACACCATAAAAACGAAATTTTCCTGATTTATTGGCCAAAGAAGTACCAAAACTCGCACTATTAGACGAGCCTGGATGCCAGTGAACGACCGCATCAACATCATTGAAAAGTCCTTCACGCACCATATAAACTTTTCCTGAGCCACCTTCTTCGGCAGGAGTTCCATAAAAACGAAGCGTACCTTTTAAATTATTGGCTTTCATGTATTCTTTAACTGAGATGGCTGCAGCAGCTGATGCTGTGCCAAATAAATGGTGTCCGCAGGCGTGACCAGCAACTCCACCAGTTGATTTTTGGTCGGCAGTTGAGTCTTG
>Ga0209189_1001348_pt1 | contig 18471 bp, 19 predicted proteins | sample C_130820_EF_Meta_FD_187308 | JGI IMG/M metagenome (GOLD analysis project Ga0209189, IMG submission 187308) | Freshwater microbial communities from Lake Croche, Canada to study carbon cycling - C_130820_EF_MetaG (SPAdes) (version 3) | ecosystem: Environmental > Aquatic > Freshwater > Lake... | reverse complement strand
CCAGGCCGGCGGCCATCAGCAGCAGCCAGGGCCAGAGCAGTGCACCGCTCCCCTGGCGCCAGCTGAGCAGCAGCCCCAGCTGGCCGAGGGCCACGGCGGTGAGGGCCAGGCGGTAGCCCAGCACCTCGCGGCGATCGTGATCCGTGATCGTGTAGGGCCCGAACATGCCGTCGAAGACGGGATCGGCCGGGCTGGGAAGGCTGCTGCTGGCCACGGGTTCGGCGCTTCTGCCCCCATGCTGGCGGAGCGGTGTGGGGTTGGTGTGGGGAGGCGTGTCCCGCAGCTCGCGCCGGACGGCTGCGCAGAGGCCATCCCTCCAGTGCTGCTGAGCTGAGCCTGCCCCCAGTGCCACACCCCGAAGGGCAACCGTGCCAGGGGTCGCGATCCACGGGGCGCCGCCTCCAGGTGGCTGGATCAAGCCGCCCGGTGATCGCCGCCGGCAGACACGGCCGCGGTTTGACCCCGTGGCGGCGCTGCTCGGATGTCGGCAGCTCAGCCCGTTGTCGGCGGTGGCTCCAGGCGCGGCTCCACGGGTGCTGCATCACAGAGAGTCGCCGCGTTGGCCCACGAGGCCCTGGCCATCGCGGCCCCGAGAGCCTGATGGTCAGGGAGCGGCGATCCCTTCGGACCCGCCACCAGGCTGGCCAGGTCGGCTCCGGCCGGGATGATGCCGGAGGGGTGGAGCGGAAACAGGCTGCCGAAGTAGTCGCGGCGCCAGGCCTCGGCGGAGCAGGTGGCTTCCACCCCGGGCAGGGCGAAAAAGCGGGCCCGCCAGGCCGCCAGGGCCGGCAGCTGCCAGAGGGGCCGGCGGCTGCAGCCGAACAGCGGGGCGTACACCAGCTCCAGGCGGATCAGGGTGGGGAACAGCACCACATCCGCCAGGCTGGGACCGGTGGTGCCGCAAAGCCAGGCCTCCCCCGCGGCTTCTCTCTGCGTGCACCGCACCTCCAGGGCCTCCAGGGTGCCGAACAGGTCCGCCTCGGCCTCGTCATAGGCGGCCTGGCTGCGGGCAAAGCCGCAGCGATACACCCCGTCGTTCACGGTGCTCTGCAGCCGCTCCCGCCAGCCCTCGATCAGCTCCCGTCGCTCCGGGGGCCACAGATCGGGCCCATCCCCGGGCCAGGCGTTGAGCAGCTCAATCAGGCGGGCGCTCTCGTTCACCAGGATGCGGCCCTGGCTGCGGGAATACAGGGCCGGCACCGTGGCGGGGGCGCCCGGGGTGCTGCCGCTGGCCCGATAGAGCTCCGCCAGGGTGGTGCAACCGGCAAAGGGGGTGGCGAAGCGCCAGCGGCCGGCGGCCGGGTCCGGGTCCACCACCACCAGGTCGATGGTGCCGGCCAGATGGCGCAGGGTCCAGGTGAGCCAGGCCCGGTGGGCCCAGGGGCAGCTGCGCCCAACGATCAGGACGTGGCCGGAGGGTGCCCCGGCATCAGCGGGCAGGGATGGACGCTCGCCAAACGCCGGGGCGGGCCGGCGGTAGCGGCCCTGGGCGTCGGCTGGCCCCAGGCCGCCCATCAGGGTTCGCCATTGGCCCTGCCACAGGCAGCGGGCCGTGCGCACCAGGGCGGCGGGGGGTGGCATCGCTCGGGCCGTTCATTTCCCCTGACTCTGCGTCAGGCTGGGCGCCGATCAAAGCCTTCAGGCGATGCCAGTCGAAACCGGGTCGGTGCCACCGGTGGCCGAACGGAACGCTCCCGCTGCCGAAGCCATGGCCGCATCCCCGGTGGGCAAGGTGCTCGTGGTGGGCGGCACCCATGGCAACGAGCGCAATGCTCCCTGGCTGCTTGAGGCCTGGGCCAACCCGTCCAGGCGGCTGGAGTCCTCCGGACTTTCCATTTGCTCGGTGATTGGCAACCCCGAGGCCTTCGCCCGGTCGCGCCGCTATCGCGACCGCGACCTCAACCGCAGTTTTCAGCCGGCCCTCCTGGCCGATCCCACCCGGCAGGAGTTGGAGGTGGTGCGGGCGCGCCACCTGCTGGCCGCCCATGGTGCCCAGGGAGCCGACCCGTGCCTGGTGGCGATCGATCTGCACAGCACCACCGCCGCCATGGGCAATTCCCTGGTGGTCTACGGCCGCCGGCCCGCCGATCTGGCCCTGGCTGCCGCTCTGCAGCGCCAACTGGGATTGCCTGTTTATCTGCATGAGGCGGATCCGAACCAGACCGGCTACCTCGCCGAGGCCTGGCCCTGCGGTCTGGTGATTGAGGTGGGACCGGTGCCCCAGGGGGTGCTCACCGCCGCCGTGGTTCACCAGAGTGCCCTTGCCCTGGAGGCCACCCTGGCGCTGCTGGCCGGAGCCCGCCGGGGAACCCTGCCCCAGCCCTCCCACCTCGTGGTGCATCGTCACCGCCTGAGCCTTGATCTGCCTCGCAACAGCGATGGCAGCCCCGCGGCCCTGATCCATCCCCGGCGTCACCATCGCGATTGGCAACCGATCCAGCCCGGGGACCCCCTTTTCCAGGCCAGCGATGGCGCCACCATTCCCTACATCCCTCCGGCCGGTCTTGAGGGCGAGCCCGTGTGGCCCGTGTTCATCAATGAGGCGGCCTACGGCGAGAAGGGCATCGCCCTGAGCCTCACCAGCCGGGAACGCTGGGCTGTGCCGCCCCACTGGGCGGAGGCTCTCTGTGCCCTCGCCTCAGGCTTGCTCACGGCATGACCAGCGCCGCCAGGCACACACCCTGATCAGCCGCACACGAAGGTGGATTGCTCCTTGGTGCAGGGAAGATCGGTGCTGCTGCCATCGGCCCAGTAAATGCGCAGGCGGTCGTCGGCGGTGCCGGTGCGCACCGTGAGCGATTTGATCGCCCCGGCCGGCGGTTTGCCCCGCGGGTCGGAGCCGTTGTGCCCCTCGTTGGCGAGCTTGTTGAGCCGCTGCTCGAGCTGCTGGATCTTCAGGTTGAGCTGGTCGATCCGCTGGGCCTCCGCACTGGGACCCTGTCGACAGCTGACCAGGACCAGGGCCAGGGTCGCCATCAGGAAGACACCTGGCAGGCCAGGCCCCCGGGACCCTCGAGCGGCACCGGCACGCGTCCATAGGGTCGCAGAGCGTGGCTCCTCGGGCTCAGGGAGTGGATTCAGGGTGGCCATGGCGGTAGGAGGGATGGGGAGCACGCTTCAGGCGGCCCGTTCCTCAACCGCATGCACACGAGCCTGTCGGCTGGCCGCCCCAAGGTGGTGGGGCGGCGCCGGCACCAACCGGAAACGCTCAATCTGATCGGCTTTGCTGCCGTGCAGGGCCAGGAAGGCCTGAATCCGTTGCACGGCGATCTCCGGGCTGGCCAGCCGCAGGGCCCGCGAAGGGTCGGCGCTGAAGTGGCCGTCTTCATCGAGCCAGCGCGGATGGCGATGGCTGCTGCCGGCCAGGGTCACGCTCCAGCGATGCACCGCCTCCATGGAAACGCTCCAACTATTCCGGCATCGTGCCGCGCCGATGAAGACACGGCCAGGATTCGATGCAGAAAGAAGGCGATCGGATGCAGGGTGTGACCCGTTTGCGCGGGGCGGCCCGGGGGCCTCGATCAGAGGTCGTCCTCGGCGTTCGGCTTGATCGTGCAGTTGTCGGTGGGGTAGCTCACGCAGAGCAGGGCAAATCCCGCGGCGATCTGATCGTCGTCCAGGAAGCTCTGGTCGGATTGATCCACCGAGCCGCTCACCACCTTGCCGGCGCAGGTGCTGCAGGCGCCGGCCCGGCAGGAGTAGGGAAGATCGATGCCCTGCTCCTCGGCGGCATCAAGGATGTAGGTGTCCGAGGCACAGGTGAAGCTGGAGCCGCCCTCGATGCTGATCGTGTAGCTGTTGGCCATGGCTTGGCTAGGGAAAGGAAGGGAGCTGGGGCTTCGCCTGATTCCGCGATACCAGGGTCAACCCCGTTCCAGGCTGGTCATCCTGGCCGCCCTGGGCACCGTTGGTGTGCGGATCCTGATCGCCCAGTCCGGCCCCATCGCCCATCGTGCTGCTGCAGGTCTGCCTTGGTTTCGCAGCGGCATTGCAGCCGTTCTGCCCCGGGCCCCAGGGTGCGGACGGCATCGCTGCAGGCAAGCGCTTTGAGGCGGCCACAGCGCTGTAGGATAAAAGTGGTTCAAAGATTTCTCTCCAGCAAGGGTTTCTCTCCAACGGGTTCTCTCCAAACAGGTTCTCATCACGCGAGCAACCGTCTTCCTTCAGGGCTTTCGGCGGATCAGGTTCATAGTTTCTCTCTCAGGTTCATGACAATTTACGTGGGCAACCTCTCCTTCGATGCCGAAGCGGAGGACGTCCAGCAATTGTTTGCCGAATACGGCAAAGTCAACAAGTGCAGTCTCCCCCTCGACCGCGACACCGGCCGCAAGCGCGGTTTCGCCTTTGTGGAGATGGCCAGCGAGGCCGAGGAATCCAAGGCCATCGATGAGCTTCAGAACGTCGAATGGATGGGCCGCGCCATCCGGGTGAACAAAGCTGAACCACGCACCGGTGGCGGTGGTGGTGGCGGTGGTGGCCGCGGCGGCTACGGCAACGGCAGCTTCGGCGGTGGTGGCGGCTACAACGGCGGTGGCTACGGCAATCGCAACCGCTACTGATCGGCGTTTCCTCCGGATCAGTCCCCCTGACGGCTCCGGGACATCATCTTCAACCCTGCTTCGGCAGGGTTTTTTCATGGGCATCCCTAGGCAGTCTCCTGCGCGTGAAGCACTTCCGCTTGGAGAAGGGGCCAGCACTTGGCCCCGTGCCGAAGATCAGGAGGGGGTGGTACGAAGCTGTTGCTGCTGATGTTCCCGGCGGAAAAGCCAGAACAGATATTCAGGAGATTTGTAGTTCTTGGGAAGGCTGTGATGAAGAATCGCTAGGCGATCCCAGCAAACGGTGCGTTCAATCTGCTTCTGACTGCAGCCTTCGCGCAACAACAATCTCATCGCCTTGCAATACATGGGGTATTGCGCCTCCAACTGGCCGATCGTGAGCGAAGGCGTGGTGGATTCAGTCAGGGGTCTGCCCCGAGAATCTCCATCCTAGGCCCCCAGTGCCCCGACTCGTTTCGTGCCGCTTCGCTGCGCCGCCATCGTGGTGAGCTGACCGAGGCTTGGATCCCAGAGGATATAATTGAAGCAGCCCGGGATGTCAGCAAGTTTAAGCCTTTTCACGCCTTGAAGTTTGTCTGCGTTGCGCTGATTGCAGGCCCTTAAGTGATAGTTGGGAATCGCGGCGCAGAGGTGGTGAATGGCATGGCAGCCGATGTCGGCCGAGAACCAGTTGAGCAGCCAGGGGAGATCAAGATCACTGGTGCCCTCCAGGTTGCCCGCCATGGCATTCCAGCCTTCGGTGCGGTGGGCGTAAGAGCCGGGGAAGTTGTGTTGAACGAAGAAGATGCAGATGAAGATCGCCGCGCCACAGGTCATCACCGGCGCATAGAGGCTCCAGAAGGCTGCGCCGCCCACCAGGGCGCCCATGGCCCCCCAGAGGGCCAGTACGGCCAGGTTGTTGAGCAGGAGATCGCGGAACTCCTCGGGGCTGTACCAGTGGCGGCTGCGGTGGGAGGCGAGGATCTCCTGGAAGGAGCGATCCGGCGACTCCTGCAGGCTGCGGATGGTGTGGGGCAGCAGGGCCGCCAGGCCGAGCAGCAGGGCGAGCCGCGGTTTGATCACCAGATAGAAGAAGCCTCCCGGGAAGAGCATCAGCGGATGGCGCAGCCACCCGTAGAAGCGTTGCTGCCTGGGACTGAGCTGGGCAAACGCCTCGCTGCTCACCAGGGCGGAGGGTCCTTGGTACTTTTCCCAGTCGCCATTGTGGCGGTGGTGATACTCATGGCCCCGCGACCAGGGCAGCTGAGGAATGCCACTCACCACCCCGAGCAGGAAGCCGCACCAGCGGTTCGCCTGGCGGTTGCGGAACAGCGAGTGGTGGCCGCAGTCGTGCATCAAGGAGAAGCAGCGGGCCAGGAAGAGCACCTGCAGCACGATCACGGGCGGCAGCAGCCAGGGGGATCGCTGTTGCAGCTCCAGGGCCAGCCACCAGAGCAGCCCGTAGGGCAAAAGGGTGTTGAGGATCTGCCAGGTGGCCAGGCGATTGGAACTGGCCATGAAGGGGCGCAGCTCAAACTCGAGGCGTCCAGGCCGGTACGGACTCAACCCCCTGTCGTCTGTGGCCTGGCCTGGCGGGGTCGGGGCGGCGGACCCGTTCCGCGGAAGGGAGACGGTCAAGGAAGCGAGGGCAGGGGGGACATGGCGGGCAAGGCTCGCCAGGAGTTGCGAAGAAACTAGGCGACAAGCTGCCCGGGGCGGCGAGCCATTCAGAACTGAGCCATGGCCCTGATCTTGGAGAGCTTGCCATCAGCGAGACCCTCAAGCTCACTGAGATCCAGCAACTTGTCCTTCACCAGACTGGCGAACAAAAAGAGAATCGCTTGAGGGCGGAAGTCGAAGCGGCCTTCAAGACGATGGCGCTGAATGCTCAGATAATCGTGGAGTTGCCAGAGGGATCCGGCGGAATCCACCAGAGCCGCCTGCAGCTGCACCTCGTTGATCAGCGAGCACAGCGCACGGTCATGGGCCGCATCAAAGGCGGCGCGGGCAATGGTTCGCTCAGGTTCTGTCCAGTCTGGCCATGAGGCCTGGGCCTGATCGACCGCTGCCAGCGCAGGATCAACACTGGTCATGATCCGTTCACCCATGTTGAACCCCTCCGTGGGGGCACCCTATCGCTCCCGCCCGGACACCGTGAGCCAGGCAGTTCATGCCATGCCAGCCACGGGTATTGGTGGTGTTCCCAGTGGTAGCCGAAGTGATAGCAGGTGAGCAGGGATAGCCAGACGGGAAGGTCGAGGCTGCGGGACCGGTGGCCTTCGCCGGCCAGCGAAGGGGTGCGATGGGGAAGGTAGGTGCCGAACACGAACAGCTGCAGGGAGCTCAGCAGCAACGGGAGGATCCAGAACAGGAGCAGGTTCACCGCGGCCGTGGGGGTGAGCGCCAGGCTCAGCAGGCCCACCACACCCCAGGCCCCGAGCAGGCGAGCCATCTGCCCCCAACTGAGGTAGCCGGCCAGAAAGCGGATGTACCAGCGCAGGGCCCCCCCGAGCGCCGCACCTCCCGAGCCGTGGAAATCGGGATCACCATCGCCCCCCGGGCAGCGATGGTGGAGTTCATGCTTGGCACGGCAGGTTGAATAGGGAAGCCCGGCATAAAGGCTGAGGGCGAGGCGCCCCCAGCGGGCGTTGGTTCGTGGGGAACCGGGCTGCAGCACTCCATGCATGGCGTCATGGGCCACGATGAAGAGGCCGGTGTGCAGGAAGCCGCGCAGCAACATCGCGACCAGCACCCCCATCAGCACCAGAGGCGTTTCGATCCACGCCCCCCGGGAGAGGCCAGAAGCCTTGGATAGGACCTCGCCGAGCCGACCCAGATCGATGCTCAGGAGGCCTACCCCAGTGATCAGCCAGCTCGAGAGGATGGCAACCGACCAGCCCACTCCCCTGGCACCGCCGTGCTTCAACGGGCGAACTTGAGCAGTTCGGCCGGCGAGGCCAGCAGATCGATGGCCACGAAGTAGATCTTGCCCTCGGGGTTGAGCAGGAAGCGCCAGGCCACATTCATGCCCACGCCGGCGCCGAACCATGGGGTCTGCACCTTGCCGGTCACCTTGATCTGATTGAAGCCGCCCTCGGCCGGCTCGGAATAGCCACGCTCAGGCAGGAGTTTGAGGTTCTGGCAGTCCTCGCGGAAGAAGCGGAGAATGGCGTCCGTTCCCACGATCGGTTTCTGGAAGGGGGGCTGCAGGGCGCCGTCGGGGAGGAACAGCTGGATCAGGGCGTCGAAGTCGTTGGCATTGAGCAGATCCATGTAGGCATTGATCGTGGGGTTGATCACGCCCTCAATGAACACCTTCTTGCGGCTCTGCTCCGGGGTGGGGGCCACCACCGGCTCCATCACCCGCTGGCCCTCTCCCTTGGCGGGGTCGAAGCCCATATCCACCACGAAGTTGCGCAGCAGGGTGATCTGCTGGCCCTGCTCCACCCCCTTCAGCGACGCCAGCACCGCAGCGGCGTTGGCGGAGAGCTGGTAGCCCTCGGGGATCGGAGCCACCTGGCCGGCAGCCATCCACTGGCCGAGCTGGTACCAGAAGCCCAGCTTGATGTTCACCGACCAGCTGGCGTAGGTGCGGCCGATCGGGGTGTCGGTGCTGTTGGCCAGATCGCACATCACCTGGCTCTGGCCGGCGAAATCCATGGCCTTGATCTGGGCCAGCACCGGCTCGGCGAACTGCATGCGGGCGGCGCCGGGGGCGGCCACCGTGATCGTGCTGCCCATCTCCAGATAGGCATACCAGATCAGGGCCAGCTGGTCTTCGGCGCTCAGCAGGCGGAAGCGGGCCGTGATTGCGGGCACCGCATCGGCGGCCAGGGTTTCAGGGAAGATCTGGGAAGCTTTGGTGAGCGTGAACATCCTCAGAAGGTCCTGATTGTGAAGGATTCCTGCAGACCCTACCGCACGTCTTGTGACTTCAGGTAAAGGAGCGCTTATTCGATCCAATGGGGTTGCTGATCCAGGCCATTCCGCCGCGTCCTCCAGCCCTCCTCCAACCCGCCTCAAGCCTGCCCTTCGCGCTCCTCCGCGCACCTTCGCCGCTGCCCCTCGGGTCAGGGGATGGGGCTGGGGGGGGTGCCATCGGCTGCCGCCTCCAGCTCTTGACGTGCCAGGGCCAGCCGCAGCGAGGGGGCCAGGGGCCGGGTCTCCCGCCGCCTGGGGCTCCAGATCGCCCCGCTGCGCAGCTCCTGCAGGGGCGCGAGCACCATGTCCTGCCCCTCGCGCAGCTCGAGGGCCTCGATGGGCGCAGTGAGGGGAACCCGGAAAACATGCAGCGTGCGGTGCGGCTCCTGGTGGCAGAACCACGGGTGCACCGCGCCCGCCACCCAGTCGATCTCCTCCTCCAGCTCCCGCCGCAGGCCTTGCTCCGGTGTCTCCCCGGGGTCGAGGTGGCCGCCGAACAGGCCCCAGGTTCCTGGGAACACGATGCCTTCGATGTCGTCACGCAACTGGAGCAGCCAGAGCCCATGGCGCTCAAGCACCGCCACCGCGATCTGAAGGGTCATGGCTGGGACCGGGTAGGGGCCGCCCCAGGTTGGCGGGGCTGGCCGGGGGGCGGACCGCCAGGCCCCTGGCCGGCACCCATCAGCGCAGTTCGAACAGCAGCAGGTCGGCGCCCTCCGCCCCTGCCGTGATCAGCCCCGGCATCCCGGGGGCCAGGCCGAGCCCATCACCGGCGCCCAGCCGCCCCCGCGCCGGGGCCGCATCGAGGGGCTCCAGGCTGATCTCCAGGTCGCCAGTGATGATCTGGATCCAGCCGTGGGCCTCGGCCGCGCCGGGCAGCGCGAGCTGGTCACCAGCATGGGGCTGGGCCCGCCAGATCCGCACCGGTCGATCGATCGCCATGGCCCCGTCGCGCTCCTGGGGATCGACCAGCAGGGTCCAGCCCGTGCCGATGGCAAAGGGTTTCTGGCCGTAGCTGGGGGCCAGACCCTGGTGGCTGGGGGTAATCCAGATCTGCAGCAGCCGGCAGCTTTGGGCCCCCTCATTGATCTCGCTATGCACGATGCCGGTGCCGGCGCTCATCCGCTGCACCTCACCGGCCTGGAGCGCTTCGCTGTGGCCCATCGAATCGCGGTGGTGCAGCACCCCCTCCACCATCACCGTGATGATCTCCATGTCGCGGTGGGGGTGCATGCCGAAGCCTCGGCCGGCGGCCACCCGGTCGTCGTTGATCACCAGCAAGGGACCAAAACCCCGCCAGGCGGGGTGATCGTGGCCGGCAAAACTGAAGCTGTGCCAGCTCTCCAGCCAGCCATGGCTGCTGTGGAAGCGTTCGGCGGAAGGCCGCAGCACCAGGTCGGGATGGCTGGCCAGGGCGGCCTGGGCGGCCAGGGCGGAGGGGGCCTCCGGCGTGGCGGTGGAGGCGAGGTGACCGGGGTGGACGCTGGTCATGGCCGGGGTCCCGAGAGAAGACGGACGGGTGAGAAAGGTCTGAGGGCAACGGGCCCGAAGCTGGGAATCCTGTGGACCTGAGCATCCAATCGGCTTCGCCGACCTTCCGCGCTTGGCCCTGCGCCCTTCACCATCATGGCCGAGGTTTTTCCTGCCATGCCGACAGCGAAGGCCGCGGATGCGCTCTGGCATCTCCGGTTGTCCAAGGATTGGCCCTGAGCGATTCAGGCGCCGGGGCCCTGGGGCCGGGTCCAGCGCCGGTACAGCCAGACCCCACCGCCGCCCCAGAGCAGGCTCCAGAGCACGAAGGTGGTGGCGGTGCCCAGCTGGCCTCCCTCCAGGGAATACACACCAGCGTTGATCAGGCCGGCATCGATCACGGAGCCGCCGATTCCCCAGCCGAGCACCCAGGTGAAGAGGAAACCGATCGCCTGCAGATTGCCGGTCATGGGAGCGGAGATGGAGGAGCTGATCAGGATGGCGCCCCGGCGGCGGCGAAGCGGCGGTTCACCTCGTTCCAGTTCAGCAGGGACCACCAGGCCTTGATGTAGTCGGGCCGCCGGTTCTGGTAGTACAGGTAATAGGCGTGCTCCCACACATCCAGGCCCAGCAGCGGCGTGCCCCGCTCAAGGCCGGCCAGGTCCATCAGCGGGTTGTCCTGGTTGGCGGTGCTCGTGACAGCCAGGGTTCCATCGGACCTTCGGATTAGCCAGGCCCAGCCCGAGCCGAACCGGCCGGCGGCGGCCTTGTCGAACCGCTCGCGCATCGCCTCCAGCGAACCGAAGCTGGTGTTGATCGCCGCCAGCAGCTCGGGGGAGGGGGCGCCCCCCTGGCCCACGGGGGCCATCACCGCCCAGAACTGGCTGTGGTTCCAGTGGCCGCCGCCGTTGTTGCGCACTGCCGCCGGCAGGCCTGACATCCGCCCCTGCAGCTCCTCGAGACTCAGGCCCGCCAGCGCCGGGTTGGCCGTGATCTGGGCGTTGAGGTTGGCCACGTAGGCGCCGTGGTGGCGGTCGTGGTGGATCGTCATCGTGGTGGCATCGATCGCCGGCTCCAGGGCATCGGCGGGGTAGGGCAGGGGCGGCAGGCTGAAGTCCGCCCGGGCGGGCAGGGCGTAGCCCAGGAGCAGCACCAGGGCCGCCAGGCATGCCAGCAGGCCTCTGCGGAGGGGGGAAAACGGCGTCACGTCAGGATTGCGGTGGCCCTCCAGGCTGCCCCAGCCCGGGCGGTTCCGGAGCCATCGCACCCGGCGGCCGCGATTCGCCGGCGTTTGGCAACTGATTAACCGCTAACCCTGCCATGGCATCCCTTGCCCCAACAGCCCCAGATCCCAGTGGTGCTGCGCTTTCTGCCAACGCCCCCTGTGTGATTCGAACACACGACCGGCTGCTTAGAAGGCAGCTGCTCTATCCAGCTGAGCTAAGGGAGCATGGCCGAATTGTGCCAGCACCGAGCGCTTTGCCGCGTAGAGGTGCAAAGGAACCCGCGGTTGCCAGGCTCCTTCTAGAGTTGAGGGCTGTGGGAATCCTCGCTTCATGCCAGCCGCCCGGCTCAGCGACAGCCAGAAAGCCGAGGTGGTGGAGCGTTTCCGCGCAGGCGAGGGCCTGCAACCGCTCGCGGATGCCTATGGCTGCAGTCCCAACACGGTGAGCCGGGTCGTGAAGGCGGCGTTGGATCCTGGCGAATACGAGCGGCTCAAGGAACAGCGCAATCGGCGCAGCGCCAGCCCCAAGGAGCCCCTCGACCCATCCGAGTCCCCCTCTCCATCGGCGGCTTTGGCCCCGGCGACTGATCAGCCAGAGCCCGCTGCTGCGCTTGCTGAGGACGGCGGCCGATCACTGGCGCCGGCCTCGGTGATCGCCACTCCCTCCGATCCCGCGGACGCCGATGCCTCGGTCGAGGTGCCGGCATTCCCCGCGGTGACCATCGTCCAGGACCCTCCCCAACGTGCTGGGCGCCGCTTGGCTCCACCCCGCCGCCGCGCTGACGCCTCCGCGGCGGCGGGGGAGGACGGGCCGGCCGTGCTCGCGATCGACGACGCCGATGACTTCGGCGACGACGAGACCGACGACGATCTCGCCCTTGAGGCCGATGGGGATGACAGCGACGCTCAGGCCTTCATTCCGGTGCCGCTGCTTGAGGTGGTCGATGACCACACCGAGATCCGTCCGCTGCCATTCCTGGATGCCGATCTGCGCGGCAGCGCCTGGATGCTGGTGGACAAGACCGTGGAACTTCAGGCCCGGCCCCTCAGCGAATTCCCTGAGCTCGGCCGTTTGCCGGCCGATGAGCAGGACCGCGACGCCCTGATGTTGTTCGTGAATCCTCGCCAGGCCAAACGGCACTGCGGCCGCAGCCAGCGGGTGATCAAGATTCCCGATCCGGGCATCTTCGGCCGCAACGCTCGCTTCCTGCAGGCCCAGGGCATCAGCCGGGTGGTGATCGAGGGAGCCCTCTTTGCCCTGCCGGAGGCCTGAGCCCAATCAGGCGGTTGTGTTCGCTTCGGTGCGCGGCGCCTCCCTATCTCCTGGGATCGTGCTTCAACCCCAACCCCCAGCGGTCCCCCGTCGGCATGGCTTCGCCAGGGGGCCTGGCCCGGAGGTGTGCAGAGCCAGCCGGCTGGGCAGCCCTGTGCAGCAGCCTCTCAGGATCGGTCGTCCCTCCCTGGCAGCAGCAGGGCCACGGTGCTGCCGCCGCTGATCACCCCCACCGCCAGGGCCACCCCCACCAGAAAGCCGCTGGGAAGCGGGGCCGTCTGGCCGAAGCCCAGGTTGAGGCGCTCCCGTTGATCGAGGTTCTGGGCCCCGAGACAGAGCGCCGCCAGAAGCAGGGTTCCGCCCAGCAGGCTGCCCAGCAGAAGGCGCAGGCGCAGCAGCATGGCGTGGAGAAGAGGGCAGCTCCATTCTGCCCATCGCCCGCTGCGGGCGCCCCCCTCCGCTGTTGCTCAGGGCTCCTCATCCGGGCCGGATGGTGCGGGCTCGGGCTCCGCGTGCAGCAGGGCGTAGAGCGCCCGCCGGCTGTGGCCACTGCGCTCGGCCAGGGTTCGGGCGGCCTCCCGCCGGCTGAGGCCCGCTGCCACCAGAGCGGCCAGCTCCTGGCCGAGGCTGATCGGATCCCAGCATCGGCTCTCCGGTTCAGCCCCCCCCACAACCACCGTGCATTCCCCCAGGGGCGGATGGGTGCGGAAATGCTCCAGGGCGGCCTGCACGGTGGGCCCCACCTGTTCCTCATGGCGCTTGGTGAGTTCCCGGGCCACCCGCAGGGGTCGATCGCCCAGCTGGGCCAGCAGATCCTCCAGGAGGGCCAGCAGCCGGTGCGGCGCTTCATAGAACACCAGGGTGCGCTCCTCCGTGGCCAGGGCCGCGAGTCGATCCCGCCTGGGGCCGCCCCGGGCGGGCAGGAAGCCCTCGAAGCAGAAGCGGCCTGCCGGGAGGCCACTGCTCACCAGGGCGGTGGTGAGGGCACAGGGACCCGGGATGCAGATCACCGCATGGCCGTTCCGGCGGGCCGCGGCCACCAGCCCCTCCCCGGGATCGGCGATGCCTGGCAGGCCCGCGTCACTGATCACGGCCACCGCTTCCCCCGCCGCCAGGGCTTCCAGCAGCTGGGGCATCCGCGCAGCCTCATTGTGGGCATGGAAGCTCAGCAGGCGGCGCCCGCGAATCCCCAGCCGGCTCAGCAGCAGGCCGCTGTGGCGGGTGTCCTCGCAGGCGATGCGATCGGCCTGCTCCAGCACCCGCCGGGCCCGAGGGGAGAGGTCCGCCAGGTTGCCGATCGGGGTTCCCACCAAATAGAGGGTGCCGCCGCGGGGCTCATCGCTGGCCGTGCCGGGGCCACCGCCTGCGGCCCCGGCTGGCTCCGGTGGGTTCGGGTGGACTTCGCCTGGGGATCCGCCGTTGGCCCCTGCGGCATTCACGGCATGGGCTGGGGGCTCCGCTGGCGGCACCGATTTCCGCACGCTGACGGCTCCTGCACAATGCCCCTTTACCTCCCCATGATGCCCCCCGCCAGTTCCGCGTCGTCCGCGGCTCCCAGCCTGCCGGCGGGGATCAGCCTGGATCTCCTGCTGCCCGAACTGCGCCGGCTGGCCTGGGGTGCTGCCGACATCCTGCGGGCCTATGGCCGGGGCCAGCAGCCACCCTTTGGTTTTCCGCCGGTTCTGGCCGTCGAGGAAGGGGGCGAAGGGCCGGTTTCGGCCGCTGATCTGGCGGTGAACGAATGGTTGCTGCAGGGGCTGGCTGCCGCCTTCCCGAACGCCCCCTGGACCCTGCTCAGTGAGGAGACCGCCAAGCAGCAACTGCGGCCCAGCGAACCCCTGGATGCGGAGTGGCTCTGGATCCTGGATCCCCTCGATGGCACCCGCGACTTTCTGCAGGGCAGCGGCGAGTATGCCGTGCACCTGGCCCTGGTGCGCCAGGGCCGGCCCGCTCTGGGGGTGGTGCTGTTGCCGGAACCTGAGGAGCTCTGGTTCGGGCTGCTGGGGGAGGGGGGGGAGCCGGCTGGGGCCTGGCGGGAGGATCGCTCGGGCCGCTGCAGCCCACCCCAGTTGAGTGAGCGTGGCCGCTGTGAGGAGATGGTGTTGGTGGCCAGCCGCAACCATCGGGACCCGCGCCTCGAGCGCCTGCTGGAGGCCATTGGTGCGGCCTCCAGCAGGGCCATGGGCAGTGTGGGGGGGAAGGTGGCCACGATCCTGCGCGGCGAGGCGGATCTGTATGTGTCGCTTTCAGGGCGCACGGCTCCGAAGGACTGGGACATGGCGGCCCCCGAGGCGGTGCTGCGCGCTGCCGGCGGAGCCTTCAGCCATGCCGACGGGCGCCCGTTGGCCTACAACACCGGCACGGGAAGTCAGTCGGGGTGCCTGATTGCCAGCCACGGCTCCGTCCACGCAGAGGTGTGCCGCCGGGCCCTATGCGCCCTTGCTGAGGAGCGGGAAGGTTGAGCTCTTGCCCGTGCTTCGCCCTCACGCCGGACTTCGCAGCGGATCGCCTGCTTGAGCCGTTTAAACGTGTCTTTGACCCTTAAAGTGAGAAAATTGTTTTGTGCATCAGACCATGGCAGGTTTGCTCGATCCTTTTTTCAAGGGCTTGGGTGGCCAGTCAACGCCACCACCGCCACCGCCTGGGCTCGCCAATGCAGCGGTTTACAAGCCAAGGGGTGAGGATCGTCAGACTCCGCCCCTGTCGGTGGTCCGGGCCGAGATCGACGGTCCCGACGGCACGCTCTACTCCGGTCAGCTCTGGGACATCAGCCGCTCCGGAGCTTCGATTTCTCTGGGTCGTAACGGCTTCAAGGTGCTCAAGGGAACCGAAGTTGCGTTGAGGCTCCGCTACCGACACGGGCCTGATGTGGTTTCCACGCCATCAACGGTGCGATGGGTGGATACCAATCATGGTGCCACGTTCGTAGGACTTCAATTCACCCAACCCATTGAATCTGGAACCTTTCTCGATATGTTTCTCGATGCGAATGCTGAGAGTGCCTGAGCCAGCAGGGATGCAGGCCAGCGATCCTTGGCCCTAACGGTTGATTCCCATCAAAAAAAGCGGCCCGGAAGGGCCGCTTTTCATTGGTGATCAGTCGGCGCGCTTAGCCGGCCGGTTGATCCTGCTGGGGGACGCCCCGGAGCGTGAGATTGATCCGGCCGCGGTTGTCGATCTCGCGCACGCGCACGGTCACCTGGTCACCCACATTCACCACATCCTCCACTTTCTCCACCCGGGATTCGGAGAGCTGGGAGATGTGGATCATCCCCTCCTTGCCGGGCAGGATCTCCACGAAGGCACCGATCGGGATCACGCGGGTCACCGAGCCGCTGAACACCTCACCTTCGCTCACCCGGCGGGTGAGGCCCTCGATGATGCGCTGGGCCTCCTCGGCCGCAGCGCCATCGTGGCTGGCGATGGTCACGATGCCGCCATCCTCGATGTCGATCTTGGTGTTGGTGCGTTCGGTGATGCCCTTGATGGTGCGGCCGCCGGGGCCGATCACGGTGCCGATCAGCTCGGGGTCGATCCGGAAGCTGAGCAGGCGCGGGGCGTGGGGGCTGAGGGTGTCGCGGGGCTTGTCGATCGCCTCGAGCATCTTTTCAAGGATGTGCAGGCGTGCGGGGCGGGCCTGGTTGATCGCCTCGGCCACCGAGGTCACCGCCAGACCGGTGATCTTCATGTCCATCTGCAGGGCGGTGATGCCTTTCTCGGTGCCGGCCACCTTGAAGTCCATGTCGCCGAGGAAGTCCTCAATGCCCTGAATGTCGGTGAGGATGCGCACCTCCTCACCCTCCTTGATCAGGCCCATGGCCGCGCCGCTCACGGGAGCCTTGAGGGGCACACCGGCATCCATCAGGGCCAGGGTGCTGCCGCACACCGAACCCATCGAGGTGGAGCCGTTGGAGCTCAGGCACTCCGACACCACCCGAAGCACGTAGGGGAAGCTCTCCTTGCTGGGCAGCACCGGCACCAGGGCCCGCTCGGCGAGGGCGCCGTGGCCGATTTCGCGGCGGCCGGGGGAGCGCATCGGCCGGGTTTCGCCCACGGAATAGGGGGGGAAGTTGTAGTGGTGCAGATAGGTCTTTTCGGTGGACGGGTTGAGATCGTCCATCTCCTGGGCATCGCTCGGCGTGCCGAGGGTGGCGCAGGAGAGCACCTGGGTGAGGCCGCGCTGGAAGAGGCCCGAGCCATGCACCCGCTTGGGCAGCACGCCGGCAGCGGCCTGGATCGGACGCACCTCATCGAGGTTGCGGCCATCCACCCGCTTGCCCTCCTTGAGGATCTGCTCGCGCATCAACTTCTTGGTGAGGCTCTTGAAGTTGTTGGCCAGGGCTTTGCCGTTGCTGCTCACCGCCTGCCGCACGGCGTCGTCCTCCTTGAGGCCGGCGATCTTCTCGCCCACGGCAGCCTTGATGGCATCGAGCTTGGTGTCGCGCTCGCCCTTGGTCTGGCTGAACTGCTTGAGCACCTCGCCGATCGGCTTGGCGCACTCCTTCTCCAGGAAGGTGGGCAGGGTGGCATCCTCTGCTTTCGCCTCGGGCAGAACCTGCTCGATGCCAAGCTCCTTGAGGAGGTTGAGCTGGGCTTTGATCAGTTCGCCCACCGCTTCGTAGCCGAAGTCGATCGCTTCGATCACATCCTGCTCGGGCAGTTGGTTAGCACCCGCTTCCACCATGATCACGCCCTCGGGTGTGCCGGCCACCACCAGGTCCAGGTCGGAGCGCTCAATCTCGCGGTAGCTGGGGTTGAGCACGAAGTCATCGCCGAGCAGGCCCACCCGCACCGCCGCCATGGGCCCCTGGAAGGGAATCTTGGCCAGGAGGGTGGCCACCGAGGCGCCGGTCACGGCGAGCACATCGGGTGGAACCCGTTCATCAAGGGAGAGGCAGGTGGCCACGATCTGGATGTCGTCCCGCATCCAGCCCGGGAAGAGGGGCCGCATCGGCCGGTCGATCAGGCGGGCGATGAGGGTGGCGCGCTCGGGCGGGCGCGATTCACGGCGCATGAAGCTGCCGGGGATCCGGCCAGCGGCATAGAGACGCTCTTCGTAGTCGCAGATCAGGGGGAGGAAATCGATGCCTTCGCGGCCGCCGGAACGGGTGGCGGTGACGAGAACCGCGGTATCGCCACACTCAACCAACACCGAACCCCCGGCCTGGGGGGCGAAACGACCGGTGGTCAGCCGGATCTCCCGACCATCGAAGGAGATCGACTGCGTTTGTCCTTGCACTGGGCTTTATGTCCTTTTGTTGTCCGCCTCATTCTCGCATCCAGCCTTCACAGTGCAGCGCACAGGCTCCCAGCCGCAGGGTGGCGGGGCGCGCTCTGGCCTGGCGCAGCAGGCTGGTGTACGCCCCATCCTCGATCGTCTGGCAGCCGAAGCGCTCCAGATGCGGGTTGCTCAGCTGCACGTCGAACAGGCTGAAGCCGCAGGTCTGCAGGGCTTCCACCAGCCGCACCAACAGAATGTTGCCGGCATGGGAGCGGTGGTGCACCATCGATTCCCCGATCCAGCAGCTGCCGATCCCGATGGCCAGCATCCCGGCGGCCAGCTCGTCGCCCTGCCAAACCTCCACGCTATGGGCCAAGCCAGCCCGATGGAGTTGGCGATAAACCCGTGCCAGCTCCTGGCTGATCCAGGGGTCGGGGCGGGCTTGGCAGCCGCAGAGCACGGCCTCGAAGGCCCGATTGAGACTCAACGTAAAGCCGTGGCGATCAAGATGACGCCGCACGGATCCCGGCACCCGGAAGCCTTCGTCCAAGGGGATCAGGGCCCGGGAGCGGCTGCGCCAAAGGGCGATCTTGCCGCTGCCAGCATCCGCCATCGGAAAAAATCCTTCGGCGTAGGCTTGAACCCACCAACGCAGAGGCCAGTTCTCGGAGGGCTGGCGAGGATCAGCGCCAAACGCTCCATCCGACCTGGCCATGGTGAGGGAGAGCCCCAAGCGGGGCGGCTCGTCACCAGCTCGACTTCACCACACCGGGCAGCTCACCCTTGTGGGCACGCTCGCGCAGCTGGTTGCGGCAGAGACCGA
>Ga0209189_1001347_pt1 | contig 18477 bp, 24 predicted proteins | sample C_130820_EF_Meta_FD_187308 | JGI IMG/M metagenome (GOLD analysis project Ga0209189, IMG submission 187308) | Freshwater microbial communities from Lake Croche, Canada to study carbon cycling - C_130820_EF_MetaG (SPAdes) (version 3) | ecosystem: Environmental > Aquatic > Freshwater > Lake... | reverse complement strand
ACGACAGAGAGAAAAATATTATCTATCATAATATTATATACAATGAAAAAGACAAATAGTAATAGTTTGTTGAAATATTTATATTACATTGCGTTATTTATCTTGGCATACTTTTTACTTTTCTTTGTAATAAATAAATACAATAACATGGTGAAAATTGAAAAATTTACAGGAGGATTACCAACAGTGACTGGAAACAAAAGCGGAAATATTGCCGCATGGATTAGTATAATAGTTGTCGGTTTCGGTCTTTTATCTTTTGTTTTTTACATCGTTTTCAAAAATGTAAAAGAAAAAAGAAGCATCGATAACGCAGCAAATAAACTTGGAAAAGAGCTTAGCAAAACATGGAGTGATTAAAATGTATAACTATTTTTTTATTTTATGAAAGATTTGATATTTTCTATCCATTCACCCAATACGTCACGATTTTCATAAATATCCGTATTTCCATCTAATACTAATTGACGATTGGATACTTTTTGAAAATCGCGGTTCAACATATGGGTATGATAACTATGACACGATTTCAAATAATCAACAGGAATATTGGATTCACCTAATCGTGATCTCTTGGCAATCCTTTGGTGACATATATCAGGATCAGTCTCTACATAAATGACACCATTTATCGGATAATCCTTTACAAATGCGTCAAACCATTTGTTATATATTTGATAACTTACGTCTTCTATTTTTCCGGTATCGTATAGCATTTTCGCAAACACAAATTTATCAGTGTATAAACTGCGCTCGCTAATAATAATCGCGTCCGGATTTTTTTCAACCGTTGTTTTCAATAAATTGAGTCGAGAGATATATGCCATCATTTGAAATGGAAATGAATATTTATCCTGGTCTCCATAAAATTTCTGTAACATGGTATTTCCCTCGGCGTCTTTGATTTCCTCCCATTCATCGACTGGTTCTTTCATAAATATAATTTTTTGATTACTTATAATTAATTCATTCTTTAAAGATTCTAGTAATGTTGATTTACCCGAACCAATATTTCCCTCAATTGTAAAGATACGTGTCATTGCTTGTTTCATTTTTATAATAAAGTATATAAGTGTATTATAAAAGTTTAAATTGTTATTTTTATTTCAATTTTTATTTTTATAAATTATATCTTTGAGAGAAAACGAAAATAATTTTGGCTAGGGTTATTTCTCTACAGGTAATCCATAATCTAACCACCCAGCAACGGGGACGCCTTTTACTGGTGACAAACCGTATCCATATTTGATAGAGACTACATTATAACCCAACAGTTTCAATAAAGTCATGACTTGACTACTTGTATGACCTACATAACAAATCAAAAATATCGGTTTGTCTTTTGGTAATTTCTTCACATTTTTTTCGTCCAAAATATTCAACCAAAACATGTTTTTTGCGCCTTTGATATGCCCCTTTTTGTATTCCTTTTCTTCTCTCAAATCAATCAAAAAATAATCTTTATTTCTTAAAAAATAATCATTATAAAAATCAATGGGTGTTATATAATTCCAGTCATTTTTGGTGGATTTCAAATAGTTTCTTAACATTTCTATATTCATTTTTCTATTATATATTATATATTATTTTATATATTATACAATCACATAATACACCCTTGAACATTTTAAATTATTTCAAAAAAATAAAACAGGTTCAAGATTAGGTCTTTTCATACCTGTAGTAAAGTTTTTTATTACTTAGTTAGTTATGCGCTTCATCATTTTTATATAAGAATTTTTATCATTTTTACTTATACTTTCATTCATTATATATATTATTTTATTTTTATATTCCTCATCATAATTACTATTGTATAACTTTGCTATTATATTATTTGGATGTAACGTCTCACACATAATGTTGTTTACTTTTATTTTTTCGTATTTTTCCATTAATACATTATAAAGTATTTCTTGATTATAATCAACCTTTCGCACCTTTTCAAAATGACCCAAAAACTTGTATGATTCTATCATTTTGCCTTTATAAAGTATCTTATGATCTTTGCTTATGATTGTTTTTTTATTAGGATAATTATTTCCTAATGCGTTCTTATCAAAGCATACTAAATAAGTATCATGTGAAATCGTTTTTGTGATGGCTTTTATATTCTTATTATTAATAGTATTTTCAAAAGGAATGATTTTTTCAATGCTGATTTCTCCTTGGTCTGTAGATATAAGTGTTCCAGCAGGAAAGCAAATATTAGATATAGGTGTAGGTGGAACAGGTGTTGTAATTGTATAACTAAACAATGATCCTTGATTACCGCTACCACCACTATATGTAGTTCCATATAATATTCCGCTTTGATAAATAACGCCAGCATAAGGCTGTGATCCATCGGTTGGTTGTCCAGTAAAAGAATAAAAGGTAGTTAAAGTATTTGATGCTAAGTTATAACTAAACAATGTTCCTAAATTACTACTACCACCATTTGCTGTAGTTCCATATAATATTCCACCTTGATAAATGACACTAGCCAGAGGATTTTTCCCATCGGTTCCAATTCCAGTAAAAGAATGTAAAGTGGTTAAAGTAGTTGTTGATAAATTATAACTAAATAATGTTCCTAAATTACTACTACCACCAATAAATGTAGTTCCATATAATATTCCACTTTGATAAATGACGTCAGCTTTAGGATATGAACCATCGGATCCACTTCCAGTAAAAGAATGTAAAGTAGTCAAAGTACTTGATGTTAAATCATAACTAAACAATGTTCCTAAATTACTACTACCACCAGTTCTTGTAGTTCCATATAATATTCCGCTTTGATAAATGACCCCTGCCTCAGGATATGAACCATCGGTTCCAGTTCCAACAAAAGAATATAAAATAGTCAAAGTATTTGATGTTAAGTTATAACTAAACAATGTTCCTTTATCATTAGTACCACCATTAAATGTAGTTCCATATAATATTCCACTTTCATAAATGACACCGTTCTGAGGCTGTGACCCATCGGTTGGTTGTCCAGCAAAAGAATAAAAGGTAGTTAAAGTACTTGTTGATAAGTCATACTTAAATAATGTTCCTTTATTACTAGTACCACCAGCAGTTGTAGTTCCATATAATATTCCACTTTCATAAATGACACTAGCCTGAGGTTGTTTCCCATTAGTAAAAGGAGGATAAGTAAAAGAATGTAAAGTAGCTAAAGTATTTGATGATACATTATAACTAAACAATGTTCCATAGCTAAGCCCACTACTTGTAACTCCATATAATATTCCACTTTCATAAATGACACTAGCCTGAGGATATATCCCACTGGTTCCAGCAAAAGAATATAAGAGTGATTCACTCATTTTATATATTATTATAAGTTTTTTTTATTTGTTCACTACATTTAATATTCGCAAAGCAACAATTACCTTTATAATCATTTCTTTTTTGTTTCATATTATAATTGTATTATAAAAACAAAATTTTGTTCTATGTAAAATATTCAGGGGTCTAAAACAAGGACATAATAAAAATTGATTATTATTTCATATACTATATCATAGTAAAACAACTTACAAACAATTACACATAGTATATCATACAACCCAAAAACCAATCACTAAAACAAAATGGATCTCAACCAACGAAAACTTACCAAAAACGAATGGGAAACCATTGAATCACCTGTTTCTGAACAAGAAAAGGAAGTATTAAACCTTATTATACAAGGTTATCATAACGTAAACATCAAGTATAACCGTTATCTTTCCCTGTTTCAATATTTAAAAATCGAATACAGTGAAACTATGGAAGATTATTTATATAATAAATACTTTTCCCCTAAATTAAACGAAATCAAAAAAAATTATCCAACTGTCTTATCTGTATTTCAACTCATGACCGCGAAAAACAATCCAACAATTAAAAAAGCCGACTTAATTCGTCTCGAAAAGAATGACCCGTCAAAAATGAACCCATATAATGCCTATGAATATTTGCTCATTGACACAGCTGATCAATTAATCAAGTACAAGGAGAAAAAAAGCTCAAAATGGTTATTTCACTATTTCACCTTGAGTAAATTAATCAAAAACACGATCCATCATTTGAACCGCCATGTCTTGTTATTTGTCACAAAAATTCTCGCGCTCTATGAAGACGACGTTGATTTGACCAAAGTCATCGAGCATTCAGTCGATTTTATTGAAAAAAATAGTGTTATTTTAAAATACGGAGATATTTCCCTCTATGAACACCAAAAACAGTTGTTTTCCACTATGAAAAACCCAGATTTTGAGGAATGTCTAGCCTCCTTTCGTGCCGAATTGAAACTCCAGCGAAAGCATAACGGTGACCATGATTCTGATAGCGATGACGAATATGTCGCACCATTATGCTCCACTGAAAAAAAAGCACCATCCCCGCGTTTAGTCCTCTATATTGCTCCCACTGGTACAGGAAAAACACTGAGTCCGATTGGAATTTCCGAAAAAAACCGCGTGATATTTGTATGCGCAGCGCGACACGTCGGATTAGCCTTGGCTCGCGCGGCGATTTCCGTGGGTAAAAAAATCGCATTTGCCTTTGGATGCGCGAGTGCGGATGATATTCGATTACACTATTTTGCGGCGAAAGAATACACTGTGAACAAACGTAGTGGACAAATCAAAAAAGTGGATAATAGTGTCGGCGATAAAGTGGAAATTATTATTTGTGATGTTAAATCATATTTGCCCGCGATGTACTATATGAAGGCGTTTAATCCAGTGGAAAACATTGTTGTCTATTGGGATGAACCTACAATTACTCTTGACTATGAAAATCATGATTTACACGAAACAATTCAAAAGAATTGGAATGAAAATTTGATTCCCAATATGATATTATCGTCAGCAACTTTGCCGAAATTACACGAATTAACTGAAACTTTGGAGGATTTTAAAGAAAAATTCCCTGGAGCACAAATTGTCAATATTGTCAGCCATGATTGTAAAAAGACAATTCCTATTATAAACAACAATGGTTATGTTGTATTGCCTCATTTCATGAGCACAGAATATGATCGTGTTTTGGAAATTGTTGAAAACTGTGAAAATAATTTGACCTTGTTGCGTTATTTTGATTTAAAAGAAGTCGTTGAATTCATATTATTTGTTGAAAAAAATAATTATATTACACATAGCAATAAAATAGCACGAAATTTTGCTAGCATAGATGATGTAAATATGATGAGTATTAAACTACATTATTTGCGCTGTTTGAAAAATGTCATTGGCGGCTCCTGGGGATCCATTTATATTTCTTTAAAAGCAAATCGAGTAAGGCGTATTGAAAACAACGACACAATTGATCCTAAGGGTATTCCTATCAAGAAATCAAGTAATAACAATGCTGATGATAAAAGCTCAATCAATGGAAATAGTTGTGCGATTTATGTATCCACAAAAGACGCATATACACTGACTGACGGGCCGACTTTATTCTTGGCAGGCGATGTGGAAAAAATTGCTAAATTTTGTATTCAACAGGCAAATATTCCGGCAAAAGTCATGGAGGATATTTTGGGAAAAATAGAATTCAATAATCAAGTGAATGAAAAAATTACGATTCTTGAACATAAATTGGAAGACCTAATTGAGAAGAAAACCATGAAACAACAATCTGGCGATGATAGTTATGCTGCTAAAAAATTGAAAAACGAACCAAAAAGTCGCGACAAAGAAATAGGTGAAAAAGACGGGGATGTCATTAAACTCAATTCGGATTTGACACTTCTGAGGAGCATGATCAAGTGTGCGGAATTGAATGAAACGTTTATTCCGAACAAACCATTACATTTAAAAAAATGGGCAGAGACCTTACACACCGTGGGTGCGTTTACAAGTGATATTGATGAAGATACGATTACGGATATTATGTTATTGAATGATGTCGATGACAGTTGGAAAATATTGTTGCTTATGGGTATCGGTGTTTTCACAAACCATCCTAGTATTACTTATACGGAAATCATGAAAAAACTGGCGGATCAGCAGAAATTATACATGATTATTGCGTCGAGTGATTATATTTATGGAACGAATTATCAGTTTTGTCATGCGTACTTGAGTAAAGATATGAAATTAACTCAAGAAAAAATTATACAGTCGCTTGGACGTGTTGGTCGTAATAATATACAACAAAATTATTCAATCCGGTTTAGAGACGAGGAACAAATCAATAAATTATTCTATAAAGAAGAAAATAAAATAGAGGTCGCAAACATGAATCGTTTATTCAAGGCTGTCATATAAATAATGCGAATATTCCTCATGATAATGATTGATATTAGAATTCCATAGACAATGATATTTGCCTATATTTTTTTCAGTAATCCAATATTCTGGACTATTATAACAATAATAAAAACATTTTTCTAATTTTCTTATATAACTTGTTTTTGACCACCAAAAATTTCCAGAATAATGTGTAACTACATCTGGGTTATTTACTACAAGATTTACGCCAACAGTGTCGTAATCTTCTAAAAAATCAATACATTTTTTGAATTGATATATATTAAAATAACAGAGGTAATTTACCCAATCATATACTGATTTGTGTAATGAATGTCTTGTGATACCTTTCGTATGGATATATAAAACATTGAAATCTTCTTTTTGTGCGTCTTCGTATAAAAGATTAATGGTATAAACTTCGGATAAACTAATATCACGATCAGTGCCGCGTATTACTATTTTTGGATCGTTAAATAAATCAGCGTCGTAATTATAACCTAGAACTCCACACCGGATTTCGGTTATATTATCATATAGGCCACTTATTTTAATTTTATCCATTATATTTTCAAAAACATATACATAATGATTAATACAACAAACATGAAAATATATATAAGTATTCATTTTTATTATATATATTTTGTTTCTATTTGTATATTTTGAATAATTATTTATCCACCAGGATTTCCTTAGCAATAGTCCGTATTATTTTATTATAATTTTTTTGTGCTTTTTCCTTATCTGTATCGCACAAACTTTGATCAATCAGTTTTGTATAAAGGTCACTCTTTTTATGATTCGGATCTTTGTATTCCGGATTGGCTTTCGCCCAAAGATTCATTTGCTTAATATTCTTGTGTTCAATCGCCTTGATCGCTCGTATCATTTGCTGTTTATCTTCGTCTTTATGCCAGGTATCATTATTTTTAATATGAATCACTTCCCTTTTTAAATCACTACAGTGAATCGGTCGTTTGCTAATATCTAGTTTGTTTAATCCATTGACCAAGATGTTACTTATACCGCCACAATATCCAAGGGGGCCAAAGTTTTCAAAATCGGTGAGGGTTAGAATGAGTGATTCCAAGAATTCGCTCAAATTCAGAGCGTCTTTACATGTCTCGTTCAAAAAGACATTCAGATTGAATTTGTTGTTATTGTTTTGTGTTATATTATTTGTGACATTGCGGTCTTTGCTTAGTTCAAGTATTTGCTTATTCTGTTCCATCATTTGTTTGTTTTGCTCTAAAATAAGCTCTTTAAATTCCTGATTTTGTTTTAACAGCTCTATTATCATATCAGCATCATATTCAGCATTTGATTTTTCTTCATCTAAATTCATGATTACGTTTTCTGGTTGTTTTGTTGCGTCGCATGGCTTCTTGTACTTACAATTATTTTTTTTATGAGCACATAGTGTAGTTTGGTGTTTATATTCTTTTCCACATTCACATATATAATATGTCTTATCTGGAACTTTTTCATTAGGATTTATTAGGAATTTATGTTTATCAGTTAGTAGATGTCTTTCATATTGACTTTTTCGTGAGGTATAATAGTCACAACATTCACAATGAAAATGTTTAGAACTTTTTTGCTCCTCATTTTTAGGCTCCATTAGGATATATTTCCTAAATATTATAATTTTAAATAGTTTATAAATTAATACTTAAAATTATGCTCACAAAATTATGCTGTCATGGTAAAATATTTATTTCGAGATCGACAGCTTTATGCTGTAAACTAGCCTAAAAAACGCTGTTTTTAACATGAATCCCCGGGATTTTCAAAAATGGACATACCAAAAATGTCCATTTTTACTTTTTCCAATTACTTTTGTTTGAAAATTAGAATTTTTATAAATATAGACCTTCGAGTTTTTTGAATAAAAATATAATATTTGTAAAATATAATATATGAAGAATTTAATTTATCGTACCGGTATTTTGTCTTTGATTATTCAAATAATAACTGGTGTTTTTGATTATTATGTTTTGGGATTATCAATACCAGCATCCTTTTTATTATTGAAAAATCTACTTTGGTTAGAATTTTTTGTTCAAATCATCGAAGGCACATTTTATATTTGGATGGTGACCAATTTTTCAAAAATTGCCGATATAACGCGTTTCCGTTATTATGACTGGTTTATTACGACTCCAACCATGTTATTTACCTATTCATTTTATTTATTGTATTTGAAATATAAAGAAGAAAACAAGGAAATTGATAAAAATATATACGAATTAGTACAAGAAAATCTTGGAATATTGATACCAGTGATCGTACTGAACGCGCTTATGTTGGTGTTTGGTTATTTAGGTGAAATAAAGAAAATGTCCAAATATTTGGCAGCATTTTTGGGATTCATACCATTTATACTTATGTTTTCCATTATTTATAACAATTATGCGGTGTTTTCAAACGACGGTATCAAAACATTTTGGTACTTTTGCGGTATATGGTCTTTATATGGTGTAGCATCTGTCTTACCTTATAACATCAAAAATATAATGTATAATATTTTGGACTTGTTCGCAAAGAATTTCTTTGGTATTTTCTTGGCATTCATTTTATTTTATGCGAATAAAGAAGTCACGAATACAATGAAAAATGAAACAAATATGTAATATATGTTTTGCCTGTATGAGCAAAAAATATATTTCCGGTAAGCATTTTCACAAATATAACTTATAGATTTATTTTCAAGTATTGTTGATAACACTATTTTGTTCCTCACATGGGCGAATATAAAAGGCTAAATAATTATCATCACTGGTATTATGCTGATCTCTACCAACCAGTGAATCTAAAGTATAATTCGGTGTTGGCACTAGCGCAGGTCCTTGTTCTGACGCAACTCCGTGGATAGAATAATAGTCAGCACATACAAATTCAAAATTGGGGACATCTAATAATTCAAGGTATAAATCATTCCGAATATATTGCCTCATTTTCTGAATAAATTGTTTCATTGTATGTGACGCGGATATTTTATATGTTTTTGTGTGCGTGGTATACGCAATTTTGAAATAACAAGTGATAAATCGCTGGTTCATGTGATTATGTGTGCGAATATTGTATATTTTTGGAATATTTTGTTGTGTCATTTTTATAGGAGTTTATGTATAGTTAATATAAAATTTTTTTAAATCAATTTTTAATTGTAATTTATGTAGTCCAAGAAATTTCTAGGAATTTTCCGGGAACCCATCTTCTCTCATTGACTCCAAAAATAAAATTGATTTTGAATAAAAATATTAGAAATATATATATTATAAATACAAGAATCACTATATAAATGTCAAGTATAATCAAAAGATATTTATGTTTTTGTTCATTATTCAAGAATAAAAAAAAGAACAAAGAGAGAAGGATATCCGTGAATAATTTACAAGAGGCGGACTGGGATAATACAGTGTCTTTTGTTCCACCTGTGACTCGGGGAAAAGTAATTAAAGTATACGACGGTGATACCATTACGATCGCGTCGAAACTCCCGTATAAATCGTCAGAAATGTACAGATTTTCGGTGAGACTACGCGGTATTGATTCCCCGGAAATCAAATCGAAATCACTGGCTGAAAAAGACTTGGCAATGAATTCAAAAATGTGTCTTTCCAATCTTATTTTGGGACAAATTGTTGAATTAAAAAATGTTTCCACTGAAAAATATGGGCGAATATTGGCAGATGTCTATATTGATAATGTAAATGTCAATACATGGATGCTTGAAAATAAATTGGCGGTGCCTTATGATGGTGGTAAAAAAACGAGACCTCCTGAATGGGATAATGAAACAAGTGATCATGAGTAAAATAAAAATAAAAAAAATTGAAGTATTTTTATTTGGAGGCAATTATGGGACAAATAAAAATATAACGTATGACAATGGAAATTCACCCAGCCTGTTTAAAAGACAATGAAGAATATATTATTGAAAAAAAATACAACGACGACAATATTTATCTTTACAAAGGTATTCGTAAAGTGACATCACTTGATATGATTAACCCGGAGGGTTTATATGAAAAAGTCCATTTTGTAAATGTCGAATTGTTGTCTAAAAAACAAAATATAGAGAATATGCCAAAATTAGATCCTCCAGAATTAACAAGATCAAGAAAAATTACACCCGAATATTCGGATATATTACAACAATTAGGATCCAGTTTTGACATTGAAGATGATGTTAAATTTTATGATAAATATTCGGCGATTGTAGAAAATTAAATCAAATAGTTGGAGAAAATGTACATATTGTATTTTTTCTTTGTATATAGTATAATGCCTAAAAGGCGTAAATTTAGGAAAAATAGTATAGACTTTAAAATAGAATTCCCGGACCCCAGACCAGACCCAATTCGAGAAGCATTAATAAAAGCAAAAAGAGATGTTCCACTTACTGAATTAAGAAAATTTCTACCAAAACCCAAAACTATGATTTATTATTATCAAAAAAATCATGGAAAACACAGAGAACCATCTATTGTAATATTTAATCAAAAGATTCAAGGAAGAAGTAAAAAAATGGGAGGAATGAAAGGATCAATTTCAGAAAAATATAATAAAACAATGAAAAGACGCGTTAAGAAAACTCGTAGAAATCGCAGTAATAAATATAAAAAAAGGATGATTGGTGGTGTGGATACACCTCCATCAACACGTCCATCAACACCTCCACTACGTTTTAATATTGTTCGACTTCCTGATCCACAAACACCTACCGGACAACAACCTGTTCCAAAAGAAACGATTGAAACAAAGGATGAAAATAAAAAAGAGGGTACTAATTTATTTTTATAAACTCCTTAAAACCCAATCATTTCCAAATCTTTTAAATTCCAATATTCACAGCCACCGCCAGGGATTGGTCGCCGAATAATAAATGGAATTCTTTTTTGTTCCAATTCGATTTGCGCAATGACATATCCGTCAATGACATTTTCAGGTACTTTTACAAATACTTTGGCTCCTGAATTGATTTGCTTGGCGCGTTGTCCCAATATACGAGCGCGTTCATATTTTGTCAAATAGGGTAATGTCTTGTGTAGGTCATCGATAATATTATTGTCTGCGTCTCGCACTACATTTGTTAACGCAATGATCTCATCATAATTATTGATGGCGCATTCGGGATGATATTCCAAAATATAATTTTTATTCAATTCAGTATTGAATTTCTGTAAATATTCTTCGTCTTCTAGATCCTCATCACTTTCTTCACTTTCCTCATTATCATCATCATCCATACCACTTTGTTCTAAAGTTTTAGATGACGTTGCTGCCGCTATTTCTTCGCCGTCATCATCATCATCATCATCATCATCGTCATCATCAACCTCTTCTTCTGTATCTTCAACTATAACATCTTCGTCATCATCGTCGTCAGAATCTTCGACAGCAGTCATTATTTTTTTAATAGTAGTAGCTTCTTCTTCGTCTTCTTTTTCCGATAATTCATTTTCAGATTCTTCCTCTTCACTTGAATAATTTTCGTTGTCGTTTTCGTTATCACTCATCTTATTTATATTTAGTATATATTCTTTAAATAAAATAAAAATCAATTTTATTTTATTTTTGTATTGTATTTGTTTTTTCTTTAATTGTAATAAGAATCGTCAAAATCGTATATTCCAGATTGATACAATAAATCTTTTCCATCTTTGAAACTTAAATTCGGATCATGATTTTTAATAAAACTTTTAATTTCTCGCACACTAGAATAATAAAAAAAATCACATTCATTACTTGTCCACCATAAATCGTGTCGAATGACATATAAATCATTACAACATGGAATTAAAATACAATCAACAATATTGGAGAACCTCACCTTCTTTTTTTCAAAGGGTATGAAATCACAAAAAAATTTTTCCAATAAAATATCCATAAATTACTTTATAAAGTATCAACTAGTAAAGGTAATCATTTATGTCTAAATGATAATTGATTGAAATAATAAAATATAAAAATTGTTATTTTATTTCATATCTTCGGTTTTCCAAACAGTGTCACAGGTTGAACACAAATAAACATAGCGCATATTCACATCATCATAACGAATATAAATAATTTCGCGTTCTTTATCTTTTTTATTGGTATCACAGTTTTCATTTGGACATAATATTTTATTTACGCGCGGTAATGTCGGGTCTAATTTGGTGTATTTATTAATAAAATGCGCAAATTCTTGTTCGTTTTTTTTAATATGAGTTTTCAAAATACTTACACTGTCATTTGTAATTAAATTGTCTTCATTTCCGCAATTACGACAATAATAAATTAATTGATTTGTATTTTCACTATCAATACGAATATAATACATATTTTGACATGTGCTACAGAAATGCATCCTTTATATTGTTATAAAATATCTTTATATTATTTTATTTGAAACCAATTTAAATCAAAATAAATAAATCAATTTTTATTTATTTTACGCGTTTTGTTTTTTCGTGAATTTATAAACTATAAATCACGTCTAAATACAATGCCAATAACATGGGAAACTGCCAGGTGGAAAATAATGGTTTATAAGTGTCCCTTTTGAAAACGACTATATCTATAAATACGTAAAAACTAATTAGAAGTGACACGAGTAATACGAATTTGAAAATATTACTTAAAAATAGTGGAAACATTTTGTTTCCATTTGTTGTCGCTGATGACATATATAGTATAATACTAAAATAAATATTTTACACTATCATTATTTCTCACATTTCTCACCAGTTTCGCATTTTTCTAAACTCGCGTATTTTTCGACACTACATCGAAAATCCTTATATAATTTTTCGTAATCAATCACTACTGACATATTGTAAAGACTTGTTGTTATTTTTTCAATTTGAGGAATTTCTTTTTGTTTTACCTCAAGGAATGACTGTATTTCGTCTTTATTTTTTAGAAAATTTTTGATAACATTTGGATAAAAACATTCGAATTTTTCCATATATACGCCGGATTTTTTATTTAATATTTGTAAAACCGCAATATCAATATTCTTGTATTGAATGATTTTATTGTATTTAGAATAATCATGATGTGTTTTGGTAACACCCGGTTCATTTAATATTGGATCGTTATTCAACAAAGTGCATAAATTCAACAATACGGTTGAAATGGTTTGACAAGAGGTCCACTGTTCACCGCGCCATGTATTCAATAAAGAAATACATACTTTTCCAGTGGTATATAAGTTTGGATTAAACCGGATATTTTCCCCATTTGTGGAATAGGTCACTTGCGGTGGGCTATGTGGATAATCCATGGGATACTTGAATTCGAAAAAATAATTTCCCCCGAAATAAGGTGTGTCCCCAGGTCCAATAATTAAGGCGTAACCTTTTAACATGTCTTCGTCATCGTGAAGATAATAAATACCGTTTTCAGTTAATGGATTTTTGATAATATCGCGGACATCTCTTAACAAGCGTTGTATAGTGTCTTTTGAAATAATCGTGTTTTTTGATTGACTAGATGACATGATTACATTATTATATAAAAATGGTTTTATATGTTTTATAAATATATATTTGTAGTCTTGAATATTTTACTTTTATCAAATAAATAAACAATGAGGTGAAATCCTTATTTTAGCGTGATTCTTATGAATTGCTTGAAAATGAAATGACCGATGTTCACAATCTTCATTCGTATCACTTAATATCATTTTTCCAGCATGTCGTATATTTTCAATCAATAATCTTTTTGGAATAAAATTCAAATTAAATTTACCATCGTAGTGACAATTTATAAATTTACTTGTTTTATAAATAGCAAATCCATTGAAAGCTGAATAACATGGAATCAATTTTCTTTTATCAATATGTTGAATTATTTTTTTTATATAATTCGCACCAATATCACGTTGTTTAAAATGATTACAACTTGCGACAAATGGTCGTATGGATAATGCCCAGGAATCATAATAATTATTTGGATAATTGAATGATAATGCGTCCCATTCTTTATTTCTATTTTTTAAATAGTTTTCTAATAAATTTATTTTCATTTTACGAGATCCTCTATCATCACAATCCATGACAACAAAATAATCACAATCACTGTATTTTTCACGAATTTGTTGAATACAATAATTTCTTCCTTTGGAAATACGATGAGTTCTGTATATTGATAGAGGATCATTATTTATATGATAATTAAATATTGGATTTTTCGTTGCATATTCTTCCATTATTTTCAAAGTATTATCTTTTGAATGATCATAATATAATATAATCACATACTCGTCAAATAATTTACCGACTTGTTCCATGTTGGAAAAAACATCTTTTAAATATTTACCACACTCACGAACTGTTCCACAAATACAGCATTTCATTTTGAATAATATTATATATATTTGTATAAAATATTATTCTTCATTTTTCCTATTTTCCCCATTTTCGAAATATTTAATCACTTTTGTGTTAATATTGCGATTTAAATTCGTATTTTTAATTATAAATTGTTTTACCAATTCTTGATTTGAGATATAATTTTGTAATGCCAGATTAGAATTTTGAATACATTTACCGTGATTTTTTGCTGGTTTGTTTAATTCTTTCATCATTTTTTCTCGATTAGTTATTTTTATTCCTAAAGGGGATAATTTTTGATTTAAATATTCAAAACAGGTATCCTTATTTATTAATTTGTAATAATCTACAAAAATAACATTTGATTTTTTTTCAATTATACTCATGTATAATGAATAATACAAATTGTATACTTGAATAATATCATGAAATTTATATTGTCCAAGTAATAAAGTGTCGAATAATTTGTTTTTAATAAATTTAAATTCATATGCGTGTTTTTTGATACTGTATATCCAGTTGTAAACATTTTTATACAATACAATTACACCCATATTTTTCATATGAATATATTTATTCAATACATTTTTTAAAAAACAATGTTTTAGATGAACACTATTTATCCATTGCGGGTCGTTTTCTGGTTTATCAAAAACACGAATATTTTGACTTGTATTGATATTCACAGTTTCTGCATTCGATAAAATATTGTTAAGTAAATTCGTTCCGCTATTAAACGGTCCAATACAAAAGAGTTGGTTTATTTCATTTAATGACATATTTTGTATTTTTATATTTTATATATATATTATATAAATGGAAAATAATTGTAAATATATATCTATTCGAGGATTGAAACGATTGTGTAATTTTAAATCCAGAGTTTATATTTCAGATACAAAAGATGGTAAAGATTATTTATATGATATGCTTAAAAAGAATAAAATGTTTGACGGAATGTCTATTTTTGTAACAAGTGATTTGCTGGAGTTTTTTGTAAATGAAATTCTATATAAAATCAAACATAATTTTATTTTGGTTTCGGGAATGTCAGTAAAAACATGTCCAATAGAAGCATTAAAAAAAGCGAGTTTATTTAAACTCATCAATCATAAATGTTTAATAAAATGGTGTTCACAAAATAATACGATTCAATATTATCCAAAGGTTTTACAAGTTCCACTGGGTATTGATTTTCATTCAGTGTATAATAATCCAAATAAATGGACAAAATTAGTAGATGGAAATACTCCAGTAGAACAAGAAACATATTTGATTGATATCGCAAATAATTCGGCACCATTTTATGAAAGAATCAACAAGATTTATGTAAATTTCAGTATGAATACTGATCGATTTAAACAAAGAAAAGCATGTTTGAAAGAAATACCCCAAGATTTATTGGCTTATCACCAAGAAAAAATGAAAAGAACGCAAACATGGGAAGAAACGGCAAAATATTCGTTTGTATTATCTCCGTATGGAAATGGAATGGATTGTCATCGACATTGGGAGGCATTAATTTTGGGATCAATACTTATTATAAAATCGAAAGAATTTATTAAATTGTTTGAGGATTTACCAGTATTGATTGTAAATGATTGGAGAGATATTACCCAAGAATTATTAGACAATACGATTGAATTATTTAAAAACAAAACATTTCATTATGATAAACTTACTTTAGAATATTGGAAGCAACAAGTTTTTATCTGAATATATAATATAAATATGAAACCACATTTAGCAAATAATGATATAAAAATGTTTTATAAATATTTAAACAGAACGACCAACTATTTTGAATATGGCTCCGGCGGTTCTACCTACCAGGCATCCATTAGAACAAATATTCAAAAAATATATTCGGTTGAAAGTGACAGTGATTGGCATATCAAATTGAGAAATATTTTAAAAAATAAAAACAACATTCGTTTTATTTATAATGAAATGGACACCAAACCAAATACATGGGGTAATCCTGGTCCAAAAAGTAACAAAACGCAATGGATTAATTATAGTAATTATATTACATTGTTAGATGAAGAATCTAAGAAGGAAATTGATTTGGTAATGATTGATGGCAGATTTCGAGTTGCGTGTTGTTTGAAATGTTTTTCGGCAATCAATAATGATTGTTTGATTGCCTTTGATGATTTTTTGAACCGCCCACATTATCATATCGTATTGAATTTTTATGATATTGTAGAAAAAACAGCTGATAATCGTATGGTAATTTTAAAGAAAAAAAAAGATGTCGAGAGTGTACCAGACGATTTGATTCAAAAATATGAATTATTGAAGGATTAAATCATAATTCAAAAAATTCAAAAAATTCAAAAAATTCAAAAAATTCAAAAAAAACCAAATAGTTATTCTTGTATAGAAACAAACGGATAAAAATTCAAATTATAATCTTTTTTGTTCATAATATTAGAGTAATCTAAATTATCAATCGGTAATGGTTGTTTATTGAATTCTGGGGTATTTGTGAATAAATCTTTTCTAATATAGGTTAATTCAACTACATCTGGAATATTATTTGTTTTTTTACTATGATTATTTCCATGAATATGAATAATGTAATGTGTATTATTTAATTTTTCAAAACATTTCATTTTATCCGAATGTAAAACATTTCTACTATTATCATTTATTCCATGAAATTCAATCGCGATTTGTTTAATTTTTTTTAATTGATTTTCATTCAAAGAGAATAACCATTTGTATTCATGTCCGTCTATGTCCATTTTTAAAAATATATTATTATAAAAATCTATTAGACCGCTTAAATTCACGGTATTTTTTGTAGTGACATCTGATATATTTTTTTTACAAATTGTATTTTTTTAGTATACTTACTCGGATATTTTTTAATTGTTCCATCAAAAGCAAAACAGTTGTCTCGATTCATTCCATATTTATTAATAAAATCTCTAGAAAAACTTTCCTCATTACTTACACCAGCTGATATATAACAATCATATCCAGCTTCATCATTTATGTCACCTATCACATACCCACCGTCTTTATTTACACCGCAACGAATTTTGTTATCAAACTGATATACGCGTAATAATTCTGGTAAACTCATTATTATATATAAATATATAAATAATAAATAATAATTAATAATAATATCTAAACTATAAAAATAATCACCGAAAAAGAATTTCCGGTGAAATGCGGATTTTCGCATTATTTTTATTAATTCCCATTAAATGAAACGCGCGGTGTTCGCAGTCTTCGAAAAAACCGTTGACATTTCCGTAATCTTTAAATACCATCAGTGAATTCGCAGTTTTTTGATGTTCTACTAATTTATGTTTTGGTAAAAGGTCAAATCTAATTCGTCCATCGTAGTAACAATTTCGAAATTTTCTAATGCGATAAATTGCGAATCCGTTAAATGCCGAAATACATGGCAATAATTCACCAGGTTTCAGTCGATTCAATAATTTTGTCACGTGATCTTGAATAATATAATAAAATGCCACGTTATTATCAAAATGATTATAACTAAAATTATATGGTTTAATGGATAATGCCCAAATATCATAGTATTTTGGAAATGTTTGAAATGATAAGGAGTCCCAGTCATCGCGGTTTAAATATTTTCCTAAAACTTCAGGATACACTGTTTTACAATTAACATCATCACAATCCATCATGATGAAAAAATCAAAATCACTATGGTCTCGTCCTATTTTGTTAATACAAAAATTCCGTGCTTTTGCGATTCTATGTGTTCGAAAGGGTGATACCTTTTGCGTATTTATATGATACATCACTCTTTTATTTGTTTTTCCATACTCAATAATTTTTTCTAATGTATTATCGTTTGATTTATCGTAATACATTATGATAACATAATCATCAAATAATTCACCTATTTTTTCAATATTGGAAAATATTTT
>Ga0209189_1001343_pt1 | contig 18526 bp, 11 predicted proteins | sample C_130820_EF_Meta_FD_187308 | JGI IMG/M metagenome (GOLD analysis project Ga0209189, IMG submission 187308) | Freshwater microbial communities from Lake Croche, Canada to study carbon cycling - C_130820_EF_MetaG (SPAdes) (version 3) | ecosystem: Environmental > Aquatic > Freshwater > Lake... | reverse complement strand
GCGCCCGCCAGTAGTCGGGCCCGAGAAACCGTTCGTCCACCGCCGCCACGGTGGCGAAGCTCCCCACGCCCCGCGCCTCCCCCCGGATCCGCGCGAGCGACCCCGCGTAGCGGCGGTTGGCGAAGGAGAGGAAATGGGCGGCCATGCAGACTCACCCGCGGCCGCCGCCGCGGCCGTCACCTGACGGCCAGCATCCGCTCGAGCGCCGTCACCGCCCACCGCGCCGTCTCGTCGTCGACGCGGATCACGTTCACCGGCGTGCCGGCCTCGAGCTGCTCGAGGCTCCAGCAGAGATGGGCGAGGTCGATGCGGTACATCGTCGCGCACATGCAGACCACCGGCGAGAGGAAGCGGATCGTCTGCTCCGGATGCTGCTGCTCGAGCCGCTTGACGAGGTGCAGTTCGGTGCCGATCGCCCAGACGGTGCCCGGCGGCGCGGCCTCCACCTGCTTGATGATGAAGCTCGTGGAGCCGGCGAGGTCGGCCTTGTCGACCACCTCCATCGAGCATTCCGGGTGCACGAGCACCTTCACGCCCGGCAGGGCCGACCGCATGGTGTCGACGTGCTCCGGCCGGAACATCGCGTGCACGCTGCAGTGCCCCTGCCAGAGGATCACCCGGCTCCGGCCGATCCGCGCCGCGTCGTTGCCGCCGAGCCGCGGCTCGTGGGGATTCCACACGCACATCTCGTCGAGCGGGATGCCCATGCCGCGGGCCGTGTTCCGCCCGAGGTGCTGGTCGGGGAAGAAGAGCACCCGCTTGGTGCGTGCGAAGGCCCAGTCGAGCACGGCCCGGGCGTTGCTCGACGTGCAGACGATGCCGCCGTGCCGCCCGCAGAAGGCCTTGAGGCTCGCGGCGGAGTTGATGTAGGTCACGGGCGTGACGTCGGCGGTGTCGATCACCTCCCCGAGATCGGCCCAGGCGTCCTCCACCTGTCCGATCGCCGCCATGTCGGCCATCGAGCAGCCCGCCGCCATGTCGGGCAGCACGACGTCGACCCGCCTGCCTCCCCGGGCCGCCAGCTTCTCCGGCCGGTTGACGAGGATGTCGGCCGTCTCCGCCATGAAGTGGACGCCGCAGAAGGCGATCGCCTCGCAGGCCGCCCGCTCGGCGGCCGACCGGGAGAGCTGATAGCTGTCTCCCTGGAGGTCGGCGTGGGCGATGACGCCGTCCTGCTGGTAGTGGTGGCCGAGGATCACGAGCCGCGGTCCCATCCGGCGGCGAACCGCCTCGATCCGCTCGGACAGCACGGCGTCGCCGAGCCCGCGGTAGGCGGCGAGCGGACCCGGGGCGGAGGGCATGGCGGCGAGGGTGGTCATGGTCGAGGAAGTATACGGGCGCCGGTCGGGGGCGGCTCGACGCGGGCGACCGTCCAGAGGCTGCTATACTCGCCCGCATTCGCCGGTCCGGTGCCGCCAGAGGGGTGGCGCCGCCCCCGGCCCGACGGTGGACGGGCTCCCCACGACTCCAAGGACGACGAGGTCCCATGGCCAAACGAACGGTGAATCGCAAGGAACTGCGTGCCCAGAACGACGCGGCGGAAGCCCGTGAGAAGGCGAAGGGGGCGAAGGAGAAGCCCGCCAAGCCCAAGAAAGAGAAGGCCGTCAAGGAGAAGAAGGAGAAGGCCGTCAAGGAGCCGAAGAAGGCGGGCGAAAAGAAGGCCAGCCGCAAGAAGACCCCCAAGGAGACGCGGATGAAGGCGTTCTGGGGCGTCTTCAACCAGGGCATGAAGAAGCTCGTCACGTTCGAGTATGCCGACAAGCGGGCCGCCGAGAAGAAGGCCTCCGAGCTCGGTCCGAACCACTTCATCCAGCTCGTCAAGGAAGCGATCACCGAGTGAGGGCTCCCATGCGGATGACGTCGTCGGTGCCGGTGGCGTGGCTGCGGTGGGCCGTGTGCCTGGTGGTCGCGGTCTGCCTGGTCGCGGCGCCGGCCGGCTGCTCCGGGGGGGGCAAGAAGGCCAAGGGGAAGAAGGCCGCGAAGGCCAAGGCCGACGACGACGAGGAGGAGGTCGCGGGCGACGATGCCGGTGGCGATGCGGCCGACGGTGCCTCGGCCGACGGTGCCTCGGCCGACGGTGCTTCGGCTGACGGTGGCATGGCCGACGAGCCGGCCGACGAGCCGGCCGAGGCGATGGCCAAGGACGGCGCCGGCGACGACGAGGGAGAGTGGCCGCTTCCCGAGGGCGTCGATCCCGACACGCCGACGGTGGCCGACGAGGAGCGGATCGCCGTCTTCTCGCCGACCGGCTGGACGCGGGCCGCGCAGTCGAAGGACTACCTCGTGAAGTTCATCCCCAGCCGGCGGAAGACCTACCCCTCGATCGTGGTGCTCGCCACCGACGCCCCCGACGACTTCGAGGAGGTGGAGCCGGAGGACCAGAAGAAGTTCGTGGCGACGGTGGCCGCGTCGCTGGCGAAGACCTTCGTCAAGAACGGCAAGAGCACGCTCGTGAAGAAGGCCGCGCCGATGCAGTTCGGCGACCACTTCGGCGCCACCTGGTCGGCCCCGGCGACGGTGAAGATCGACGGCGTCGCCGAGTCGATCGACCGCATCAGCTACGCGGTGGTGCTCTCCGGCCGGATGTACACCGTGGAGGTGCGGGCCCCCAAGGGGAAGCTCGAGGAGAATGACGGCATCAAGGCGGCCAAGGCCGTCACGGCGTCGCTGCGGCACCCGGAGTTCATCCCCAAGACGGAAGCGGGTGCCGGCTTCACGCCGCCCCCCGCCGTCCCGGCGCCGGCGGAGTGACGGGCGGCGCCGCCGCAGCCGCGCCGGCGGAGTGCCGGGCGGACACGGTCGGATGCTCGGGCCGACGTCGCCGCGGCCTCACCCCCACGGGCTCTTCCAGTCGCCCCACGCCGCGAGGTAGCGGGCGAGGCCGGGATTGTGCTCGCTCCGCGCCGCGATCCACTCGCGGGCCGCCTCGATGAGCGCGTGCTCCTCGTCGATATCGAGTCCGCCCGCCACCACCCGCGATCGCAGGAAGATGAAGTAGGTGTCGAGCACGTCGCCCCGGCAGTAGTCGTGGATCTCGGCGGCGCGGCCGGCGTCCCAGAGGTCCTGCACCATGTGCCCGGCCACGTCCATCTTGCCCGGCTTGCCGATCAGGTTCGCGGCCAGCGACAGCCCGCCGTTGAAGCGGGAGGCGCCGCTGTTGGTGAGCCACTCGTGGAGGTCGACGTGGGCCGACATGTTGTAGCGATACCGCGGCTGGTCGAAGCTGCGGGCGTTCTCGGCGAACCACTCCGGGATCGACAGCCCGTAGCGGAAGGCGGCCAGCTCCAGCAGCGGCAGGTCGAACCCGCGGCCGTTGAAGGTCACGAGCGTGGGCTGGCCGTACTTCCGCCAGCCGTCCCAGAAGAGCCGCACGATCTCGTGCGGCCGCGACTGGGCCTCGTCGAGGGCCACGAGATCCTGTAGCCGGTAATCCCGCGACACCCGCGCCACCACCAGCGACACCGGCAGCTGGAAGGTGTAGGGGATGAAGTCCTTGCCGTTCTCCGCCAGCAGCTCGGCCCGGTAGCGGAGAATCGCCTCCGCGGGCGCGAGGTCCTCGCCCGGATACTTCAGCCGCGACACGAGCGCGCCGTCGGCCACGCTCTCGATGTCGAAGACGAAGTAGGCGGTGTCCTGCTTGCTGGCCATGGGAGCCTCCTGCCGGGCGTTACCGCCGCGCCAGCGGGTGCTTCAGCGGCAGCCAGGCGCCGTTCGCCTTGCTCGAGGCCACCGACTGCTCGATGAAGTACATGCCTTCCACGCCGTCGTGCACGTTGGGATAGACGGTGTTCACCCGTTCGAACGGCCGGCCGGTGAGGGCCAGCTCCATCGCGTCGTAGGCGGAGCGGTAGACGTTGGCGAAGGCCTCGAAGAAGCCCTCGGGGTGGCCCGACGGCAGCCGGCAGGCGGTCCGGCAGGCGGCGTTGGCATAGGGGGCGTTGGGATCGCGGGTGTAGACGGCGTGAGGATGGCCGTTGCGGCGCACGAAGAGCTGGTTGGGATTCTCCTGGTGCCACTCGAGGCTCCCCTTCGTGCCGTCGATCTCGATGCGCACGTCGTTCTCCCGGCCGTGGCTGATCTGCGAGGCCGTCACGGTGCCGAGCGCCCCGTTCTCGTAGCGGATCACGGCGTGGCCGTAGTCGTCGAGCGAGCGGGGCGGCTCGAACACCCGCAGGTGGGCGCTGATCGACTCGGGCAGGATCCCGGTCATGGTGCGGCCGAGGTTGTAGGCGTGGGTGCCGATGTCGCCGAAGCAGCCGGCGGCGCCGCTCTTGGCCGGGTCGGTCCGCCAGGCGGCCTGCTTCTGCCCCTCGCTCTCGAGCCGCGTCCGCAGCCAGCCCTGGATGTACTCGGCGCGGATCGCCTGGATCTCGCCGAGCTCGCCGGCGAGCACCATCTCGCGGGCCTGCCGCACGAGCGGGTAGCCGGTGTAATTGTGCGTGACGGCGAAGACCGACTGCGACCGGCCGACGAGCTGGGCGAGCTCCTCCGCCTCCGTGAGCGTGAGCGTGAGCGGCTTGTCGCAGACGACGTGGAAGCCCGCCTGCAGGGCGGCCTTCGCCACCGGGAAGTGCATGTGGTTGGGCGTGGCGATCGAGACGAAGTCGATCCGCCGGTCGGCGGGCAATTCCCGCTCGCGGTCGAAGAGCTCCTGGTAGGAGGCGTAGGCGCGGGCGGGGTCGATGTCGTAGTCGGCGGCGCTGGCCTTCGCCCGGGCCGGGTCGCTGGAGAGGGCGCCGGCGACGAGCGCCGCGCGGTTGTCGAGCACGGCGGCGGTGACGTGCACGCGGCCGATGAACGAGCCCTGGCCCCCCCCCACGATCGCCATCCGGAGCTTCCTGCCGAGTTCACCGTTGGTTGCCATCGCCCCCATGCCTTTCCGGTTCGGGTGATTCCTGTTCATGCGTCGCGCCGCCGGCCCCGCGCCGCCGGCGCAGCCGCGGACTGTAGCACACCGGCGCGGCGGCGTCGCGGACGGGCCGCGCCGGTCGCGTCCGCGCGGGGTTCCACCCGTGGAAAAGCGTCCGGAGGACTTTTTCCCCGGGCTGCTACCATGGAAGAATCCGGCCCCCGCCGCGGCCAGCGCCGGGGCCCTGTCCTCCGCCTCACCATCCGCCCACGCGAGCCACCATGGGACTCTACGACCGGGGCTATTCCCGCGGCCCTTCGGCCCCCTTCCTGGCTGACTGGACGGCGGTCGTCACCATCATGGTGGCCAACATCGGCATCTGGGTGCTCAACCTGCTGGCGGCGGGCGACTTCCGCATCAACGAGTTCCTCGCGCTCCAGGCCGACCTGCCGCGGCATCCGCTCAAGATCTGGGAGCTCGTGACCTACGGGTTCGTCCACGACGCCATGAGCCCCTGGCACATCCTCAACAACATGCTCATGCTCTGGTTCTTCGGCCAGGAGGTCGAATACCTGCTCGGCCGCGCCGAGTTCTACCGCTTCTACTTCACGGCGTTGGTGCTCGCGGGGCTGGGATGGCTCATCAGCACGAACCTCTTCCCCGACGGGGGCCTGCCGATGGCCGCCCGGCACCTGCTCGGCGCCAGCGGCGCGGTGATGGCGGTGTTCGCCGTCTTCGTCTGGAACTTCCCCCACCAGACGGTCTACGTGATGGGCGTGCTGCCGGTGCCGGTCTGGGCGCTGGGGCTGCTCTATCTCGTCGTCGACGTGCAGGGCTCGGTCAGCGGCGGCTCGTCGGTGGCCCACACGGCCCACGTGGCCGGCGCCGCCTTCGGCCTCCTGTACGCCTGGCGGGGCTGGAACCTCGGCGACTTCGGCGACATCGGCGACCTGCAGACGAAGCTCGCCCGGATGCGGCGGGGCATGCGGGTGGTGCGGCCGCCCGAAGACGACGATGACGGCCCGGCCGGTGTCGGCCGGCCGCGAGCCGCCCCTCGTGCGGCCGGCGACCGCGGCGACGACGATCGCAGCGCCGAAGACCGCAACCTCGACGAGGAGGTTGACCGGATCCTCGAGAAGATCAGCCGCTCCGGCGAGTCGAGCCTGACCGCCGCGGAGCGTGACACGCTCACCCGCGCGAGCCGGCGGCTGAAGGAACGGCAGCGGTAGCGTGAGCCGACGCCGGCGGTCGGGGAGCGGCGCGGTCGCCGTCATGCGCGGACGCGGACGCGCGACCCACCCAGGTGAATCCACGGCGAGGGGGGCCGGCAAAAGTCTCCTCGTTCGGCCGCGGCGGCCTCCACTCAGGTATCGTTCGCCGGCCCCCTTCGCCTCGGAGGCCTCGTTGTCGACGTCGTCCGTCTCTCCCGACGGCATCACGTTCGACATCTGAGCTGCTTCAATCCGGTGGAGGGCTGCCCGTCGCCCCGTGAGACGGCGTAGTTGGCCAGCGCAGGCATGGATGCCGAAGCGCAGCCGGCTCCGAGTGAGCGGAGGCCCAGCGGAGCGAATCGAATTCACTTCGATTCGCGGGAGCGACATTCCAGGCCCATCGGGCCTGGAATCAAGCAACACAGGGCGCAGGCGAACGTCCGGCGAGCGGGGTGACGGGCGGCCCCGGGCGTCACCAGGCCAGCGATGCAGCATGCGCGGCCAGCGCCGCCCGCTACCGCCGCACCGGCACCGAAGCCGGCGCGGCGGCCGTGCGGGCCGGGCCGAGCGCCGCCAGCCGCAGGCGGTCGACCGTCACCGCCAGTTCGCGAAACTCGAGGTCGTCGAAATGGCCGTTCTGCACGCCGTGCACGCGGCCGAGCGTGTCGAGGATCGCCACGTTCGGTTCGCCCGCCACCGTGCCGAAGTGCCGGTTCATCTCGTCGTCGAAGTCGAGCCACACCGGCACGTGGGGCGAGTCGGTGCGCATCCGCGAGCGGGCCACCGCCTGCAGGGCCTTGGGCACCTCCGGCAGGCAGGCCACCGGGATCACGTGCACGTCGGGCGTGCGCACGCCGGCGGGCCAGCCGGCCAGCGGCGTGACCGGCTGCCGCGACCATTCCGTCGCCGGCGCCTGCTCGGCCGTCGGGTGGAAGTGGAGATGGAGCCGGCGGCCGAGCGCGAGCGCCGCCTCGGCCCCGCGCCGCTCCGAGTAGACGAGCACGACCACGTCGCCGCGCAGGATGCCGGTCTCGCGGCGGTTGCGAAACTGGTCCTCCATGACGATGTTCACCACCCGCTCCGGTGTCTCGGCGCGGGCCGGCATGGCCGGCATCACGAGCAGGGCCGCGAGCAGGGCCGCAAGCGTCACCGGAAACGGTCGGGCCGTGCGGAGCGGCGGGCGGAGGCGTGGCATGGGCATGTTCGGGTGAAAGAAAAGGATGAAGGGGGCACGGCCGTGGCCGCTCACGCGGCCCGGCGTCGGCGGGCGCGTTCGAATGACACGGTTTCGGTGGATTCGCTCTCACCGGGATCGGTGACGTCGGCCGCGTCTTCGTCGTCCGCGGCGTCCGCGGCGTCCGCGGCCCGCCCGGGCCCCACCAGCGCGAGCACGGCCGGCAGGAAGACGAGCGACGTGATCGTGCAGGTGGTGACGCCGAGCGTGAGCACGCGGCCGAGGCTCTCGAGACCGCGATGGCTCGCGACCATCAGCGCGCCGAATCCGAGGATGGTCGTCAGGGCGTCGACGAGCACGGAGTTGGCGGTGGAGGCGCTGATCCGGTAGGGGCCAGGCCGCTCGAGCGAGTCGTGCACGATGTGCACGCCGTAGTCGACGGCGATGCCGAGGATCAGCGGGATGCCGATGAGGTTGGCGGGGTTGAGGTCGATGCCCACGAAGCCCATCAGCCCGAGCGTCTGCGCCATGCCCAGCGCCAGCGGCAGCGCGGCCAGGAGCGAGTTCCTGATGCTGCGGAAGTCGAGCCAGAGCACGGCGAGGATCACCACGAGCGAGTAGAGCGCCGCCTGCTCGTAGCTGCGCTTCATCTCGAGCGAGGCCTCGTAGGCCTGCAGCGGGTGACCGGTGGCCCGGGCATCGACGCTGCGCACGTCCTTCACGAACCGCTCGAGCGACGCGAAGTTCCAGATGTCGCCACGGCCGTAGATCTTCAGCAGGTGGCGGCCGCTCGAGCCCACGAAGCGGTCCACGAGGCTCGGCGGCAGGTCGTCGAGCGCCGGCGGCTCGGGGTCGGCCACGGCGGCCAGCGCGTGGAGCCGCGTGAGCAGGTCGCCCGCCGACTGCTGCTGGAAGACGGACACCGCCCGGAAGCATTCGTTGGGCCCCATCCGCCGCAGCGTCTCCCGGGCCCGTTCGAGGTGCCAGGCCGTCCGCAGGCCGCCCGGACGCTTCGCGGCCTCGCCCTGCGCCCAGGCGAGCGTCTCGCCGAGACCGTCGAGCCTGTCGATCGGGATCTCCGGCGGCCGCTCCGGCAGCTGCGCGAGCCGGCCGCGGATCCGCTCGATGAGCGGCCGCTTCAGCTCCTCGTCCACCGGCAGGAGCGACGCGATCTCGTCCACCCGCTCCACCGTCGGCAGGGCGGTGAGCTGCCGCTTCCGCTCGAGGAGCTCCTCCTGCGAGTCGGCGATCGAGAGGGCGTACCAGACGCTCTGGTCGCACTCGGCGAGGAGCTTTTTCTCCACCGCCACGCTCTCGAGTCCCTCGGCCTGCATGTTGAGCAGGTTGTGGTCGTAGTCGAGCTCGTGGATGCCCGAGGCCACCGCCATCGTCGCGGCCATCGCGGCCAGCGCCACGAACCGCGGGTGGCGGCCGATGGGGCCGAGCCACTCGTGCACGGGCACGGGCGTCGGCAGCCGGTGGCCGAGCGGGCCGCGGTCGACGAGCGCCACGAGCGCCGGCAGCACGAGCAGCTCCGCGGCGCAGCAGAGGAGGATCCCGCCCCCGGCGATCATGCCCAGCTCCGCCACGCCCACGAAGCTCGTCAGCGCGGCGGCGAAGAAGGCGACGGCGGTGGTGATCGCCCCGGTGAGGATGCCCGGGCCCACGCAGGCGCTCGCGTCGAGCAGGGCGTCGTCACACGACATGCCGCGGCGGCGCATCTCGAGGTAGCGGCCCACGTAGTAGGTGCCGTAGTCGATGCCGACGCCGATCATCGTCACGGTGAAGGTGACGCTGAGGATGTTCAGGTGTCCGACGCTCGCGGTGGCCCAGGCGAAGGCCCACGCCATGCCGATGCAGAGCACGCCGTTGGCCATGAGCGCGTGACGCACGCCGCCGAAGCCGGCCACGATCACGATGATGACGGCGAGGAGGGAGATGCCGCTGGCCCACATCATCGAGTTCTGGCTCGTGCGCATCTCGTCGTCCTCCATCACCGGCAGGCCGGTGAGGCCGATCGTGACGTCGGCGTGGCGGTCGGCGACGAGCCGGATCAGGCGGCGCAGCTCGTCGGTGGCGGCGGAGGCGCCGGCGAAGCCGTCCTGCGCCTTCACGAGCCGCAGCAGCACGAACCCGAGCCGGCCGTCCTTGGCGAGCAGGTGCTCGCTGGAGAGGTCGCGGAGCGTGGAGAGCGACTCGGGCATCCGCGGCCAGGGGGAGACGTAGGCCCCCCGCCCCGCGTCGGCGGCGCGGCGCGAGCCCTCGAGGCCCGCCAGCAGGCTCTCGCTGTAGCGTTCGAGTGTCTCGAGCGCCGGCTCCTCGAGGCCCGCGGTCTGGCCGCCGCCCCCGGGCGGAACGGCCGCGGCACCGGCGACCATGCGGCCGGCGAGGCCGCCGACCATCGACGTCACCTTCAGGTGCGCCCAGCCCCCCTCGATGATCGGCTGCGTCCGCTCGATGAAGCGGTCGATCGCGGCGAGGTCGGCCGGCGAGAGGTAGTGCAGGCCCTTGGCGCGGATCTTCGAGAGGTCGACCTCGTGCAGCACGGAGCGGAAGAGGTCGCCGTCGCGGGCCACCTCGCGGGACAGCTCCTCGAGCACCCGCACCACGCTCTCGCGCGACTCACCCTCGACCACCACCACGGCGTCGTCGTCCTGGCCGAACTCCTTGATGTAGTCGATCCACAGCTTGTTGTAGTCGCTCTTCGGGTCGAGCAGGTCGACACGGCTCACCTTGTAGCCGAGCGAGCGGGCCGTCCAGCCTCCGGCGACCACCGCGGAGACGAGCGCCGCGACGAGCACCGCGGCCGGGGCCTGCAGGCAGAGCCGCGTCCAGGCGACCAGCGCGCGGGCGAGAAGGCTCGACGGCGCGTGCACCGTCGGGTCGGCGTCATCCCCCGCCGGCGCGGCGGCCGGGTCGTCGCGCCGGGCGTCGGCGGGATCATCGAACGGGTCGGCGGGCGGATCGTGCGGTCGCAACATCGGCTGGGCTCTCGCTGGCTGGCCGCGACGGACGGCCCTCGCGGGCGTTCGTCGGGCTCCGAACTTCCGAGCGTCGCGAACACGGGGCGGCCGGGGCACGCGGCTCGTGATCCGGCGGGCCCGCGCTGGCGGTCGATCGGGGGGCGGAAGGTAGCGAACCTGCGGCGGCGGGCCAACAGGTTCTTTTTGGCGGCGGGCGGAGCGTGGCAAGGTGGGCAAGGCTTCCCGTTTTTTCCGGGAAATGACTGGTTCGGAACGTCCGCGCGGGCCGAACAATCTTCCGGCCGGCGACCCGCGCCAGCGGTGCGGTGTCGGCGGCGATTGGACCTGTCGGAGGGGAGGGGGGCGAGCGTGAGCACTGCGCATTCATGGATCGTGGTCTGCACCGGGGTGATCGCGCTGGCCGCGGCGCCGCTGGTGGCGGCCGCGACGGACGCCGGTGACGGGAGCACCGTCGCGGGCGCTGTCGCGGGGGCGGTGGCGGGCACGGCCGATCCGTCGCGGGCCGACGTCGGCTCGTCGGGCCGCGAGTCGCGGCGGCGGGCGGTCGACGCGATCCAACTCGACCGGCTCCCGGAGGCGCAGCGGCGGGCGGTCGACGGCTGCCTCCGCAAGGCCACGCTCTACCGGCGGCTGCCGGTGGAGACGATCGTCTGCGACGCCGACCTGCTCGACTTCGCGCTGGAGAAGCCCGAGACCATCGTGGACATCTGGCGGGTGCTCGGCATCAGCCGGCTGGCGCTCGATCCGACCGGCCCGGGGCAGTGGCGGCTCTCCGACGGCTACGGCACGGTGGGCGTGCTGCGGCTGGTGCACCACGAGCGGCAGGGCCGCGGCGGATTGCTCCTGTTCCACGGCCGCGGCGCCTACACCGGCCCGCTGTCGCCGAAGAACCTCACCGGCACCTGCGTGATCCTCGTGCGCCATGCCCCGGCGATGCCGGCGGCGGACGGCCGCGAGCGGCAGATGATGCAGATCGATTCGTTCCTCGACGTCGACGGCGTGGGGCTCGAGATCGTCACCCGCACGCTGCAGCCGCTGATCGTGCGGTCGGCCGCGGCGAACCTGCACGAGATCTGCCTGTTCATGTCGACCCTGTCGGCGTCGGCGCGGACGAACCCGGAGGGGGTGGCGCAGCTCGCCGGCCGACTGGGGCGGACGGCGCCGGCCGACCAGCAGGCGCTGGCGGCGATCGCGCGGCGGGCCGCGAAGGACGTGCGTCCGGCCGCGGGGGCCGCGGCGGCGGCCGACACGGTGCAGCTGGAACTGGCGTCACGCTGGCTCTCGGCCGACGAGCTCGACGCGCTGCGGCGGTAGCCGGCGGGTGAAAAAATGTCCGGAGGACTTTTCCACGGCCAGCGCGCGTGCCTGGCCGGAGGCCGCCCTGGCAGAACGATCCCACGCCGGGACCGGCCGTACTGCCCGCAGCCCGCGTCGCCGTCGTGCTCAGGGCGCGAGCAGGTGATCCAACCAGTCGACCCGCTCGCGGACGTAGGTGGCACGGAGGTGACGGGTGTCGTGACGGATCGGCCCGTCGGCATCCTCACCGAAGCAGGTTCCATCCGGACAGAGCAACTGCATCGGGTCGATCACCGCGACGCCGAGTTCGCGGGCCCGAGCGGCCATCGCGGCCGTCATCTCACGACCACCCGGGGCCAAGGCGAAGACGTCCTCGGCCGTCACCACCCTGGGCTCGATCGCGCGGACCCCGGTGATGCCCCGTTGCAGGAATGCGTTCGGGTCGAGCCGCGGGTGCTCCGGAAACCCGAGCACGAGCGTCACCTGCTTGCCGCGGGCGACGACGTCTCGCATCAGCGACTCAAGCGCACGGATCGCCGCTTGCCGCCCCTCCTCCTCGTGCATCGGATGCCCGTCCACCGTACCGCCAGTCGCCCTGTTCACGTATACCAACCAACATCCCAGCAGGACGACACGGTCGATCGACGCATCCTCGTCAAGCGCACGACGAAAACGGGCATCCATGGCGATCGCATCCCCGGCGGCTCTGCGAAATCGGTAGCCCGGAATGGGCAGAATGCCACCGGCCGTGATGGCCATCGCCCCACGACCGGCAGGCGCCGCATCGCGCAGCCGGGCGACCAGCCTCGGCAGGAGTTGCAACGCCATGCTGTCGCCGTAAAGGAGCGTGGTGCGGCCACGTCCACCGATCCTGAAGACGAACTTCTCCGTCCGCGTGCCCTGTGGCAGTTCGACGAAGGAGTTGTCAGCGATTGCTGCCCGAACCTGGAGCACGCCAGGTGAATCTGCGCCGTTGGCGACAACGCCCCGCCGCACGAGTTCGCCCACCAGGCCGATGCTCGCCATCACCGCACAGAGCACCACGACGCCCACGTTTCCCTGGTAATGCCGAATCGGCCGCTCGATCCAGGCGTACGTCAGGAGCGTGAGGACGACCGTCGCCACGAGCGCGGCGACCAGTTCTGCGGCCTCCGGCTCGACGGCGATGCCGTCTCGTATGTGCAGGAACGCGAAGATTGGCCAGTGGAACAGATAGAGCGGATAGCTCACGAGCCCGATACCCACGGCGACCTTATTCGACAGCACAAGGCGATTGAACAAGGCGTCCTTGCCTGCCGCGATGAGAAGCGCCGCCGAGGCAACCGGCACGCCCGCCCGCCAACTCGGATACGCCATCCAGTACCTGAGCCACAGCAGTGAAAACAGGAGGCCGAATGCCCCACACGCCGACATCGACTCGACGGCCCATCGGCTCCGCGGCAAGCTGCCGTTTCGCAGCCAGACCGCGAGGAGCGATCCCACCAACAGTTCCCACGCGCGGTACCAGGCCAGATAGAACCCCGCGTCGGGGTCGCCCAGCGACGCGAATCGGCTGCCCACGAGCGAGGCCGCGAGCATGGCCAGGAAGGCCCAGGACAGCCGGCATCGCAGCCGGACCAGCGCCATGACGACGAGAGGAAAGACCGCGTAGAATTGCTCCTCGACCGCGAGCGACCACAGATGGAGGAGCGGGATCTGATCGGCATGCCACGCGAAATACCCGAGCGACCTGTAGAGCAGCACGTTTTCGACGAACCCGACGCTCGCGACGACGTGCTTGCCCATGAGCCGGTATTCCTCGGGCAACAGCACGCGATGGCCAAGAAGAAGGCAGAGCGCGAGCATGACGCCGAGTGCCGGAAAAATCCTTTTTATCCGCCGCGTGTAAAACCGAACGAGCGAGAATCGGCCGGCGGAAATCTCGCCCAAGATGATGCCCGTGATGAGGAAGCCCGAGATGACGAAGAACACGTCGACGCCGCAGAACCCACCGGGCATGAGTTCGCGTCGCGCGTGATACGCGATGACCGCCACAACAGCCACGGCCCGCAGGCCGTCGATGTCCGGACGGTAGGCGAGGGCGCCCGCCGAGGGCACTGTGTCAGCCGTGTTCACGCGAGTGGCCTCTCGCCCCTGAAGGTGTGTGCAACGCGCATGGTTTCCTCTTCGATCACCTGTCGTTCGGCCGCCGTCTTCCCGCGCTCAAGCGGCTGATTCGTCGGGGCACGTGTGCGACGGCCACACCGCCGTGATCGGCACAGTCGTGTCGGGCGGCCTCACGCCCGCGCGAGTCGGCAGCCACGGTCTCGGGGTCCGCAGCAGCCGGGCGCCGTGCCGAAGAAGGATAGTGGAAACCGCATCGGCATCAATCCGTCCGCCAGGCGTTGCTGCAATCGCCCCGGAAAGGGGACGCCGAAGACCGCTCCCCTGCCCGTCGCGCATCCGCGACGGTTGCGGCACCGGGCTGCCTCATGCGACCATGCATGCGGCTTCGCCCCCGTTCGATGCCGTCGCACGATCATGCCGCGGGTCCGCCGCCACCCGCGATCGCGGGGCGGCACATTGGAAGCCGCGACCGTCGGCGACGAGCCGCGCACGGACACACCGCCCCGACACGAAAGGCTCGCGCTGCATGCGCCAACGACCCGCGACCACCCCGGCTCCGTGCCCCCTGCCGCGGTGCCGCCAGGCACCCTCCCCCGTGCCCCTGCTGCTCGCCGCCGTGGCGGTGCTCGCGCCGGCCGCGTCGCTCGGGCTGCCCGCCGCCGCTGCGGCCGCCGAGGAAATCGTCACCCGCCAGATCGTGATCTACGGCGGCACCTCCGGCGGGCTCGTGGCGGGCATCGCCGCCCGCAAGTTCGGCAAGACCGTCATCGTGATCGAGCCGAGCCGCCACGTCGGCGGCCTCTCCTCCGGCGGCCTCGGCGCCACCGACATCGGCAACAAAGCCGCAATCGGCGGGCTGTCCCGCGAGTTCTACCAGCGCGTCGCCCGGCACTACGCCGCCGACACGGCCTGGAAGCACGAGCGCCGCGACGCCTACGAGAGCAAGCGGAAGGCGCCCGACGAGCGGGAGATGTGGACGTTCGAGCCGCACGTCGCCGAGCGGGTCTACCGCGAGTGGCTCGCCGAGGCGGGCGTCGAGGTGCTGACGGGCGAACGGCTCGACCTCGGCGCCGGCGGCGTCGAGAAGGCGGGGGGGAGGATCGTGGCGATCCGCATGGAGAGCGGCCGCCGCTTCGCCGGCGACGTCTTCATCGACGCCACCTACGAGGGCGATCTGATGGCGAAGGCCGGCGTCTCCTACCACGTCGGCCGCGAGGGGGAGAGCGTCTACGGCGAGTCGCTCAACGGCATCCGCACGGCCCATGCGCGGAGCCACCAGTTCACGCACGACGTCGACCCCTGGGTGAAGCCCGGCGATCCTTCGAGTGGCCTCGTGCCCCTCGTCTCCCCCGACCCGCCCGGCGTCGACGGCGCCGGCGACCGGCGCGTGCAGGCCTACAACTTCCGCATGTGCACGACCGACGTGCCGGAGAACCGCCGGCCGTGGCCGAAGCCGGAGGGCTACGACGAGAAGGTGTACGAGCTCCTGCTGCGGAACTTCGAGGCGGGCGACCGCCGCGTGCCGTGGAACCCCGTCTGGATGCCCAACCGCAAGACCGACACCAACAACAACTTCGCCGTCAGCACCGACTTCATCGGCGCGAGCGACGCCTATCCCGACGCCGACCACGCCACGCGGGAGCGGATCGTGGCGGCGCACCGGACCTACCAGCAGGGCCTCATGTACACGCTCGCCAACCATCCGCGCGTGCCGCCGGAGGTGCGGGCCCACTTCGAGCGGCTCGGACTGGCCCGCGACGAGTTCACCGACAACGACAACTGGCCCCACCAGCTCTACGTCCGCGAGGCGCGGCGGATGGTGTCGGAGTACGTGATGACGCAGAAGCACTGCCAGCAGCAGGTCGTGCCGGAGGATCCGGTGGGCCTCGGCGCCTACAACATGGATTCGCACAACTGCCAGCGTTACGTGACGGCGCAGGGCGTCGTGCGCAACGAAGGCGACATCCAGGTGGGCGTGTCCCCCTACCGGATCTCCTACCGCAGCATCCGGCCGCGGCGCGAGGAGTGCGAAAACCTGCTCGTGCCGGTCTGCCTCGCGGCCTCGCACATCGCCTACGGCTCGATCCGCATGGAGCCGGTGTTCATGGTGCTCGGCCAGTCCGCGGCGACGGCGGCGTCGCTGGCGATCGACGACCGCGTGCCGGTGCAGGCCGTCGACGACGCGAAGCTGCGGGCCCGGCTGCTCGCCGACGCGCAGGTGCTCGAATGGACGGGGCCGGTGAAGGCCGCGGCGGCGGGCCGCGATCCGGCGACGCTCGAGGGCGTGGTGGTGGACAACGCCGCCGCCGAGCTGCGCGGGCACTGGACGGCCAGCCACGCCACGGCCGGCTTCGTCGGCGGCGACTACGTGCACGACGGCGCCGAGGGGAAGGGGGCGAAGTCGGCGACGTTCGCGGCGACGCTGCCGCGGGCGGCCACCTACGAGATCCGCGTCTGGTATCCGCCCGGCCCCAACCGGGCCGCGGCCGTCCCCGTGACGGTACACCTGCCTGACGGCCCGCAGACCTTCCGCATCGACCAGCGGCGGACCACGGCCGACGCGACCGGCAGCTACGAGGCGCTCGGTCGTTTCCCGCTGCCGGCCGGACCGGTGCGGCTCGTGATCGACACGGCCGGCACCGACGGCCACGTGATCGTCGACGCGGTGCAGTTCGTCGCGGTGCCGGCCCGTTGACTCGGGCCCCGAGCGTCGGCAGCAACGCCCCGGAGCGCACCGCGCGGCCATCCCGGATGAGGGGCCGCCAGTCGCCCCGTGAGACGGCGTCGGCGGCAAGCGGAGCCAGGGATGGCGAAGCGCAGCCGGCGTCGAGTGAGCCAGAGCCCGGAGGGCGGAGGCGAACGTCCGGCGAGCGGGGTGGCGGGCGGCCCCGCGCCCGCGTCATGCTCCCGCCTCCCGCGCGCAGTCCCGCGCCCCGCCATGAGATCCGCGAGGGGTCGCCCGTGGCCCGGAGCCGGCGTAGGCGGCAAGCGGAGACAGGATGTCGAAGCGCAGCCGGCTCCGAGTGAGCTGAAGCCCGGAGGGCGAAAGCGAACGTCCGGGCGACGGGGCACGGGCGACCCCGAGCCCGCGTCACCGTGCGCCCCGGCAGACCGAGAGCCTGAGCCTGCGACCAACTACCGCGTCGCCCGGTCGGGCGTGGCCTCGGGGGAGGCGGCCATCCGCATCCGCGCCTCCGACGCGACCACGTAGGGCCGCTTGTATTCCGGCATGTAGCCGCGGGCCCCGCGCACCGACACGTCCTGCCCCACGAGCGGCGCCAGGTTCACCCCCGTCTGCGGCGCGATGAACGCCACGACGTTGTTGTGCTGGTCGACGATCGCCCACCGCGGGGCGTCGGGCCGGCGCGACACGACCGTCGCCAGCCTGCCCGTCGTCTCGACGACGTCCGGCGGCGTCCAGGTGGGCTGCCCGTCGGCCGAGCCCCCCCCGGGCAGCACGCCGGGCCGGATCGGCCGGCTGCCGATCGTCGACAGGCTCGTCCACATCCCGCCGATCTTGAGCGGCTCGGACCCCGCGGCCGCGGGTGCGGCGGCGAGCGTGCGATGCCGCCCCTGGAGGCCCTCGAAGCGGGCGATCCGCGCGTCGAGCGCCTCCACCCGCGAACGCTCCGCGTCGGTCGACACGTGCGCGGCCACGCGACGCAGCCGCTCGCGCACCGGCTCGAGATTCCAGCTCGCCGGATCGCCCGTCACCGCGACCGACAGCGCGAGGTCGATGTCGGAGAGTTCCTCGAGCGGGGCCGTACCCATGGCGGCACCGCCGGCCGCGCCGCTCACGGCCACCGGCTGCACCGGCGCGGCGGGATCGAACACACCCGACCCGCGGGGCAGCCAGCCGGAGAAGAGCCGCTTCGCCGACGGCATGAAGCCGAGCGGCTGCGGCGGCGGCACGGGCTGTCCCGGCGGCGGAGCCGGCGGAGGCGCGGCCGATGCCGCGTTGATGTCACCGACGGCCTGCGCCACGGCGACGCTCGCGTCGCGCAGCGCCGCCACCGCCTCGCCCACCGTCGCGCCGCTCGCGGGCGGGCCGTCGGCCGTCGCGGCCGCGTCGGCGGCCGGAGGGGGCGCGACGCCGGGGGGCGTCTCCAAGTCCGCGAGCCGCGCCCAGCGAAACTCCCCCGCCGGCGGTTCGATCCTCACCCAGAGCCCGGCGTGCCGTCCCGCGGGAATGCGCACCTCCTCGAGCACCCGCACCCGCTCCCCCGCCTCGAGCGTCACCTGCGCCACGTGCCGCAGTTCGTTGAGCTGCGATCCGATCCGCGAGACCGCGCCGTCGGTGACGACCACGCCCACGTCGCGGGGCAGCGCGGCCGCCTTCCCGCCGACGCCCGCGGCGTCGGCGGCGCGGTCGAGGTCGCAGCCGCGCAGCCAGCTGAAGCTGCCCGCCACCGGCCGCACCGCCACGTAGGCCCCGGACGGATCGACCGCCCAGACCTCCACCGCCGCGCCCGCCACGAGCCGCTCGGTGGGATAGAAGTCGTCGCCCGGACCGGCCCGCAGATAGGTGTGATCGGCGACCACCCGCACGGTGGCGGGCAGCGCGTCGGCGGGCTTCGCACTGCCATCGGCGGGCTTCGCACTGCCATCAGCGGGCTTCGCGCTGCCATCGGCGGGCTTCGCACTGCCATCAGCGGGCTTCGCGGTTGTGCTCGTGACGGGCTCGGCGGCGTGTGCCGCCGGCACGCACGTCACGAAGGCCGCGATCAGCGCGACCGCTGTCTGCGAAACGGCGCCCGCGGGTCTGGTGGTGGTCACCGAAAACCTCCGCGTCACGAGCAGCGGCGTGTCGAACGGCCGCGGCACCGGCGAGCCATGACCGCACTGAATGGAATCGCCGATCCGTCGGACGATGCCGAAGAGGGCCGTGGGCCACGGGCCGCGTGAA
>Ga0209189_1001341_pt1 | contig 18545 bp, 15 predicted proteins | sample C_130820_EF_Meta_FD_187308 | JGI IMG/M metagenome (GOLD analysis project Ga0209189, IMG submission 187308) | Freshwater microbial communities from Lake Croche, Canada to study carbon cycling - C_130820_EF_MetaG (SPAdes) (version 3) | ecosystem: Environmental > Aquatic > Freshwater > Lake... | reverse complement strand
ACGACGAGAAGTGCGGCAGCAGTCCATTGCGGTATTTCCACCACCTAAAACGATAACTTTTTTGCCAATTTGTTTCGTATGTTCAAAAGCTACACTTGCTAACCACTCGATACCAACGTGGATATTGGCTTGACCTTCGGCACGGCCAGGGAGATTTGACAAATCACGTCCACGAGGAGCTCCAGTACCAATAAACACTGCATCATAACCATCATCTAAAACACTTTTTAAACTCGAAACATAGGTTTTGAAATGTTGATGAATACCCAAATTAAGAATATTATTCACTTCCTCGTCTAAAACTGATTCGGGCAAACGAAATGATGGAATTTGACTTCGCATCATTCCACCGCCTTTGATTTGTTCATCAAAAACATGTATTTCGTAGCCTAAAGGAGCTAAATCACGAGCAACTGTGAGTGAGGCTGGGCCTGCACCAATCAAGGCAATGCGTTTTCCATTTCCTTTTGTAGGAATTTTGGGGAGCAAATGAGTAATGTCGCCTTTGTTATCGGCGGCAACTCGTTTTAAGCGACAAATAGCAACTGGCTCTTCGTCAACACGACCACGGCGACACGCTGGTTCGCAAGGTCTATCACAAGTACGACCTAAAACACCTGGAAAAACATTTGATTCCCAATTGACCATGTAGGCCTCGGTGTATTTTTCAGCAGCAATGAGTCTGATGTACTCAGGCACAGGTGTATGAGCTGGGCAAGCATACTGACAATCTACGACCTTATGATAATATTCGGGGTCGTGCACATTTGTTGGTTCCAAGGATTGAATAGTTTTAGATTGAAATTGGGACGTAAAACTACTTATTTTTAAAAAGCAGTGCCAAATATTATTTTGTTAAGTATTAAAAGTGGCAATGATTATATAGTTTTTTATTAATTTAATACAAGTTTTACATCTGCTTCAACTCACTGACCAACTTTGACAAAACACCTTTGGCATCGCCAAAAAGCATACTTGTTTTTGGTTGGTAGAAAAGAAGGTTGTCGATGCCAGCATAACCTGCATTCATGCTTCGCTTGTTTACGATAATATTTGTTGCATTTTCAACATCCAAAATTGGCATTCCGAAAATCGGTGAAGAAGGGTCGGTTTTAGCGGCTGGATTTACCACATCATTAGCTCCAACGACTAAAACTACATCAGTGTTAGCAAATTGTGGGTTAATATCTTCCATCTCAACCAATTTATCATACGAAACATTACTTTCTGCCAAAAGTACATTCATGTGACCAGGCATTCGACCTGCAACAGGATGGACGGCATAAACTACTTCTACACCACGCTCTTCGAGTAGTAGCTCTAGTTCGTGAATCACGTGTTGGGCTTGTGCAACAGCTAAACCATATCCTGGCACGATTACTACTTTCTTAGCATAATTCATCAAAATAGCTGTATCAGAGATGGAAATATCTTTGATACTACCATTGATATCTGCTGAAGTACCTGCTGATGCACCTCCACCAAATGCCCCAAAAATCACATTACTTAATGGACGATTCATGGCTTTGCACATCGCCAAAGTCAAGATTGTTCCTGCCGAACCTACCAAAATTCCTCCTGTGAGCATAACTTGGTTTTGGTATAAAAATCCACCAAAAGCGGCAGCTAAGCCTGTGAACGAATTGAGCAATGAAATAACTACTGGCATATCTGCTCCTCCAATTGGAATTACAAATAACAAACCATAAACCAATGCAAATACAAATAATAAAACTACCAAAAAAAGATGCTCAGGCTGAGCATAAACAATATATGCTCCGAACAAAACAAGGGCAATCATCACAACCGTATTCAGAACATTATACTTAGGTATTCTGATTGGCTTTTTCATTGTTTCATTGAGTTTCAAGAAAGCAATGACGCTTCCGCTGAATGAAACCGAACCGATGATAAGCCCAGCAATAATTGTTGATAATGCACCAGTTTTGCCAAGATTATGCTCATATTCCATTAAACCGATGATGGCAGCACAAGCTCCGCCCATTCCGTTGAAGAGCGAAACGAGTTCTGGCATTTTGGTCATTTGTACTTTGCTTGCTGTTAACCAACCAGCAACCGTTCCTACTCCAATTGCGGCCAAAATCAATATGATTTTGATTGGCTCACGCGTGGTATAACCGTCGGCATGGTTGTATAATAAGATAGTTCCGACAATTGCCAATGTCATACCAAATGCCGCATAAAGATTGCCTTTACGAGCCGAATCTGGATGGCTTAGCATTTTTAAACCAAGCACAAAAGTTACCGAAGCAACTAAATAAATAATGTCAAGTATATATTTTATTTCCATTTTTAGTAAGGAACTCCATATTTTAGCCCTCCCTGTTCCCTGAGCGTAGCTGAAAGGATGGGAGAGTTGGGTTATTTTTTCTTTTTAAACATTTCTAACATTCTATCAGTAACCGCAAAGCCACCGACTACATTAAGTGTGCCGAATACTACGGCAACAAAACCAAGTGCCAAAGACAAGATATTTTCGGCAGGAGTATTGAGCATGACAATTATTGCCCCGACAATCACGACTCCGTGAATGGCATTTGCACCACTCATCAATGGGGTGTGAAGCACAGCAGGCACTTTTCCGATAACCTCGACGCCTACAAAAACAGACAATATAATGATGTATATCATCTGAATGTTTTCACCTAGAAAATTTATTATTTGATTCATTTTATTTTTTGCTTTAAGCTTTAGGCTCACGCCTTTGACTTTTTTGAGAAATTAATTTTACAGGTGGGATTTTGTTTGTTGCCTAAAGCGTATTTCTTATGGCTTTACAATGTTCCCTTCATGCACAATCAATGAGCCTTTGGTTATTTCTTCCTCCATTTCCCACTTGAAGCCATCTTTTGTGGCGAGGTGAATCAAGAAGGTAGCAATGTTTTTGGCATATAGTTCACTGGCATTAAGTGGTAGCATCGACGGAATATTTGCTTCTCCGACAATGGTTACACCGTGCTTTTCGACGATTTTAGCAAATTCACTACAAGCACAATTGCCGCCTTGTTCAACTGCCATATCGACTATTACTGAGCCAAATTTCATGTTTTTTACTACTTCTTCTGGAATCAACATTGGAGCTTTTTTCCCCGGAATTAACGCCGTTGTAATTACTAAATCGGCTTCGCAGATATGTTTTGAAATTACTTCCTGTTGTCTTTTCAAGAATTCTTCCGAAACACCTTTTACATAACCCCCTTCGATTTTGATAGACTCATCACCTTTTACTTCGATGAATTTTCCACCCAAAGATTCAACCTGTTCTTTTGTTTCGGGACGAATATCGCTTACCTCAACTACCGCACCAAGACGTTTTGCGGTAGCAATTGCTTGTAAACCTGCAACACCCGCACCCATAATAACTACTTTTGCAGGTTTGATTGTGCCAGCGGCTGTCATTAACAAAGGAAAGATTTTACCCAAATGATATGCACCAATAATGACCGATTTATATCCAGCCAAGTTGGCTTGAGAACTCAAAGCATCCATTTTTTGAGCCCGTGAAATACGAGGGATAGCATCAACCGAAAATGCCGAAATACCTTGCTTTGCAGCTGCTTCGAGCATTGTTGGATTGGTGGCGGCGTACATGAAAGAAATAGCCACAGCTCCTTTTTTCATGTCAATAATCTCTTCGGTAGTAAGTGGATTTACTTTCAGCACTACATCGGCTGCGGCAAGCAATGTAGATTTATCATTTTGAATAGTTACTCCGACGGCTGCATAGGCTGTATCGTCAAAGAAAGATGTTTTTCCTGCATCCTGTTCGAGGTGGCATTCAAATCCTAATTGGATTAATTGTTTACAGACTTCTGGCGTGAGAGCTACTCGACGTTCAAATGGTTTGGTTTCCCTAATTACGGCTAATTTCACAGTGATTTTGGTAAAAAAATGTTTGATTAAGCAAAGTAGAAGTATTTCAATTATTTATCAAAACATTTATTAAATAATTTTCAGAGGAACCATAAAATCAAAATGACTCAGGCTCAAAATCAATCGGTAAAAATTCACCCATTTTCTCCATTCCCCAATGTCCTTCAAACAAAACTGCAAGTGGACTAATCAAATGCCCCGTTGTTTCGATTAAAGTTCGAGGTTCTAAAAGTGTCAAAATTGAAACCTGTGGAGCATCTTTTTTGCCCAAATCGGCAAATTGAGGTTCTTCAAATTCTCGTTCATAGAAAATGTATAAATAGTTTTCAAAATTAAGATAAGCATTTTGCTCTTTTACTTCAAAAATACAATTTTCGTCTAAGGGCAATTTTCTTAAATACTGTACATAAGATGAGCGTTTTGGAGTAGGGACTTTGTGTAACCAAAAATCTTTGCTCATTAGAATATCAGTCGAATCTATTTCTTTTTTTTGTTTAGATGCGTGCTGTATAATATTGCCCAAACTATCTTTAATTTCGGAAAAAAGAGGGACTAAGAAAAAACGTTTTTCTTCCCTAAGCATCGTATATACTTTGTAGCCCGCATTTGCCCAATCATAATTGATGGTTGATTTGAAAAAATGCTGTGGCGAACCAAAATAAGCTTTTTCTCGGTTTTCGTGCCATTTTAATAATTTTTTATCATTTTTTGTAGTCATTTCCTCAAAAAATGGAAAGCCATAATATGAAACATAGTTTTGAGAAAAACTATACTTAAATTCTTCCAATTGGTATTTAATGGTATATCCCAAGGCTCGATTTTCTATCTCCAAAGGCTCTTCGGCCATGATTGTCAACTCCGACTCATCATCGCTCAAAGAAAACCAAAGTACTTTCGGATTCTTTAAAATACAATATTCTGAAAAAGCCGTTCGACCTAAAAAATGTTCTTTAAAAAGCGGATAATATCTCTCAAATCCATTTTTAAGCCTTTTTATCGTAACGCCTTGTAGAGCAATTGCATCGGGCGAAAGCATAATTAGCAGAGACTTTCGGAGTGTATCGGCCTTTATTTTGATAGAAATAGTTTCGTAACCAATAAAACTCACCACCAAATCAATTACGCCCGCAGGCACATTGGTCAGTTTAAATCGCCCTTTATCGTCAGATTGTTGACCTTTTGTTGAATTGCTGATAAATACATTGGCAAAAGAAAGTGGTTTTCGGTCATCGCCACTAATTACTCTGCCTTCAATGTTTCGTTGGGCAAAACTCAATAAAGGAAAACACAAATAAATGATATATTTAATAAAACACTTGAAAGACATTAGCAAAAAAATATAATATGGATACAAATTAATCACTAATAAATGATATTCTTGTATTGAACGTGCTAAAATTGTGTAGAAGTTCTTTTTTGAAATAGCAAAAACTTTTCCCAATTCTTTACCCGACTATTCTAAATACAAAAAGCGTAGAACTGATTAAATTCTACGCTTTTTCATGTTATAATCTTCAAAGAAATCAATCCATAATTCCTTCTGCTTTTTCTTCCGCCAATTTTCGTTTTTCTTCTCTTGCTGAAATAATAATACTTATTTCGTACAAAATATAAAGTGGGAAAGCTACCAAAATCTGACTCGTTACATCAGGCGATGGCGTAATAATTGCCGCCACAACCAATATAGCCACAATTGCGTGTTTGCGATAAGTACGCATAAATTCTGGTCCGATTACGCCGATTTTTGTCAAAACAAAGATAGCCACTGGTAATTGGAAGGCTATTCCACAAGCCAGCGTAAGAGTTGCTAAAATTGAGATATACGAGCCAATATCAAATTGATTTTTGATACTAGGGTCAATCTGGAAATTAACTAAAAAGTTGATAGCCAACGGTGAAACAATGTAATAACCGAAAAATACACCTGAGAAAAACAAAAAAGTTACGTAGAAAACTGCTCCACTAGCCGACTTTGTTTCCTTAGGTTTCAGACCTGGTTTTACGAATCTCCAAATTTCCCAAAATACATAAGGAAACGCAAAAACTAAACCGATGATTGCCGATGAAGTAAGAGCCATTACAAACTGTCCTGAAACTTCACGACTCATTAACTCAAATTTGAGTTCGCTTACACAAAGCCCCGGAGCTCCAACCATATTACCGAGCTTACACAACATTCGGTAAGTCCAGAAATCAACTTTTGCAGGAGCTAAAATGACTTTGCTATAAATATCACCGATGAAAACAAAAGCAATCACCATGAAAAATACAATGGCAATTGCTGCACGGATTAAATGCCAACGAAGTTCTTCGAGATGGTCAAGAAAACCCATTTCTTTGCCTTCCGATTCTTTTTCGTCGTCGTCGTAATCAAAATAGGGTGTTTGGTCTAAAGGCATTTTTTTACTTTATATAGAATGTAAAATGGTTTGAAAGAAAATAATATATATTCTTTCAAACCATTCAATAATTACTTATTCGCAGCTGTAGTATCAGCTTTTACTTTACCTGATTTTTTATCTGCTGCGTATTTTTTGTTTAATCCTTCCAATACAGACTTCGTGATGTCTAAATCTTCTTTGGCATATAATACGCCGCCACCTTTCGAGTAACCGATTACCATGTCATATTTATCGCCAGCGTTGAATTCTTTCAAAAATGCTTGAATATTATTCAATACATCTTCAGTTTTCTTGCCATCTTCTTTCGCTAAATCCTGAGCGGCTTTATCACGATATGCCATGATTGATTGCTCCTCTTGTTGTAATTGAGCTTGAGCAGTTTGTCCTTGCTCTTGTGTCATGCCACCTTGTTGTACTTTTTGTTGGAAAAACGCTACTTTATTTTGGAAGTTTTTTGCTTTGTTGGCAATGTCAGTTTCAAGACGGAAACGCTTATTTTCAGAAGACTTTACGATGTCTTTATAATAATCGTATTGATTTAAAAGTGTGTCAGTATTTACATAAACAATACGACCGGCCACTTGCTTGCCCCCAGATGTTGCCGTAGAAGCAGATTTGTCACAACCCCAGATAATTACTGAAAGTAAAAGAACTACAATAGAAAGATTTTTCATGAGAAATTGAATTTGTAAACAAGCTAAGGAGTAAATGACAAATGAATCTTTGACTCAGAAAGCTATTCGTGATGTTTTTTAAATGGTTTTAGAATAAATATAGTTTGCAAATATAAAAAAATCCCCCCTATTCGGAGGGATTTTCAAGAGTTTTATTTGAAAAGCTGCCTAAAATGGTAGCCGGCCATAGCAGAGAGTCCTGCTACCTGCGAGCCAATAATAGCCATAATCACAAAAAATGTTAGAGTTACGGGCAGATTTTTCAAAAACTTAATATTTTCGGAAAATAAACCTGCGATTTTATGCAGCATAATTCCGTCATTATTCGAATTTAAATAAAAAGCATAACCTATCCAAAGTGTGGCAATTGCTCCAGCGGCAGCAGCATATGCTCCAAAAGCCGTTTTAGATTTCCATGCACAGATGGCAAATGCAATCGGGGCTATCACCCACCACGGTAAAAAGTATTGTGCAACTGCACTGACGATTAATATGATAATATAAGTCATTTCTTTGAGTTCTGAGCTCTGAGTTTAGACGGGGCCGCCCGTGCGGTCCTGAATTCAGAATAGCGAGAAAACTCACTTAGAACTCAGAACCGCACGTACGGCTCCGTCTCAATTCAGAACTATTTTTTAATTATTTTAACTGTTCCTAAAATTCGGCTGCTTTTTTCATCTTTCGACTTCATAAAAAGTAGCTCGTTGAGTTCGCCTTTTGCCCATTTATCAATCATGTTGTCGTAGAATGGACTAGCGGGATTGCCCGACTGTCCGCCAGGGTAAAGACCATAAGCTTTTGGCCAACCTTTATCGAGTTGCACTACCATTCTCCATGATGGCCCATTGAGTTCGGTTGTTGCATTCACTATTCCTGCACCACCACCATTCGGAATGTCTTGGCGACCAAAACCTGGCAAACGTCCTAAATGATTGATATCCGTACTTTTTACTTTATTCCATGCCCAGTTTTCTGGATTCATCGTTCCATGTTTCAACGTTAAAGAATCGATGCTGGCTTTAAAACTAAGTTTTACGACGTCCTGCAAAGTTTCTTGTTTATTTTTGGTCGAAACATCATCAAACCATTTGGCAGTTGGTTCTTTCACCACCATATCCCACATTCGGTTTCGTGAAGGATAAGTCATCGGAGATTTGATATCTTTCATCGGAAACTCATCTTCAAAAACTATATAGCGAAGTTCTTTTATCCAACGCTCAAAGATAGTTGCACCTACTTCATTGGCATCGTTTTTCATATTCCATTTTGCCAAAGTTTGATACGCTGGATTTTTGGTTTCTGATGAATCAGCATTCAAAATCTTCATCAAAACTGGCAAAATCCGACGTGCTTCTACATTAAAATTATCATTTTGAAGCATTCTTAGGCTATCAATAGTAGCTTTTTGCATTTTTTCGAGGCGTTCGTTGATTCTAATTGCACGCTCGCTCGGAGCAAATCTCCAACCTAAATAATAAGGATAAGTTGGGTCGGTCGAAAACTGATTGGCCGAACTCACAAAACCTCTCGCTGGATTTTTCACAGACGGATTTTGGTCAACAGGAATCCAACCTTGCCAATCGTGGGCAGGATTTGAGCCATCCATGATAAACTTGCCTTGTTCTTTCCATTTTAAAGGCAATTTGCCATTTGGAGTAATCGAAATATCGTTTTGGTTACTCGCAAACACAAAGTTTTGAGCAGGAGCCACATAATACGTCAAAGCCTTGCGATAATCAACGTAGTTTTTTGCACGATTTAGGTAATAAAAGGCCATTAAATCAGTGCCTTCTTTTTCGAGAGCTACCCAACGCACGGCATGTCCAACGGGCACGTTTTGATTGATATTTTTGTCGGAAGCTGCATTATAAACAATCGGACCATGATGCGTGCTGAAAACGGTATCTTTCAAAGATTCTGAGCGACCTTTCACTACAAATTCTTCTACTCGCATCGAAGTGGCTTTCCATACACCATTGTACCAATATTCTTTTTTTGTATTGTCTTTAAACTTAATTTGGTAAAAATCCATTACATCAGAGCCAACATTTGTTACGCCCCAGGCAACGTCTTTGTTGAAACCAATCACAACTCCAGGAGCTCCTGGCAAACACGCACCATATACATTCATGGTTGGTGTGCAGAGTTGCATCTGATACCAAATCGAAGGCAAAGTAAGCTGTAAGTGAGGGTCATTGGCCAAAATAGGTAAGCCTGTTGCCGATTTTTCGCCACTAACAGCCCAGTTATTACTACCAATTTCGGGCGAATGTTGCGGCACATCAAACGCCACGGTTTCGCTAGTAGATAAGGTTGCGGTTACCTGAGCTGGTACCGCTGGCACTTGCACAGGCGTAAAATTCCACTTTGTACCAACAGGAATAATTGGAGATTCATTACTCGGATAATTTGGGAATAAATCTTTCACGACATCCATTCCGTATTTTGAAAGAGCATTCGACATACGGAAATCATCGCTGCCACCATTTAGCACATTACGCATGTTCATCATCATCAGAATGGTTTTGTAAGGCGACCATTCTTCGGGCTGATAACCAATGATTTTGTATTCGACAGGAAGGTTTTTGTATTTTAATTGCTTGATGTACGCATTCACGCCGGCAGAGTAAGCGTTTAACACTTCATCAAAGATTTTGTTGGTTTTGCCGTTTTCATATACTTGTTTTGCGGCATCGGCCATGCCCATTCGACGGCTATATCGGTCAAGTTCTAAGGCACGCTCGCCTACAACTTCGCTCAAACGGCCAGAGGCAGCAAGCGTATAAAACTCCATTTGCCACAGGCGGTCATTAGCCATTAAATAGCCTTGTGTAAAATAAACGTCGTGGTCGTTTTTGGCAAAAACGTGCGGTACTCGGTTATCGTCAAAAACAACATTAACTTCTTCCGTTACGCCATCAAGTTGTAGATTTGTGGGAGGAAGAGCGAGTTTTGATTCTCCGTTTTGCCAAAAGCCCTCAAATGGACTAAAGAGTCGCCCGAGAGCGGGAATTGCTCCGAGTGGACGGTTCAAGGCATAAGTTAAACCAGCCGCAGCTAATAGACTTATGATAAATTTTACGAATTTCATTGAATTGGTTAAGGATGTTTAGAAGTTTAACGATTGCGAAAGTAGAAAAAAAGCATGAATATTTTATTTTTTAATGGGTTTTTAGGATTTTTTTGTAAGAAAAGTCTGTTCTCTTTTAAAAGATTTAAATTAATGAGCCGATTCCTTTTCTTGATTTTTCTTATGTTTTTATCGAAAATGACCAACGCACAAGTAAAAAGTAAAGCTTTTGATAGCTTATTGAATGTAATGGTCACAAAATCAGTTCCGACGGTTGGTTGTGAAGATATTAAGAAAATGAAAAATGTAGTGTTGCTCGATACTCGTGAAAAGCGAGAATATGAAGTGAGTCACCTAAAAGATGCTCGTTGGGTGGGTTTCGAGAAGTTTGATTTGAAAAGTGTAGCTGCCATTCCGAAAGATGCCAATATTGTGGTTTACTGCTCGATTGGGGTGAGAAGTGGCAAAATCGGTGAAAAATTAATGCAAGCGGGCTTTACAAACGTCCATAATTTTTATGGAAGTATTTTTGAATGGGTCAATCAAGGAAACCCAGTCTATGATATGGCAGGAAAACCTACCAATAAAATACACGGCTACAACTGGAAATGGGGCGTATGGTGCAATAAAGGCGAAAAAGTCTATGAGTAAGTGATTATTTTATAATATATTCGATACTTTATTTACTACCTAAAGCTATTTTTATACCGGTAAAATTATTTTACAGCGTAAATATTGAGAATAAAGCTAAAAAATAAATTTTGCTACTTTCAAGTCTTCTCTGAATTTTACAATCATAAAATTTAATTAAGCAGTTGGGTATATTTAATCGTCAAATTTGTTTTTCATAAAAAACTGATAGACAGTATTTTATATTAGTGTGAACTATCGACTTTTGACCGCGGACTACTTACCCCTTCATAAATCGAATCAATAAAACTTCAATCAATAAAAAGGCTAAAGCGAGCATTACGCAATATTTCCAAAGTGGTGTCCCTATATTGCTTTCTTGAAAGGTTTTTACGAAATCTCCGTCAAGTAAGTTATCAAAAATTGTGATATTCTTTTGTCTTGCAAAGAATGTTCTTAGTTCTTCAGGGGTATAAAAATCCATTTTCGATTCTTCATTATCGTGGTTTATAGCCAATAATTTTTCAGTTTTCCCATCTAATTGCAATTCATAATAACCCGATTCAAGTACTTGATTATCAGACAGTTGACTTGACTTCGGCAATTCTAAGGTAAGCGTATTTCCTAAGACGCGTTGCACTGGAATTATCTCCATTTTGTTATTTACGGTTGAAACATTTTTGAGTTTATATGTCGCATTCTTCTTGACATTTGGCAAATCTAAGTTGATGCTTCCTTCACTAAAATTATAGGCGGCACGCTCTTGTTTTGTACTCATTGCCGCAATTTTAAACATCGTTGGCACAAAGAATGCATGTTCGGCAAAGTTTCCGTAAGGCTTATCGAGTGGCGAAGCACATACATACACACGCCCTTGCGAAGCCTGTGTAGAGGTAATGAAATTTTGCATATTCTTAAATGTCAGAATCTTCTCCCCTACTCCACTCCAAGTCCAAGCGGGCTGCATTGTTGGCGTATTTACGATTCCTTGCGAAGTTGTGCGTTCAAAAACATCAATGTAAAAAGGATTTTGTCGGTTCGGTTCGGCAATCGCTTGTTGACTTTGTGGCAAAACAGGCTGGTTATTTAGGTTAATTCCTTGAATACCAAATCTACCTAAAAATTGGCCGTATGACGTAATATCGGGCCTTGATGAAGGAAAAACAAAGAGATTTCCACCATTTCTCACAAATTCTTCAAGACTCAAACGGAAAGTACCTGCAAGGGCTTCTACCCCTTCCAAAACTATCAAATTGGCATTTTTAAATTGTCCAACATCGACATTTGTGGCACTATATGCTCGGTAATTAAAAAGGCTATCGTTATCGAAAACTTTCCCGATATAATCTGCAACACTGCGTTCTTGGTAGAGATGCAAAACTTGAATTGTTGGCGAAGCATTTAGCACAAAATAATAATCGTTGTCGAACGTAATCGGTTGGTCATCGAACGAGACTTTTCCACGATGAAAACCTTTGTCTTTTACTGTGAAATTGAAAGTTGCCGTCGCCGAGCCATTTGGAGCAATATCCACCGAAGCCGTTGAGGCTTGGGCGTTGTCGATAAATAGTTTAACAGGTAGTTTTTCGACTTCTTCGCTTCCCGAATTAAACACTTTTACAAAAATAATATTATTCTGCATTTCACGGATAAATGGCGAAGCCAACCAAACCGAATCAGTGAAAACATTCTGGTTTTTCTTGCCTTGTACTGGCACTAAAAACAATTTATTGAGCGTGTCGGAACGCCGACCATCAACCTTGATTTTGCTTAAATCGCCCGATGTACTTTTCTGAAAATCAGAAAACCAAAAAAACTGGTTATTGGCACTCGGATTATGCTTTTGAGCGAGGTTATTTTGGCGTTTATAAATACTTTCAAACGTTCGTGGATTCGATGAAAAACCTACTGAAGTAAGGCGATCTTTTACTTTCGTTCCATTGCTTACGGCTTGGTCTTCACCCGAAAAATCGTTCGTAACCAATTGAATATTAGGAGATTGACGAAATAGTGTAAGCAATTCGTCAATTTTAGTAACGGCTAAATCGAGGTAACGTTTGTTTTCGGTGGTGTTTTGCATACTCAACGAATTGTCGAGGTAAAGGCTATTTACGCCCAAACCCGAACTACGATTTGCAGAAGCATTTTTGGCAGGCAAAAAAGGCTGTGCAAACGCCAAAACCAAAAACAAAAGAAACAAAAGTCGTGAAGCCAAAATGAGCCACTGCTTGATGCGACGAAACGAACTCGTTTGCGTTTCGACGGCCTTCAAGAATGCCACATTTGTAAAGAATACTCGCTTGGTTCGACGAAAATTAAATAAATGAATAATCAAAGGCACCGAAAGTGCCAATAAACCCCAAAGAAAAGTCGGAAAAAGAAATTGCATATCACCCCAAAGATTACGAATCCCGCCCCTAAAGAGCTTAATTTTTTTAGTTTATAACTTCTAACGTAAAAGTCTGAAAATACTTTCAATAAATTGTTATACTTTCTTCACTCTTTTGAACGAAGCAAGTCTTCGTTCCACAAAGAAATGCCAATTATTATGCCAAAGCAAATCACATGGATTGAATAATTGGTCACAAAGCTCGTGGAGTTCATCACATTGGTTTTTGTTTTAAACATCAATATTATATTTTTGAATCAGTTTTTTTACAAAAACCGCAATCAAACACACCAAAATGACAACTCAACAATTTAAAGTATCACAGATTATTTCAGGAAGTATAATGATTGTATCGCTAATAACTTATCTATGATATGGATTTGAAACTTGAATACGAGGGTTCATACTATATCCTTACAAAAGGCATTTTTCAATTATCTTTAGCTTCAATTTCACATTTTAATATGAAAAATATCAAAGCTAATCACCCAGAAAAATATAACCCGACGTTACACAAAATTTTAGTTGCAACTTGGGGCTTGGTTGGTGTTCTCGGAATTATTGATTTTATCACAAATTATATTTGAAAATGTTAAAAAACTATATAAATACCTTTGGTTTGGAAAATAGCCCTTTATGGCAACAAAAAACTCGAAGTTTTTTTCAAAATTATGGGGTTTGGATTTTAATAATTTTGAGTATTGGAATATTGCTTTATAGCACAAATACAGATGAAATTATAAAAAATTTTACAGCTGGATACTATGAGGGGTACAATGATTGTAACTGTGAAAAACCTAAAAAAGAAGAAATGGGGATTGGGTTAATCATTGGATTAACGCTAATACTTTTAATGATTCTTCTGTGTACACTCTTTATTTTGGGTTTATTTGCCAAAATATTTTACACTTTCTTCTTCCGATATATTCTGCAAAAAAGTAAGACTTCCTACATCATTTTGTTTGTGGTTTGGCTTTTGATTTTATATAATTTGTTTTGGAAAATACTGTTTTATTCTTTTGAACATACATCGCTTTTTAGTAATAAAAAAACATATACTCTAAAAGATTATCATGAAAGCGTAGCCTCTGTTTTTTCCTACTTTTTCTTGCTTTTTATCGTTGCTTATGGCTTGATTAAGAATTTCGTTAAAAATAGTAAGGAAAGAGCGGAACTCATTTCTCAAAAATTTAATGCTGAAACACAGGCACCAAAAGCCCAAATAAATCCACATTTTTTGTTTAATGTGCTAAATAATCTCTACGGAACGGCAATCGTAGAAGAAAGTCCAAAAACTGCTGAAGGTATTCAACAGCTTTCAAGCATCATGCGGCACGTAGTAGAAGGCACTAAAAACGAACTAATTTCAGCTGAAAAAGAAGTGCAATTTCTGTACGATTTTGTGGAATTAAACAAAATGAGAATCCCGAAACGAGATAATATCAGAATCAATATCAACATTGATTTCGACGAGCAACCGACTCAAATTGCACCACTTTTGGTGATTCCGTATATCGAAAATGCTTTCAAATACGGCATCAGTATCACGCAGGAAAGTTTTATCGACTTAAAATTTCAAATTAAAGACCAAAAACTCAGTTTTTCGTGCCGAAATAGCATCATCAAACAGTTTGATAAACTCGAAGTCGGCACTTCGACTGGCATCGAAAACACGCAACGTCGCCTTTCCCTCAACTATCCACACAAACATTCATTAAGAATTTCCAACGAAAACAATATCTTTGAGGTATCGTTGGAAGTGAATTTGAAGTAAATCGAAAAATTTATAAACACAACCACTCAATGCTAAAAGCAATTGCCATAGATGATGAGCCAATGGCTCTCGAAGTAATCAAAGCTCACGCCAAAAAAGTTACTTTTCTTGATTTGCAAGAAACTTTCGTAAGTGCCATGGAAGCATTGGATTTTCTAAAGAAAAATCCGTGTGATATGGTATTTCTTGACATCAATATGCCCGATATCACTGGGCTTGATTTCTCGCAACTTTTACCCAAAAACACGGCAATTATTTTTACAACCGCTTACTCACAATATGCGGTAGACGCTTTCAATATCAATGCCCTCGATTACCTTTTGAAGCCTATTGACTTTAGTAGATTCATGAAGGCTTGCCAAAAAGCTTATGAGAGTATCAACGAAGAAGCACCAAAAATTCCGTATTTATTCGTAAAAGATGGTTATGATTTGGTTAGAGTTAGCATCGAAAACATACTTTTTGTAGAATCCAAAGGTAATTATCTGACTTTTAAGGAATCTGACAAGAAGACAGTCACTCGCATGACCATGACCGAAGCCATCGAAATGCTGCCAAAATCTGAATTTTTCAGAGTACATAAGTCTTTCGTAATCAATCTCAATCATGTTAAAAAAATCGAACGTCATCAAGTTTGGGTCGGTGCAGAAGCCGTTCCAATCGCCGCCAATTATCGTGATGATTTGATGGAGGTTTTGAAGAAAATTTGGATGGTGAAATAAAAGGCTGTATGCAATATGCTGTAGGCTCTATACAAAAAGAGTTATTTTAAAGGCATAAAGCATATAGCCTAAAGCATACAGCATTAAAATTAATAAATCAGTACCATCATACTCCTCGCACCGTGAGCTCCAATAACCAATGATTGCTCAATATCTGCTGTTTTTGATGGTCCAGCTATAAAAACACCGTAATTACCAACACCTTCAAGTTTGTTGTAGGCTTGTTGCATATTGGCAACGATATTATTTTTATCAAGCACCAAAACCAAATGTTGTGTAATAAAAGGTAAAGCACGGTTGAGCATATTAATTTCAGGCACCCAAATTGTGCCGTTTTCGGCAACACCAATTTCACCTTGAATAACCGCTAAATCAACTTGCTCTAAAATTTCTTTGGTCGTATCAAGAGTTACTGCAACGTTTGCTTTAACAATATCGGAAGCTACATTTACTAAATCATGATAATATTTGTCAATTGCTTCCTGACATTCAGCTTTTGTAGTAAGTTCTACAGCCGTTCCTCCTATACCTTCCAATACGGTTTTGAACCGCTCAATGCTTCCATCACCTTCAAAAATTGGCACATTTGGCAACGTTACCAACGTTGGTTTATTGCTTGAAATACTCGCTAATATTTTTTCTCTGCTGGTCATTTTTCTTTTTTGACTTAAGTATATCCCCCGTCCGCCTTCAAAGTTGGATTTGCTACATGGGAACAAATTTTTATCCGAGAATAAATTCCTCCTTTGAAGGGGGAAGCCTGACTGGCGTAGCCGTCGGCGGGGGATGTATTTATTTATTTCCTATTTTCCTCGTACCATTCCTTAAAACTCTGTTTCGGAGCGTCGGGCAGCTCTCTCGCTTTTGCCCATGGATTCATGCTTTGATTGTGAGTAAGTCCATGCGGTAAAATTCGCAAAGCTCCACGAGCCAGTTTTCCACTCAAATCATATACTTTTGGCATCGAAAGTACCTTCGCCATGCCTTTCATACCCCATTTTTTAGCGGCAGGAAGTTCGTTAGCTTGCCCTACAATTTGCCTCCATTTATAAAGCTGCACATGAATATCAATTTTTACAGGGCAAACGTCGGAGCAAGAACCACATAGCGTAGAAGCAAATGGCAAGCTTTTATGTTTATGTAAGTCCATATTTGGCGAAAGTATCGCACCGATTGGACCTGGCACTGTAAAATCATAGCTATGTCCGCCACTTCTACGATAAACTGGGCAGGTATTCATACAAGCCCCACAACGAATACACTTTAATGAACTTCTAAAATCCTCTCTACCAAGTTGTTGCGTTCGACCATTATCTACAATCACTATATGCATTTCTTTTCCTTCGACTGGTTTTGTAAAATGCGAAGTATAGGTTGTAACTGGCTGACCAGTAGCACTTCTTGCGAGCAATCGAGTATAAACAGATAAATGATGTAAATCTGGAATAATCTTTTCAATACCCATACATGCGATATGAACTTTTGCCAAATTTACCCCTAAATCTGCATTACCTTCGTTGGTACAAACTACAAAACTACCAGTTTCGGCAATCGCAAAATTGACGCCTGTTAGAGCAACATCGGCCGCTACAAATTTTCCTCTTAGGTGCTGACGTGCCGCTTCTGTCAAAATTTGAGGGTCTTTTTCGCCTTTGGTTGTACCCAAATGTTCATGAAAAGTTTCGCCAACGTCTTCTTTTTTGAGGTGAATGGCAGGCAATACGATATGACTCGGTGGTTCGTTTCTGAACTGCACGATTCGTTCACCCAAGTCGGTATCTACTACATCGATATTGTTTTTTTCAAGAAAACCATTCAAATGGCATTCTTCGGTAAGCATTGATTTGCTTTTCACCAAACGAGGATTTCTTCCCTCAACATTGCACGAGTTTTTGATAATCTCCATCACAATTTGGTTATGCTCGACGGCATCGGCAGCCCAATGCACCCTTACACCATTTTTAATAGCATTTTGCTCAAATTCAATAAGGTAATTATCAAGATTACTCAGAGTATGGTCTTTAATTTCGGAGGCAAGGGTGCGTAAATCCTGAAATTCGGAAACTGGATAAACCGCTTTGTCTCGTTTCTGACGCACAAACCAAAGCGTTTCGTCGTGCCAAGTTGTACGCTCGAAATCTTTATTGAAAGCTTCGGCTAATTCTGGGTGATCTGGGTTGTTCATGGTTGATTTCCGTTCAAAATTTCGGCAATATGCATTACTTTTATTGGTGCGTTTTGGCGTTTTATAATGCCTTCGAGGTGCATCAAGCAAGACACATCGCCTCCCGTCAAAACCTTCGTTCCGTTGCAAAGATGGTCAGCAATTCGGTCTTGTCCCATGCGTGCCGAAACTGCTTCTTCGGTTACACAAAACATTCCTCCAAAACCACAACATTCATCATTACGATTCAATTCGCTTAGTTCGATACCTTTTAATTTCCGGAGTAATTTTGAAATTTGTCCATCTCGAACACCTGTAATTTCAGAAGCATTGGCTTGGCGGAGTCCACGCTGACCGTGGCAACTCAAATGCAAACCAACTTTGTGCGGAAAACTATTAGGAATTTCCTCGATTTTTAGCACGTTTTCAATAAAATCTACCAATTCATAAATCGATTTTCTGACTTTATTAACGGCTGGCGTTTGTTCAATTATATCGTAATGTTTTTTGATGTGATAAGCACAGCTGCCCGAAGGTGTAACGATATAATCAAATTCAGAAAACGTATCTACAAAATGTTCGTAAACACCCTTAGAATCTTGCTCGCAACCACCATTTGCCATTGGCTGCCCACAGCAAGTTTGCTTCATCGGAAACACAACTTCTACACCCAATTTTTCTAATAATTGCAAGGTTGCTACACCCACATTTGGATAAAATTGGTCAACGTAACATGGTATAAATAAGGCTACTTTCATATTTTTAAGGTCTAAAGGTCTGAATATTGGATTCAGTTTCGGTAATTTCGCAAGACTATAAACACCAA
>Ga0209189_1001340_pt1 | contig 18590 bp, 20 predicted proteins | sample C_130820_EF_Meta_FD_187308 | JGI IMG/M metagenome (GOLD analysis project Ga0209189, IMG submission 187308) | Freshwater microbial communities from Lake Croche, Canada to study carbon cycling - C_130820_EF_MetaG (SPAdes) (version 3) | ecosystem: Environmental > Aquatic > Freshwater > Lake... | reverse complement strand
TTGGACTACGACAGAGATGGTGTGGCGCATAAAAAAGAGAAGATGTTGAACACCAAAAAGTAGCGACGGAGGCGCTCTTGGGTCAAGCGGAAGGGAGGACGGGCTAGGAGAGGGAGGCGCGGAGACGGGCTAGCTCGTGGGCCTGTTGGTCAAGCTGTTCCCGGGCCTTGGCCAAGTCGGTTTCCAACTGCTTGATGCGTAAGCGGAGGGCGGCATCGAAAGCAGGACTGGTGAAGGGTGCGTCGATCGGCTCGGGAGCTTCTTCCAACTTGATCGTTCGGCTCTTTAGGCGGGAAGCCCGGCGACGGGCCATCTCCTCCAAAAATTCGGCGACGGTGTAGGTTTCCTTATTGCGGGCGTGGGTCACGAGCTCTGATCCACCCAACTGGCCGCTTTGAAGAAATTCCGCGATGGTTCCGGCGGTGGTGGGGCCGTAACGCGGACCATCCAAGGGCTCGACCCACCAGAGCATTTCCAGCCCCGCTACTTCAGGGGCCTTGATCCAAGGGCCTTCATCGACTTGAACAAGGTCGTCGGGAGCAATCAGGGATTGATTCGCGAGGGCTTTGAGATGATCGAGATCCATGGGACCAAGAATTCGGCCGGTCTGCACTTTTTGCAGACGATACATCGAAGCAGGGGTGCTCATGAAAGTTTAGCGGGAAGGGATGATGAGCCTCTGGCCGACTTTAAGCTCATCTTTGGACAAGTGGTTGGCCTTCCGGATCGAGTCCACGGTGAGTTTGAGTTTGTACTCCACGTTGTAAGCTTGGGCGATCGAGCTGAGCGTGTCCCCTTTGGCGACGGTGTGCTCGTACCCCTCCCGCTCGGAAGGTTTTGCGGGAGGAGCCGATTTTTCGGCAGGCTTTTCTTTCTCCTTTTCTTTCCGCTCGGCCAGCATCTTCGAAACCTCGTCCAGCAGAGCCGTGCGGTCTTGGGCAGCCTTGGCTGAAGTGTTGGCCAAAGCTTCCTTGAGGGACTGGGATTGTTGGCGAACCTCCTCCAGCAACTGTTCCAATGTGGCCACCCGGGACTGGATTTTGTCCACCTGCTGATCGACCCGGTCCACCTGATCGGCGGCTTTAAGGATCTTGCGCCTTTCCATTTCCGCATCTTCCGCGGCGGCAGGATTTCCTGATTGGGCGAGTACAGTCCCGCAAACGGCGAGCCAAAGAACTCCAAAGGGAAGAGCCAGCTTTCTCATCCAGCCATTTCACTCCCCGGCGTCTTTCCCGACAAGCTTTTCAAAATCTTTTTCGGAAAGAATCCGGACTTCCAAGGCACGGGCTTTGTCGAGTTTGGATCCAGCATCCTCCCCGGCCAGAAGGTAGTCGGTTTTTGCGCTGACGGAACCCGCCACAGAGCCTCCCAGAGATTGAATCTGGCGGATGAACTCCTCCCGGGGGCGGGTGAGGGTCCCGGTCAGGACAAATTTCTTCCCTGAGAATACGCCGCCCCGTTCGGCCAGCTCTTCTTTTTGAGCGGTGAAATTCAGGCCGCCTTTTTTCAAAGAAGAAAGGAGGCGGTGGGTGGCGGGCTCATGAAAGAAAGCGACGATTTCGTCGGCCACCTTGGGCCCCACGTCGTTCACTTGGGTCAGATCCGAGGTAGAGGCAGCGGCCAGCTTTTCGAGGGAACCAAAGCGGCGGGCCAGGGTTTCCGACAAAACAGCGCCGACTTGCGGGATGCCCAAGGCAAAAATCAATCGCCCGAGGGTGCGGGTTTTGCTCGCGGCAATGCCAGCCAAAAGGTTGGCGGCTGATTTTTCCCCCATGCGCTCGAGGGAGGAAAGTTTCGCTTCGGTCAGATCATAGATTTGATCCAGATGCTGAAGGAGGCCGGCGTCGACCAACTGCGCTGCCATGACCTCGCCCAGCCCCTCGATATCCATCGCACCCCGGTGGGCGAAATGTTGCAGCCGGCGCTTCAGCTGGCCGACGCAGTCCTTGGAAGTGCAACGCAGAAAAACATCTTCCTTGGAGAGGGGGCCGCTGCAGACGGGGCACTGCCGGGGAATCGGGATGGGTCGGGAGTTGGCAGGCCGCTTTTTCAGGTTTACGGAAAGAACGGCAGGAATTACTTCCCCCGCTTTTTCGATGGTGACGAGATCGCCTACCCGGATGTCCTTGCGGGCAATCTCCTCGAAATTATGAAGGGTGGCCCGGGAAATGGTGGAGCCGCTGAGGAGGACGGGTTCTAGTTCCGCGACAGGGGTGATGACTCCGGTGCGACCGACTTGAAAAGTCACGGCATGAAGACGAGTTTCGGCCTGCTCGGGAGCGTACTTGTAGGCGATCGCCCAACGGGGGGCCTTATCGGTTTGGCCGAGGATTTTCTGCTGATCCAATCGGTTGACCTTGATGACGGCCCCATCGGTGGCGAAGGAAAAACTGTGGCGGGCGCTGTCCAGTTCCCGTACGGCAGAAAGAACCCCGGGGGTTCCTCGGACCAGGCGAAACCAGACATGACCGGGGAGTCCCCAGTTCAAAATCTGACGGTGAAGTTGCTCCTGGGTTTTTAGGGAAAGTCCGGAAACTTCGCCGAGGCCGTAGAAAACAACGGCGAGAGGGCGTTTGGCCACTTCCCGGGAGTCGAGAAGCTTGAGCGTCCCGGCTGCCGCATTGCGGGGATTGGCAAAAAGAGGCTCACCCTTTTTTTCACGGGCCCGGTTCATGGAAGCAAAGGCCGGTTCCGGTAGATAAACTTCCCCGCGGAATTCGATCCGCTCGGGCAGGCCGCGGACGGAGAGGGGGAGATTGCGGATAGTTTTCAGGTTTTCCGTGATGTCATCTCCTCGCTCCCCGTCCCCGCGGGTCAAGCCTTGGACCAGGCGGCCTTTTTCATAGCGAACACTGACGGCCAAGCCGTCGACCTTGGGTTCAACAGCAAATTCCGCGGACTGGCCGACCAGCCCTTTTTCCACGCGGCTGAGGAAATCTTCCAGTTCATTTTCGCTGTAGGTGTTGTTCAGGCTCTGCATTCGGACGGCATGGGCCACGGTGCGAAACGAATCGAGGGGGACGCCCCCGACCTTGCGGGTGGGGGAGTTATCATCGGCGAGCTCCGGATGAGCCTTTTCCAGGTCCTGCAGTTCCCGGTAGAGGCGGTCGTAGGCGGCATCCGAGATTTCCGGTTGGGCTTCGACGTAATAAAGGCGGTCATGTCGCCGTAATTCCTCCAGAAGGCGGGTGTATCGCTGGGCGGGAGTCGAACTCATCGGAACCGGCGTCGGACGGCGAGGCCGAGGGAAACGCCGAGGATGTCGGCCAGCCAGTCCAGCATGGAAACATCCCGTCCGGGAGAAAGGCGCTGGGACTGCTCATCCAGGGCTCCGAGAAGAGATCCGGTCATGCCGAGGGCAACCGCCGGGAAAGGGAGTCCGCCGAGAACATATCCAAATCCGCCATAGATAGAGATGTGGAGGACCTTGTCGTTTGGCAAAGGGAAAAGGCGGTGCACTTTTTCGATCCGCGCGGCGGGAAGAGCCGAGAGGCCGAGGATAAGAAGAAAATAAAGGATGGGGGGGAGCAGGTTTTTCCATCGCAGCTTTTCCATAAGAAGGGCATTTTGGGCGGACGATGAAGCAGGGCAACGTGAAAGAAATGGGACCCATCTTGGGAATCGAGGGAGGCGGGACCAAGACTTCCTGGGTTTTTGTGGGGGTGCGCGGGCGGGTGCTTGCCCGAGGGAACGTGGGGCCGACCCATGTGATGCTGGTCGGGGAAAAAGGTTTGCGCGAGGCCTTTGGAAAAATTGCCAAAAATCTGCCGATGCCACCCTGGGCGATTGGCGGAGGATTTGCGGGAGCGAGGGGGAAACCGGAAATGGACACGGTGCGAAAAGCTCTGCGGGCCGTTTGGCCCGGAGCCCGGCATTTGGCAGTGGGGCAGGATACTGATTGCGCCTTGGCTGCTGCCTGGGGGGATGAGGACGGCTTTTTGATGATTGCCGGGACGGGCAGCAACGTGATCGGCAGAAAAGGGAAAACCCGGCTCAGCGCCGGAGGACATGGCCATTTGTTGGGAGATGCAGGCAGCGGGTATGACATTGTTCAGAGGGCGATGGAGGCCGTGTTCCGAGCGCGGGACAAAGGAGGTCCAGCATCACTTTTGGTAGCGGGCTTGTTGGCGCATGTCGGTGCAGCTGATCTCGACCGGCTGCTACGGGAATTTTATCGTCCGCACGGTAAGGAATGGGTGGCAGCGTTTGCCCCAGTGATTTTGCGGGCGGCAGATCGAGGGGATCGGTTGGCCCGGGAAGCTATTCGTGCGGGGACGGCCGAGTTGGCGGAAAGGGCGGCAGAGTTGGCCAAGAGAATGGGGGTTCGTGCGCCCCGGTTTTCGCTGACCGGAGGGCTTTTTGAAAACTCCTTTTACCGGACAACTTTATTGCGGGAACTTCGTCGAGTTTGTCCCCAAGCGACTGGCACCGTTCTATCGGTCCCGGGAGCCATCGGCGCCGCGAGAATGGCCGGATTGGTTTCAGAAGTGGAGTCCGTCAAAGAAACGGCGGGTGATAAAGCCGTGGATGTCGAGGCTCTGCCGACCGAACGAGCAAATCCGCGTTCACGGCGGTTGCACAGGAAATCAGTGGGGCAGCTGGTGCGGCTGTTTGTTCAGGAGGAGGCACAGACCGGGCGGGCCCTGCGCAAGGCGGGGGGGGAAATTACCCGGGCGGCCAGCGTGGTTGCACAGGCTCTGGGAAAAGGCGGCCGACTTTTTTATGTGGGAGCGGGAACCAGCGGGCGATTGGGCGTTCTGGATGCGAGTGAGATGCCGCCCACCTTTCACGCGCCACCCGAGCAGGTTCAGGCGATTCTGGCCGGAGGACCGGAAGCCATCTTCCGGGCCCAGGAGGGGGCGGAAGATGATGCCGAGGCGGGACGGCGGGCCGTGAAAGAGCGGGGAGTGGGAAGGCGGGATGTTCTAGTGGGGCTGACGGCCAGTGGAAGGACGCCGTTTGTTCATGGGGCACTGGCGGAAGGGAGACAGAGGGGAGCCCAAACGGTTTTGGTCACCGCGCATCCCCGGTGGAAGCCTGAGCCGAGGGGGATCCATCCCCAGGCGGTGGTTCGGCTGGATGTGGGGCCTGAGCTGATTGCGGGATCGACCCGGATGAAGGCGGGAACGGCGACGAAAGTTGTGTGTAACACGTTGAGCTCGGTGGCAATGATCCGACTGGGGAGGGTTCATGACAACCTGATGGTTCATGTTGTTCCTTCGAACGAAAAATTGCGGGCTCGGGCCATTCGGCTGGTGCGGATGCTGACGGGAGTGGACGGGCCGGCCGCCGCGTCGGCCCTGCAGGCGGCCCAAGGAAGGGTAATGGGGGCGGTGAAGCAACTGAAAGTTTCCCGCTTGCGAAAAAAAGGTGGAAGGCCACGCTCGCGCGGATGAAAAAAATCCTAGGGATCTTTGTATTGTTGGGGTTGGGGCTCGGCAGGAGCCAAGCGGCGGAGGCGGATCTCGCCGGTCTTTGGAAAAACACGGCGGTTGGGATTTCTCAATCGAGCATCATTGTTTCCCAGGAAGGGGCTTTTTTGCATGTGGCGGGATACGGCGTTTGGGCGGGAGCAGGACCTGGAGTGTGGCACGGCAAGGGAACCATCGAAGGATCTCGGGTGAAGCTCCCTTTGACCTACACCAAACTGCCCAAGCCCGGCTTTGATGCGAAAGTGGATCTCGACCTTGAGATTTCCGCCGATGCGAAAACCCTGACAGGGACGTGGAAGAATTCTCTGGGGCGCAAAGGCCCCGTGAAGTTCGTGAAAGTCCCTGCGGAGTCGGCACCCAAGGTTTCGAATCCAGCCGAAGTTCCAGCGGCCGAGGGACCGGCAACGGAAGGTGAGAAAAAAGAAGACGCTACGGCGCCCTAGACTCCGTGGACCCGGCCCCAATGGACGTCCAATTGGCGGCTGAGGCAGAGCTTCAGGGCGCGCAGGAGGCACGAGCTTTCTAGTTTTTGGCCCCGGGCCACGATGCTTTCCAGAGGTTCGTTTGGGCGGATGCGTAAAGCGTCCTGGCAGAGAATCGGCCCCTGATCGAGGTCTGGGGTGACGAAGTGGGAGGTGACACCGACAATTTTTACTCCTTTGTCGTAGGCCTGCCGGTAGGCGGAGGCTCCGGGAAACGCGGGCAGAAGCGAGGGGTGAATATTGAGAATCCGATTTTTCCAGTGCCAGACAAAGTCGGGAGAGAGAATCTTCATGAAGCGAGCCAGAACAACGAGATCGACCTCCGCCTTTTCCAGATGAGCTTGGAGGGTCATTTCGGCTTTCGCCCTATCCCGATAATCGATTTTCTTAAAAGGAAGTCCGTAACGCCGCGCCATTTTGGCCAAATGAGGGTGGTTTCCGGCCATCAAGACCGGATCGGCTTTCAGGCTACCGGATTTCCAAGAGCGAAGGATGGATTCCGCAGCATGTGTTTCCTTGGAGACCAAAATGCCGATCCGGCGCCGGCGATTCGTTCCGCTCGCCAGGCGCAGGGTCAAATGCATGCGCAGATGCCGTGCGACTTTTTCCAGTTCGGTGCGAACCCGTTTGTCGTGGAGGTGATTGGTCGGCCAGGAAGCCAGCAGGCTCATGCGGAATTTTCCGCGGGCGACCTGTTCTTCCAGGGATTCGATGTTTGCGCCCAAGCGGAAAAGCTGTTGGGTGACAGAGGCAATGGCTCCGGAGCGATCGGGTCCGACGAGTCCGACGCTTAAAAAAGTCCGGGCAGCCATCTTCAGTCTCCGTGGTAGGTGCAGGAGGCGCGGGGTGTTTCGTGCAGGGTGATTTCCGAAAGCCCGGGAAGTCGTGGAGAAAGCTTGTCCCAAAACCATTTTGTCATGACTTCCAGGGTGGGGTTTTCGAGGCCGGGAGTGTCGTTGAGGGAGGTGTGATCGAGTTTTTCTATGACGGGGCGGACTTCGGCCGCAATTTTCCCGTGGTCATAGAAAAGGCCGGATTTGGGCTCGACGGAACCGGATACGGAAACTTCCAGAATGAAGCTATGCCCATGGACGCGGCGGCACTTGTGGCCTTCCGGGAAGGAGGGCAGGTGTTGGGCGGCCTCGAAATCAAACTTCCTTTTGAGGGTGATTCGCATCCTGATGTTCTAGAAGGAAACGGGGTTTGGGGCAATCGGCGAGGGAAACAACATCAGGTCAGTTCCTCGCGCAGAAGGTCGAGAATCGCGCGCATGCGGGGCTGGTGTTTGTTTTCCGGAACCTGTCCATTGAGCCAGATCGCCACGACAAGGTCCGTTTCGGGTTCGGCAAAGGCGACGGAGGAGCGGGCTCCGCCGTGGCCAAAGGTCCGATCGGAGGATTGGGTGCCGAAACCGTACGGCACGGTCGACGCCCCATAGCGGTTACTGTCGAGAATGATCCCAAGGCCAAAATCCACGGTGTGGCCGAAGGTTGCGTCCTTTTCTCCCTCCCGCCAGCGTCGGGAAAATTTTCTAAAAGAGTCGGGCTGAAGAATCTTTCCCGAAAGGAGGGCCTGATAAAAACGGGCTAAGGAGGAAGCGGAGCCACATAGATGTTCTCGGCCTTGGACGGCTGGGGCGGGATGCCATCGGCCACCCTTCCACTCGTCCATCGGAATATCCGTCTCCCGATCGGCGGATGCAAAAAACATCTCCTCTGCACCGGCGGGGCGAAGGACCTCGCGAGAAAGAAAGTCCTGCCATGACATGCCCGTGTTTCGTTCCAGCCATTGGTGCAAAATCCACCAACCGCCACGCGGGTCGTAGGCCGGCTGGCCGGAGCGAAGCTGAAATTTATCCGGCGTGGATCCGGCTAAGATTTCGAAAAGGGTTCCTTTGGGGGCGGTCAGATCCAGTTCGGCATGTCGGAGCCCTGTCCGGTGCGTCAAAATCGAAAGAAGATCGAGGCCTCCCGCGTAGCTTCCCCGCAATTCGGGAAGAGAGACCTCCATCGGCAGGGGCCAAAGATCTGGTTTTTGTTCCAACAGGCGAAGGACTCCCACGGAAGTGACGGGTTTGCCCGCGGAGAGCCAGCAGACGGAAGCTCCGGGGTTCGGGACATTGCCACCGGCGAAAGAATGGAGGGTTTTCTGAAAAGAAATCGCAAGGGAAAAACCGGTCCAATGATTTTCCGCCAATCCTTTTTCGAGAAGAAGGCGGGTTCGGGCAAAATCAGCCATGGGGCTCGAGCGGAGTATCGCCCGGCTCGTGACGGAGGGCCACATGGGTCACACCGGGAAATTTTCGATGGAGGGCTTCCGTGACGCGGTTTTCAATTTCGTAAACCTCCCGAGAGGTGAGCTGGTCCCCGACCTGGATATGCAGGTCGATATGGATGTCGTTCTGCATTCCGTGGGAGCGGATGGCGTGGGCCCCGTGGACGCCCTCCACCTCCTCAGCTACAGAACGGATCAATTCTGGATCGAGTCGAGTAGCATCGGACACGACTTTGACCCCCTCCAAAAATATTTCATAGATCGCGCGGCCGAGAAAGAGAACGATCCCGATCGCGAGAAGGGGGTCCAGCCAGGGAAGCCCGAGGACGCCGCTGCCGAGGGAGGCGATGGCCAGAAAAGAAGAATAGATGTCCGTGCGGGTGTGAGCCGCATCGGCAAGAAGGAGGGGGCTGGAAACCTCGAGCCCGGCGCGCTTTTCCCACGTCGAAAGAATCGCGTTGGCGATCACACTCATGCCGAGCAGGGCAACGCCCAGCCAACTAAACCCGGGCGCGGGAGCATGATGAAGCAATCGATGGATCGCGGCCCCGAGAATTTCCCATGCGCTGAGGAAAAGAAGGGCGGCCACCACCATGGTAGTCAAAATTTCGAATTTGCGGTGGCCATAGGGATGTTCCGGGTCGGGGGGGCGGGCGGCGGCGGTGATGCCGATCAGTGCGATGACGCTTGCCGCCCCGTCCAAAAGGGAATGCATCGCGTCGGAAAGAACGCCGAGGCTTCCCAGTTTCCATCCAATGCCGAATTTAAGGGTGGCGAGAGCCACATTGGTGCCGAGGGCAACCAAGAGAACCCGCCGGATGCGGGCGGCACGCAGGGTTTCGCTCACGGGCGAAGGTCCGCCCGGCCTCCCTCCCGGGGGGCGAGATAGGCGGCAAGTCCTTGGGGGAGCGGTCCGGGATGGAATCCCAACAAGCGGGCGGCCGGGGAGGAGTCGCCCACCTGTCCTTCTTCCAGCATGAGAATCTGGTCGGTGGTGAGGGGAGGATTGGGCAAAATTCTTTCTGCCAGCGAGGCGAAGAGCCGGCAGAGTTTGAGGGGAACCGGAAAGAGGACGGGTTTTTTCAAGGTCAACCAGAGCCAGGGGAGGGTTGCTAAAATGACTTCGGGTGAGTTTTCGACCCAGGTGGCAGGCCGACCCATGGCACAGGCGATATCGAGGGCGAGATCCCGAAGCGTGGTTTCGGGGCCGCATAGGTCGAACGCTTGTCCCAAAGCATCGGATTGGCCGAGGGAACGAACGACGGCTTCGGCGACCGCTCTGACCGGGACTGGGCGAAGGGTCACATCCGAGCCCCCGGGGATGGGGAGGAATCCTCCGGAGAGCCAGGAAAGCGGGGGTTGCATCAACGAGGCAAGCCGCGTCGTGAAGTCATCCTCTTTTCCATAAATCAGGGAGGGCCGAAAGATGGTGTGGGCGAGACCACTGTGGCGGACGATTTCCTCGGCTCCCCACTTGGTTTGGTGGTAGCGCGAGGCGGCCATCGGACGGGTGCCGAGGGCGCTGAGATGCAGGAGTCGGGGGATGCCAGCGGCACGTGCAGCCGCAACCACATCCGCGGTTCCCTGTAGATGAACCCGTTCAAAACTTTGGTCCCCATGTTCACGGATGATCCCGACGGCATGAATGACGGCCTTGGCTCCACGGAAAGCTGTCCGCAGAGATTCCGGTCGGGTGATGTTTCCCGGGAAAAATTCGACCCCTGGCGGAAGGGAGGAGGGAGCTGTCCGGGCCACGGCCCGAACGGACAGGCCTTCAGAGGTCAGGACGCGACAAATTTCTCGCCCGACAAATCCGGTTCCACCTGTTACGACAATCATATGTCCCCGATGCTGGAAGAAGTGGTCATCAACACACGAAGTCATACCGAATTTGTGCCCCTAGCACAATTCTTGGAGGAGGCGGTCGCCCGGCGTGGTTGGCGGGACGGTTTATTGCACGTGGTGATCCCCCACACGACGGCGGGAGTCACGATCCAGGAAGGGGCGGATCCGGATGTGCGGCGGGACATGGCGGTGGCCTTCGATAAGGCGGTGCCGTGGGAAAGCCAGGATTACCGGCATGGGGAAGGCAACACGGCGGCGCATGTGAAGGCGGCGATGGTGGGGAACCACTTGGCCTGGCCGATCGAAAAAGGGCGGCTTAAGTTTGGCACGTGGCAGATGATTTATTTTTGCGAGTTTGACGGCCCGCGCACGCGGCGAGCTTGGGTGGGATTCCAGCCTTTATCGACGGAGCCTCAATCCAGGATTTCGTGAATTGCCGGCGCCGGGAAGAGTTTTCCAGGGCATTCGGTCGGCCTCGTATTGATTTCCCTATGGAGACGGAACTTCAACCGTGAGTCCGGCTGGAGTTTTCGAAGATACTGCACGAGTTCGATGAGCGCTGCCGTTTGCCTGGGATCCGGCCGATGGTTGCTGAAATCCCCCACGAGGCAGATCCCGATGGCAATTTCGTTGAGCGATTCACTGGCCAAATGACCGCCTTGGATTTGTCTGAGCCAGCGTTGCCCAACTTCGATTTGACCGTCCCCGGAATCGGAACCGTTCCCAATGACAAAGTGGTAAGCCATCCCGTTCTCCATCCCCCTTTGTTTGTGATAGGCATCGAAGATGCGGGCATTGCCACCGCTGGTGCCACTGTGATGGACCACAATGTATTCCCAGTCGCGCAATGTCGGCTTGGCCGAGTCGATCAGGGTTTTTACAGGAGGGATAAAAATCAACTCGGAAGCCGTGGATTTGGTGGGGGCAGGGGGTTCGGTCTTTTGGGGGATGGCCTTTTCCGGAGTCGACGCGGGCGCGCGGGTGCGCAGGAGATTGCCGGGGTGAAGGGTGTCTCCCCGCAACCGGTTCCATTTCCGGAGATCTTCGATGGAAACCCCGCGTTGGCGGGCGATTTTTGCCAAGGTGTCTCCCTTTTTGAGCCGCACCCATTCCGGTTTTGTCGAAGAGGAAGAGGGAGCGGATGGCGCGGGGTTGGGGGCCGGTGGAGAGATGTTGCCGGAGGAGGGCATTTGGAGGATGTCGCCGGCATGAAGACGTTGCGGATTGAGTCCCGGGTTTGCTCGGGTCAGGGCTTCCACCGAGGTGTCATGGCCTTTGGCAATCTGATACAGGGTTTCCCCTTTTTGAACCGTATAGGACGGGGCGAAAAGGAGGCTGGGCACAAAAAGAATGCCGGTGAGAGCAATCCAAGAGACTCGATCCAATCGCATCCTTCTGCGTTAGCGGTTCGGAGGAAGGTCGCCGACCCATTTTGTCAGTCCGTCAGGGCAGGTCGTGGCTTGGCGAAGGGCCCCAGCGGAGGTAGAACGGAACATCTACGGCAGTGTAGCTCAGCCTGGTAGAGCAAGGGACTCATAAGCCTTGGGTCGGGGGTTCAAATCCCTCCACTGCCAATTTTCTTCTATAATCCGAAGCCTCGCCGAACGTGAAAAGTTGCGCTAACACGGAACCATGATTTCCCCTCTGGTTTTACTCGCGCTTTTTGTTGCTGGGATGGCGGGCGGTGTCGTCGCCCTTCCCATGCGCAGCCAGGGGGCCAAAACCTCTTGGCTTTGTTTGGGGGGGACTTTTGCGGGAGGGGCTTTTTTAGCAACGGCCCTTTTTGAGTTGGGGCCGGAGTCTCTGAAAACTTTGGGGGCTTTGTGTGGGTTGATGGTGATGGTGGGCACGATGGGTTTTTTGTTTTGGCTGGATCGGCAGGGCCATCATGCCCACGCGGAGATGCACGGGTGCCATCCTCACGGTGGTTCCGGCACGGCAGCGAAGCCTTACATTTTGGGCGGAATGCTGGGATTCCACTCCTTATTGGAGGGGTTGGCCCTGGGTTCCGTGCAAGCCGGGGCGTCACAGGAGGCGTTGGCGTTGGCGATTCTGCTTCATAAGGCGACAGACACCTTTGCCTTGGCGGTCACTCTGGGGAGGTACGGCTTGTCGGCAGGGAAGATCTTTGGAGCAACGATTCTTTTAAGTTTGGCCAGTCCCGGAGGTGCGTGGCTTGCGTGCAAGGTAGATCTGGAGGGGTGGGAAATGATTCACGGGGTGCTGGCGGCTGCGACATGTGGGACGTTTCTCTATTTGGCTTGGTTTGATTTGTTGGTTCCGGAGTTGAAAGAGCGGGAGGGGCGGCTTTGGAAGAGCGTGTCTGCGGCTCTTGGATTTGGGCTGGTCGCCTTGGCGGTTTTTTCGAACCGGGGAGGCTAGCGACTCGAAGACGCCGCAAAGACGCGGCGAATCACTTCTTCCACAGGCATCGTTTCGATTCGGATGTCCTCGAGGCCCGGCAGGTCAATTGCGCGGCGGCTGACGGCCGTGGCTTGGGCAAGGGAAACCCGCAGGCGGAGGGTGGCGGCATCTTTTGCGATGATTTCCCCCCACTCGGGGCCCTGGAGATCGGGAGGGGGGCCGGCAAAGCGGAGAACGATTTCTTTCCGGTCGGAAAAATCCCTCACGATTTGCTCCCATGAGCCATCGTGGATCACCCGGCCGTGATCAATGATGATCACCCTCCGGCACAGGCTCTCGATGTCCTGCAGATAGTGGCTGGTCAGAATCGTCGTGATTTTTTCCTCCGCAACCAGATGGCGGAGAAAATCCCGCACGCGGTGTTGGGAGACCACGTCGAGACCCAGGGTGGGTTCATCAAGAAAAAGAACCTTCGGTTTGTGAAGAAGAGCCGCAATCAGCTCCATCTTCATCCTTTCTCCCAAAGAAAGTTCCCGCACCGGCTTATCGAGAAGGGAGCGGACCTCCAAGAGGGCGGAGAGGTGATCAATCGTCCGCCGGGCTTCCCCCGGATCGATTCGATAGATAGCCCGGTTCAATTCAAGGCTTTCCCGGGCAGGAAGATCCCAAACCAGCTGATTCTTTTGACCGAGAAGCAGGGAGATTTTTCGGCGGAAGGATTCCTCCCGTTTCCACGGCACATGCCCGAGAACTGTAGCGGAGCCCCCGCTGGGCTGCAGCAATCCGGAAAGCATCTTTAAGGTGGTTGTTTTGCCTGCGCCGTTTGGGCCGAGAAACCCGACGAGTTCGCCAGGCGCGATTTCCAGGTCGACCCCATCGACGGCCGACACGTCCTTGTATTGGCGTTGGAAAAGTCCGCGAATGGCTCCGCCCAAGCCCGGTTTTTTTTCAAAAACGCGATATGTTTTCCGCAGCCCGCGGGTGAGAATCGCCGGTTCCATGGCTAGATGAGCATGGCCGCAACTTCATCCGCCCGGAGTCTTCCCCGTGGCGTGAGCAGGAATCTTCCTTCACGCCGTTTTCCCCAGCCTTTGGCTACCAATTCGGACAGGCATGCCTCTTGTCCCGCCAGGCTGTTTTCCTCCAGCCCTGCACTGGTTCGTAATCCGAGTAAAATTCGTTCCGTTCGGCGTTCGTTCGCCCCGCAGGTTTCCTCCTCCCCATGATCAGGGTGCGGTCCGGCCTCGGCGGAGCGGGCGTATTGAGTGGTGTCCCCGATATTCCGCCAACGGCGACCCGCGACTGTGGAAACGGCTCCGGGCCCGAGCCCAAGGTAATCCTCCCCTGACCAAATCGCCTGATGGTGTCGGCATTCTTTTCCGGGTTTGGCAAAATTGGAAATTTCGTAGGCGGAATATCCGTGGGCTTCGAGGAATCGCTGGGTCAGCAGAAACAGCACCGACTCGCTTTCCGAATCGGGATGCCATTCTCCACGCTCGATCCTTCGGGTCAGTTCCGTTCCCGCCTCCGGAGTGATCACGTAAGCGGAGAGGTGATCGGGTTCGAGCAAGCAGGCTTCTTCAAGGGTGGCCTGCCATTCTGCGGGGCCTTGATCCGGCAGGCCGTAGATCAGGTCCAGATTGACATCGCGGAGACCGGCCTGACGGGCGTCTCGCACGGCGGCTCCGATAGCGGCGCGGTTATGCCGGCGACCGAGCCAGGCTAGATCCTCCGGCCGGAAGGCTTGGACGCCCAAGCTCAGGCGTGTCACCCCGGCTTCTTTCAGCAGGGTGGCTTTTGCGAGGCCGAAGCCGTCGGGGTTGGCTTCGACGGTCCACTCTTCCGCCTGTCCCCAGGGTGCGATTTCGAGGAGCTCCTTGAGCAGGGAGGGGGAAAGCGCCGTGGGAGTTCCTCCACCGAAAAAAACACGTCGGGGGAGGATGTCGAATTCCTGTTGTGCCCAGGCCCATTCAGCCTGCAGGCCCCGTAAAAAATCCCGCATGCGATTTCCCGCCAGGCGTTCTTTGGGGAAGTCGCAATACGGGCACAGATGGGTGCAGAAGGGCACATGCACGTAAAGATTTTCCACCCGGGGCTTCATAAGAATCAGGCCCCGAACAGGTCGGCCTGTTTTGGCCTGAGGGAGGCGAGGCGGGCTTCCGCCTCACGGGTAAATCGCTTGAACTCGAGCCTGCGGAAAAGATCCACCTGCTTGGCAGGGTCGGGCCGCAAAACCAGATCGGTCACGGGAACGGGGAGGGGAACCTGGGTTCGGAGTTCCACCATCTTTCGGTTCCGGCGGACGATTTCCGTCGATTCCTGCAGAATTGGGCGGAGGCGTTCCGGCTCAAGGGTGGATGCGGCGGCCAGCACATTTTCCGCGGTGCCGTATTGCTGGATCCATTTAGCGGCGGTTTTAGGGCCCACGCCCGGTACTCCGGGAAAATTGTCGGAGGCATCTCCCGTGAGGGCGAGAAGCTCGGGGACTTTTTTCGCCGAGACTCCCCATTTGGCTTCCACTTCCGGAGGGCTGAGCAGAACAAACCCCTGCGATTGCGGTTGGTAGATGCGACATCCTTGATCCACAAGAACCATCAGATCCTTGTCGTTGGTCGCCACCACGCAGTCTTGTGCCTGGGCCGCCTTCACATAGCTGGCAATGACGTCGTCCGCCTCCTCCTCTTCCACGGATATCACGGGCCAACCCAGGGCCACGGCGACTTCTCGAAGAAGGGGGAACTGTTTTTCCAGGGCTTCGGGAGTCTCTTTGCGGTTTGCCTTGTATTCGGGATGGGTAGCGAGGCGTTCTGCGGGGATGCCCCCGTCGAAAATCACGGCTCCCCGGGTTGGGTGCAAATCCTCGACCATCCGCAAAAGGGCCGAGGCAAATCCGTAAGCCGCGTTGGTGGGTTCCCCTTTGGAGTTTGTCAGGGAGGCAATGGCGTAAAAGCTGCGGTAAGCGTAGTAGTGCCCGTCGACAAAAACCATGCTCACTTTTTGGCGGCCTTCGCTTCGGGCAGGGGCTTGGCGGGATTTTCCGGAGGCAGCAGGCGCCATTCCATCCGGGGCCCCTTCGACACATCGATGCGGAGGCGGAGGCGGACAGGTTCTCCCTTCAGGGATTTTTGTGCGGAGCTCATGAGCAGGCTCCCGCGATCCTGGGCGGTTTCCCATGCGTCGGTTCCGGGCTCGGCCCGGGCGGTGAGTTCCAAAGTCCAATCCGGATCCAGCGAGGCAAGGGGTCGAGCAAGTCCGGCAAAGGCGACAAACCCTTCGTTCCCGGCGGGCAGGCCGACTCCCGGAAGAAGCCGGATCGAGGTTTCGGTTTTTTCGATCGCTACCCAGGAGGGGAGTTTTGCCTGCGATAATTTTTCCGCATACGCCAGGATGATCTTGCTGGCTTTGGCCCTCTCCTCTGGCGTTGCTGGTGCTTTGGCTTTTTCTTCGGGCGGTCGGGCGCTGACTTGTTCCAGTTTTTTGCGGGTGCTGTCTAGTTCAGCTTTTCGCTGCAGGTAAGCGGTGCGGATCTGGTCGGTCGAGGAAGAGAGAGTTTTCAGGCGGTGCATGGCTTGGCGGAGGTCTTCGCGCGACTCGGCAAGATCGGTGGCCCATTGACGCTCCCGCATGATCCAGGCCGATGCGATTAGGGCCGATAGAGCCACCATGCCCACGGCAATCCGCCGGTCCCAAGGAGATCGGGCAGGCGTGGATGGAGAAGGTTCCATCCGGATAGGGTATGGAGGGAATGAATCCTCCTCAAGCCCCCCTCTCGTCTTGCTTGAGGACAATTCGGCCGCATCCTTACAGAGCGATGAGGTGGAGAGATCTACTGGCCTTAGCCCTCTGGGGGGTGGCGTGCGCTTCGGCTTTTGCCGAGGAAGAGAAGGCCTTTCTTTTTTCGCCAATCTCCGAAGCACCCGAATGGCGGTTGCTGGAGAATTATCAGGGCACCATCACACAGGCCCAATTTGAGGAAAAACTTAAACGGATTTACGACCCGACGGGGGCCCTGCGGAAATATCTGCAGATCGATGACGACGGGGTGGGAGTTTTCCGCGATGTCGCCAAGACGGAGCCCCTTTTCCGGCTTCGCTGGGCCCGACCCGAGGCTGCACCCGCATCCCCGGCAGCTGTTTTTTTTCTGCCGGATCCTCAACGGCCACTTTTGGGTCGGGTGATCTGTCTCGATCCGGGGCATATCGGCGGGGACTGGGCGGACGTCGAAGAGCGCACCTTTCGGATCGGTCGCGATCGGCCGGTGGTTGAGGGAGAGCTCAACCTGAAAACATGTCGGCGTTTGGCGGAGCGACTGAGCGCTGCAGGAGCCAAGGTCGTGTGGACCCACGAGGGCTTTGCCCCGACGACGAACCTTCGTCCTGCGGATCTTTATCCAGAGGCGATCCAATATTTTCTCCAAGATCCCGTCGGCCGCCGGCAGTCGGGGTATTCGATGAACAACCTGATCCGCTGGAATGCCGAACTGCTTTTTTACCGGTCGGCAGAGATTCAGGCCCGTGCCCGCCGGGTGAATGAAGAGCTTCATCCGGACTTCACACTTTGCCTCCATTACAATGCGGCTCCTTGGGGGCAAGCCGGCCGGGCCAGTCTGACCTCCATCAGCCGGTTGGTTGTTTTCACCCACGGCTCTTACACCGCGTCAGAGCTTGTCTACGACGACCAAAAATTTCATCTTCTCCGCAAGCTCTTGGAAAACAGCTCCGGGGAGGAGGTGGATCTGGCGGCGGCAGTGGCGACGGAGTTCAAGGAAAAGTGGGGCTTCCGAGCCGAGGATTACGGCGGTTCGGGCTACGCTTCGCCGTCCGGAGCCAGCCCGTACGTTTGGCATCGGAACCTGATTGCAAACCGGCTTTTCTCCGGTCCCGTCGTTTTTGTGGAAGGCCCGTATATGAATGATCGGATGACGTACGGCTGGATTCAGGCCGGCGAATACGAAGGAACCCGCCTTATCGGGGGCAAGGAGAGGCAGAATATCTTCCAAGAATACGCCGACAGGGTGGCGGAGGGATTGATCGAGCGTTTTCGCAGCCTTCCGGGTCGTTCTTCGGCATTCACAAATTATTCCCCATAAAAGATCTTCCCCCTTGCAGGACGGGCGGGAGAAGGCATTAAAGGAACTATGAAAAACTCCCTCCGCATCGCTTTCGTCCTTCTGACCTTGCCGGCTTTGTCTTGGGCGGATTTGAGGCTTCCTCCCAAGCCGACCATGATGGAAAAACTGGGCCGGGGAGTCGCCAACATCACCCTGTCTGTTTCCGAGCTGTTTGATTCACCTTATGTCGCGACGCAACAAGGGGGTGGCACCTATGGAGACACTTATGGGATGACGCAGGGGTTTTCGCGAATGATCATGGATGTCGCTGTGGGAACTCTGGAGGTGGGGACTTTCTTCATTCCGACAAAATCCATGAAAATGCCCGCGCACGATACGGGCCAGGTGCAGGTGTATCCTCCGGCCGACTTGAAAGACAACTGGTACTGAAACGGCCGACTGGTTCGATGGCCGAACCCATCGAACTGACCATCACCGAGATTGCCTATGGAGGCGACGGAGTCGCTCGGCACGACGGGCAGGTTATTTTTGTCCCCTTCACCGCACCTGGAGAAAAAATCCGCGCGGTTCTAACGGAACAGCATAAAACCTTCGCCCGGGGCAGGCTGCTCGAAGTCTTGGTGCCTTCTCCTGAACGATTGAGAGCGCCCTGTCCGCTGTTTCAGAATTGCGGAGGTTGCGTCACCCAACACCTGACCTATCCGGCAGAAGTGCGGGCCAAAGTCGCCCAGATCGAGTCCGCCCTCCGGCGGATTGGAAAAATCGAACACCCCGCTCTCCGGCCAGCTTTGACCGGGCCCGAGTATGCCTACCGGAACCGAATCACCGTACACAACCGGGATGGAAGGGTGGGCTTTTTGGGGGTCGATGGAAAAACTCTTGTGGATGTTCCCCGGTGTCTTCTTGCTGCGGATGATGTGAATGAAAAACTACAAACCTTGCGCTCCAGGCCACGGCCCCGCCCCCATTACTCCATTCGTGCGGATGAGGTTCGGGGAGAGGCTTTTTATCAGTCGAATCGCCCGTTGGGGGAGGCGCTGCAGAAGTTGGTCGCGTCGGCAGTGCCTGAGGGCATTCGTGCCGTCTTGGAGGGATATGCCGGCACGGGATTTTTTACTGGGC
>Ga0209189_1001339_pt1 | contig 18601 bp, 15 predicted proteins | sample C_130820_EF_Meta_FD_187308 | JGI IMG/M metagenome (GOLD analysis project Ga0209189, IMG submission 187308) | Freshwater microbial communities from Lake Croche, Canada to study carbon cycling - C_130820_EF_MetaG (SPAdes) (version 3) | ecosystem: Environmental > Aquatic > Freshwater > Lake... | reverse complement strand
CTTCAAGGAGGACTCCATGCTCTTCGAGTTCTTTAATAATCGCTACTTTACGGTCAGCAGAAGTCCATCTCTTTAGGAATTCATCTAAGGTTGAATAGTCTTTACGCACTGCCTTGCGGGTGTAGTCTTTCAATGACTCAGTAATTAACTTTCCTTCAGGTCCATAGTATTGAACTCGTTCAGCTATTACATGAACTTCTACATCGCCAATATAGTATTTAGCACGTTTTCCTTCTGGCCCAGGTGGAAAACCTTCCCCGCCAGTATCTCCACCTTCACCACCCGGTAAACCGCCTCCACTACCACCCTCTTCGCCAGGCTCTTCAGGTGGCGTAGGCGGATCATTTGGTCCTGGGTTGTACACAACAATTGGTGGCCCATCAAATGCTTCATCAGCAAAAAGCTCTGTAGCCTTTTTAAAGTCCATGATGGTGAACCAATACTTACCGTAATCTTCGTTAATTCGAGTGCCGCGTCCAATCATTTGCTTGAATTCAGTCATGGACTTGATATGTTGATCAAGCACCACTAATTTGCAAGTCTGAGCATCTACACCGGTAGTCATTAACTTAGAGGTAGTAGCAATTACTGGGTAACGCTCTTCTGGGTTAATGAAGTTATCAAGCTCAGCTTTGCCTTCTTGCTCATCTCCAGTAATACGCATCACGTACTTGCGATTTTCTTTAACGCGCTCTGGATTTAGGTTAACCAAGGCTTGACGCATACGCTCTGCGTGATCTATGTCATCACAAAATACGATGGTCTTAGCGAATGGATCGGTTGCAGTTAAGAATTCAGTTATCTTCTTAGCTACGAGCTCCGTGCGCTTTTCTAATACCAGGGTGCGATCCATATCGCTCTGGTTGTAGATGCGGTCCTCGATTACTTGCCCACGTTTGTCTACCTGCCCCGTACTAGGCCTCCAGCCCTGAAGGTCTCTATCGATATCGATCCGAATAACTTTATAGGGTGCAAGGAAGCCATCTTCAATTCCCTGCTTTAGTGAGTAGCTATAAACAGGGTCGCCAAAGTAAGTAATGCTTGATATTTCCTTGGTTTCTTTTGGCGTAGCTGTTAAGCCAATGTGTGTGGCAGAAGAAAAGTAAGCCAATATCTCGCGCCAAGCTGAATCATCTGCAGCGCTGCCACGATGACATTCATCAATAACTATCAAGTCAAAGAAATCTGGTGAAAATTGCTTATAGATATTTTGCTCTTCGTCTGTGCCTGTCACTGCCTGATAAAGAGATAGGTAGATTTCATAACTCTTATCTATCTGCCGCTTACTTATTTTAGTCATCGCAGCGCCAAACGGCTTGAAGTCGTTGTTCTTGGTTTGATCTACCAAGATGTTGCGGTCAGCTAAAAATAGAATACGTTTCTTGGTACCCGACTTCCATAAGCGCCAAATGATCTGAAAAGCTGTGTATGTCTTGCCAGTACCGGTAGCCATCACTAGCAGGATACGGTTGGCGCCATTGGCCACAGCTTCAATTGTTCTGTTCACTGCATTGACTTGGTAATACCTTGGCGCGCGCCCAGTGCCATCATCGTAATAAGGCATCTCTACGGTATTTTTTGCCTGAGGGGTATTTACACCCTTCCATTTGCAGTAGCGCGCCCACAGCTCTTCTGGTGTTGGGAATGACTCTAAAGAAAGCTCTTGTTCAACCTTATCTGCTAGACCAGTTCGGTCGTGCATTAAGAATGCATCGCCGTTTGAACTAAATACAAATTGCACATCAAGCGTTTCCGCATAATCTAGTGCCTGCTGCATTCCGGCGCCCACGCTTAAATTATTTTCTTTGGCTTCAATTACGGCAATTGGAATATTAGATTTGTAATAAAGAACATAATCAGCGCGCTTTTGTTTTCCGCGCGTATGCAACTTGCCGCGAACAATGATGCGCCCCTTGGTAAAACTTAATTCTTCGCGAATTTGAGTATGAAGATTCCATCCAGCCTTCAAAATGGCCGGCGTAATGAACTTAGTACAAATATCACGTTCGCTAAGGGATTTCTTACTCATTCAATAATGCCAAAAGTTATATGTATCCCTTAATAATATAAGGAAATCAGTGATTTACTGGCATTTTTGGAGTTTGCTTACGAAGCTCACTATCTGAGCCTTTATGGGCATACACTTATCACCACACACGGGGGAATGCTCATGAAATATCAGTTTTGCTTAGCTATGTTGCTAATATCGGGCATTGCCCATGGTCAGGCCGTATACGGACCAAATGGAGAGTACAAGGGTTATATACAAACCTCACCTAACGGTGTCTCTAATTCATATAGCGCCACTGGAGCATTTCAAGGGTCTGCTCAAGTGCAAGGCAACCAAACCAATTTCTATGGACCCCAGGGGCAGTATCAGGGAAATATTCAGGCGCCCATTGTTACGCCACCCAACACGACTATTAGCACGCCGCGACAAGTTAATCAGTCACCATCGATTAAAGGATGGTAGTAACTCATAAATTCCAAAATTTAGCGGCCCAACACCTTAGGAGCATTAATTGAAATTAGTAAGCTTTTCAGCAAAGAATTATAGAAGTATCACGTCCGCACATAAAATTACCCTATCAGACGTCACTGTATTAATTGGCCGAAATAATGAAGGAAAATCTAACCTTCTAAGGGCCCTTGGGACTGCGATGGTCCTACTGCAAAATCATGCTGCAGGTAAGAACGCCCTGAGGCGCATCAGAACACTGCTTACCTCAGATGACGCCTATACGTGGAAACGAGATTTCCCAATTCAATTCCAAAACCGTAAAACTTCAGCTTTCACAGTTTTAAATTTAGAATTTCAATTAACAGAAGACGAATTAAATGAGTTCTATGATGAAATTAAGTCTAATTTAAATGGACTTCTGCCCCTTGAAATACAGCTTGGTAAAGATAATGAGCCGAAGTTTAGGGTTGTAAAGTCAGGCAAAGGCGCCAAATCACTGACGCAAAAATCGGAAAGAATTGCTCAATTTATTGCCTCCCGAATTCACTTTAACTATATTCCAGCCATAAGGACTGAAAGAGATACGTTAAACCTAATTGGAACGCTCGTAGAGCAAGAGCTAAAAACGCTCGAAGAAGAGCCTAGCTATAAGGATGCATTAGATACGATCTTCAAACTTCAACAGCCTATTCTTGATAATTTGTCTCTCCAGGTAAAGGATGCGCTTCATGAATTTTTACCTAATATCAATTCAGTACGTATTGACATCCTAGAGCCGTCAAGAAGATACGCCTCAAGACGAGAGGTGAACGTAATAGTGGATGACGGCGTAGCAACAAATATTGAACAGAAAGGAGATGGTGTTAAAAGCTTAGCAGCCCTTGGTTTATTGAAAAGTAAGAACGCTAAATCTGGAGCCTCGATACTTGCGATTGAAGAGCCAGAGTCACACCTTCACCCTGCAGCGATCCACCAAGTAAATGAAATAATTCAATCAATATCCCAAACATCTCAAGTTTTAATTACTACGCATAATCCGCTTTTTGTAAAAAGAGCAGACCTTAAATCAAATATTATAGTAACTGATGGAGGGGCCACTCCCGCCAAAAACATTTCTCAAATTAGAGACCTACTAGGAATTAAGGCGTCTGATAACCTTATAAATGCAAGCTATGTACTTGTTGTTGAGGGAGCTGAAGATGCGAAAGCATTGAGGGCAATTCTTCCAACCCTAAGTGAAAAACTGAACAAGGCCCTTAAGCAGAACTTACTTGTTATTGATAGTCTTGGGGGCTCTGGAAAACTTTCGTACAAATTATCCCAACTTAAAAATGCTTTATGCGCTACTTATGTCTTACTTGATGATGATCAAGCCGGCCTTGATGCGTTTCATAATGCAAATTCTAGTGAGCTACTTTCACATGCCTATTGTACTTTTACTATTTGTAAAGGAAAAAACAATGCTGAGTTTGAAGATGTAATTGACATCGACCTATATAAGGACGCCGTATTAAAAAGTTTCGGGGTTGAAATTAACGCGAATAAACTTAAAGGTAAATTAAAGTGGTCTCAAAGGATTGAAGCCGCCTTCAAAAGCCAAGGAAAGCAATTTGATAATCAAATTCTTGCTGCTCTAAAAAAATGCGTAGCAAATGAAATTGAAAAAAATCCACATCAATCTCTAGATAAACATCAAAGAGATAGCATTGATGCCCTTGTCGTCGCGCTTGAGAAGCTGGTAAACCTTTAATTTTTAACTCAATCACAACCATCGGAACACCCCCACAGGTAAATCAAGTACCCAGCATCTAGGGTTGGTGATTAGATAATGGAGGTATGACTACATACTCTTCATCCAATTGCTCTCAAAAATTTTGAGTAGATGTGTTTAGCGAACGGCGCCCTCTAAGTGAAAGTCCTTGGCTGCACATAGGTGAATTCGATGATTTGAACCAAGCCATCAATAGCTGCAAAAAGGTAGTTGATGATTTTTTGAGTTCTCGCGTAAATGTGGCCGAAAGTGCTGACCAGCTAGTTGCTGACTTTCTGTATCACGGCGATGTCCCAACCATCAGTGGCGCCGAGAATCTACGCTCTTTTGATGTCTATGAATACCTTGCTGAACGTAGCTCGCAAATACATAACCTAGAGGGATCAAATTAGGTCCAAATTGAGACGCTGTTTGTGTGGTGGGTAGAGTGGTGGGTAGAGGAGCCCCAAAAACAAAGAGCCCCATGGTTAGGGGCTCTGCTGTCGTATATGGCGGAAGAGGTGAGATTCGAACTCACGGAGGACTTTCATCCTCGCCAGTTTTCAAGACTGGTGCATTCAACCGCTCTGCCACTCTTCCTTTGCGAATTGAGTCCTAGATTATAAGGAATTCAGAGAGTAGCCACTAAAAAATGCGATATGCCCTCTTTTAAAGATCACTTCTATTGGTTTAAATGCTCTATGTGCGCCAACCAATATCGAGCTTTTCTCTGCTAAACTAGTCAGATAACTAGTCAGGAGTAAGTTGATGAATAAGCACTGGGCAGTTCAAGATGCCAAAGCAAAATTTAGCGAATTATTAAACGCTTGTCTTGAGGAAGGTCCTCAAGTTGTTACCAAACGCGGTCATGAAGCAGCCGTATTAATCACCATTCAGGAGTGGAACACATTGAAAGAGTTAGCCAAACCTTCTCTTAAATCCCTTTTACTTTCAGAGCAAGCTAAAGGTGAGCTTTTGCTTCCTAAGCGTGGCCAAGGTATGTTTCGCAAACCTATCAAACTGTAAGTCGACGCATGTACTTACTAGATACCAACATCATTTCAGAGTTGAGAAAACCAAAACCACATGGAGCAGTATTGGAGTGGTATGGCAGCATTTCAGATGAAGATCTATATATCTCCGCAGTTTCAATCGGGGAAATTCAAGCAGGTATTGAGCTGACTCGAGATCAAGACTCAAAGAAAGCGGAATCTCTAGAGAAGTGGCTCCAACAAGTTGCGGGTGCACATCATGTTTTACCGATGACGGGATCAGTCTTTAGGTTGTGGGCAAAACTGATGCATAAGGAAAGCAATACCGTGTGGGAGGATGCCATGATCGCTGCAACAGCAATTGATCAAAAACTCATAGTAGTCAGCAGAAACATCAAAGACTTCAAGCGCTTTAAGGTTCATTTACTAAACCCATTTGAATACAAATTCCAAGCTGATTAAGCGCTCTTCATTAAACCCTCTAAATGCTTAGCAATCGCTAGGCTGGAGGTCAGTCCCGGGGATTCAAAGCCATATAGATTAAAGAGCCCCTCTAGTCCATGATCTTTTGGAACATTGATATAAAAGTCGCCCGCTGGGGCATAGGGAGGCACGATTTTGGCCCTCACTCCTGAATAATCTGGCTGCAATGCGCCGTCTTTTAATTCTGGCCAATATCTCCTGACCGCCTCATAAAAACCATCGCCTCTTTTAGGGTTGACGGTGTAATCAATTTGCTCTTCTTGATCAATGTCGAGCCATTCGACATCCGGTCCAAACTTAGCTTGCCCGCCCATGTCAAGTGTGAGGTGCACACCTAAGCCACCAGGCTCAGGAATGGGATAAATCAAATGATTGAATGGCGATTTTCCAGAGAGTGAAAAATAATTGCCTTTGGCGAAATACGCTTTGGGGATTTGGTCTTTATTTAAGGATTCAATTCTGTGAGCAACAGCTGGGGCACTCATACCGGCACAATTTATCAGTAGTTTTGTTTGAATCTTCATGGCATCGGCGCCGCCGATTTCCAATTCAAATCCACCTTTGGCGTTGACGCCAATAGGCTTAGCGCTTATTAGTGGTGACTGATAAGCCACCATGCCGCCTGCATCTTCAAAGCCACCTAAGAGAGAGAGCATATAGCCATGACTATCCACAATGCCTGTGTTCGATGACAGAATGGCTGCCACACAATGGAGTTGAGGCTCAAGCTGTCTCGCTTCATCACCGGAGATCATGTTGATTTCCGGCACCCCATTGTTTTGGGCTTTATACAAAATCGCCTGCAAGCCATCCATCTGCGATGCATCTGTTGCCACAATGAGTTTGCCGTAGGGCGCTGTAGCCACTTGATGACTACGGCAGTATTCATAGAGCAGACGATTGCCCTCTACGCAAAGTTTAGCCTTAAGAGAATCCTTCGGGTAATAGATACCAGCATGGATCACTTCACTATTCCGTGCGCTACTGATCGTGCCAAAGGAGGACTCGCGCTCCAGCAAAATGGTTTCTCTACCTTGCAGAGCCATTTCTCGAGCGATAGCTAGACCCACTACCCCGGCACCAACCACGACACAATCAACTCGCTCCATCTACTACTCTCTCTTTGTATTTTTGGGTAGCAATATACTGAAATCGTAACATTTCTAGTGTTTTAATGGGTTTGTAAGGACTTCTTGATAAGATCTATATATGACCTCAAAACCAGCCTCAGATAATCTGAAATCCGTATTTAGCGTCCAAGATATCGTTTTAGATAGCGCCTATCAAGGCATTGACGCTGCCAGTTGGAAATCCCTCTTTAGTCAGGCCAAGAAAGCGAAATTAGAGCAATTTATTGCTGATCTTTTTGCCGGCAAGCCAGTCAACCTTTCTGAAAATCGCCCTGCCTTGCACTCTGCTCTGCGTAATTTGGATAAGACGCCAGTGTTAGTCAATGGCAAAGATGTAATGCCTGAAGTAGCACAAGTCTGGCATCGTATTGAAGCGCTTTGCAACAAATGGGTTGGTGTTACCGACATTATTCATATTGGCATCGGTGGATCGGATTTTGGCCCACGCTTGGCAATTGAAGCTCTAGCCCATGTTCCCGGTATTGAATCTCGTGGCATGCGCATGCATTTTTTAGCCAATATTGATACCGCAGAATTGAATCGAATCTTGCAGCGTGCTCTTCCCAATAGCACTCGAGTGATTATTGTTTCGAAGTCGTTCACAACACTTGAGACCACGATGAACGCTAAGGCGGTTGTTAAATGGTTAAAAAATCATGGTCGCAATGATAGTCAAATAGCGAATTCACTCTATGCCGTTACCGCCAACGTTCCTGCAGCAGAGACTTTTGGCATCAATCAAGACCATATCTACCCATTCTGGGACTGGGTCGGCGGTCGTTACTCCGTATGGTCTGCTGTAGGATTACCAATTGCCCTGCAATATGGCTTTGATACCTTCAAGCAACTCTTGGCTGGTGCACAGGCCATGGATCAACACTTTAAGTCAGCGCCCTTGGAAGAAAATCTTCCTGTCATCATGGCACTAAGTTTGCTGTATCAACAAGAGAAGCACAGCATCAAGTCCTATGCGGTGATTCCGTATGCCGATGCATTGGACTGGTTTCCAAAGTGGTTGCAACAGCTTGATATGGAAAGTAATGGCAAAAGTGTTGATCGTGACGGCAAGCCAGTGAAGTTCTCATGCCCGGTGGTGTTTGGTAGCTCTGGTAGTAATGCACAACATTCCTACTTCCAGCTTTTGCATCAAGGCACTGAAGTGATTCCAATTGATTTCATTGCCATTCGTGAGCCGATGAGCACTCTGCCAGAGGCTAAAGAACATCACCGTATTTTGCTGTCGAACTGCTTAGCCCAAGCCCAAGCCCTCGCTAATGGCAAAAAGACCGATAACCCGAATAACACCTACCCAGGAAAACGGCCGAGCAATTTATTGATTCTGCCCAAACTCAATGCTTTCTATTTAGGCGCCCTACTCGCTCTTTATGAGAATCGCACGGCGGCATTAGGCGCGCTTTGGAACATCAATAGCTTTGATCAGCCCGGCGTTGAATTGGGCAAAGTATTGGCTAAGCCAATTGAGGCCGCCCTCCAGTCAGGCGGAGACATTCAGGCCGACAACCATATTGATGCTGTCACTGCAAACCGCATCAATTTATTGAATTCCTAAATAATTTTTCTAATACAGGACTTACGTGCAACTATCTCCATCCATTTTCAAAGCGTACGACATTCGCGGCATCATTGATGAGACTCTTGATCCATCGATTGCCAAACTCATTGGCCAAGCCTTTGGTACAGAAATGCGTGAACTTGGTGAAACCGAAATCGTTATCGGTCGCGATGGTCGCCTATCAGGCCCTAGCTTGATTGAAGCCCTCACTGAAGGCCTACTTTCTACCGGCATTAACGTGATTGACTTAGGTATGGTCGCAACACCGATGGTGTACTTTGGCGCCAATCAAGAGATTGTTGGTAAGAAACCGAAGTCGGGCATCATGATTACTGGTAGTCATAATCCACCGAACTACAACGGCTTTAAGATGGTCCTGGGTGGTGCAGCTATCTATGGCGATCAGATCCAAGCATTACGCAAGCGTATTGAAGCCAAGCAATTTACGAACGGTCATGGCACTCGTAGTACCTTTGATATTTTCCCAATGTATTTAAAGCGTATCGTAGGCGACATTAAATTAGCACGTCCTATGAAGGTTGCCGTTGATTGTGGCAATGGCGTAGGTGGTGCTTTTGCTGGTCAACTGTTTAGAGCTTTAGGCTGCGAAGTTCAGGAACTCTTTTGCGAGGTAGATGGTCATTTTCCAAATCATCATCCAGATCCTGCGCATATTGAGAACCTCCAGGACCTCATTCAGAATCTACAAACTACCGACAATGAGCTTGGCTTAGCATTTGATGGCGATGCCGACCGCTTAGGTGTTGTCACTAAAGATGGTCAAGTGATTTTCCCCGATCGTCAAATGATGTTATTTGCTAAAGATGTACTCTCTCGCAATCCCGGTGGTCAGATTATTTATGATGTTAAATGCACCCGTAATCTGGCAACTTATGTGAAGCAGCATGGCGGAGAGCCTTTGATGTGGAAAACTGGTCACTCTTTAGTCAAGGCGAAGCTCAAAGAGACTGGCGCCCCCCTTGCCGGAGAAATGAGTGGTCATATTTTCTTTAAAGACCGTTGGTTTGGTTTTGATGATGGTCTCTATACAGGTGCACGTCTTTTAGAGATTCTTTCCAAAGAAGAGGATCCAAACAAAACCTTAAATGATTTACCAAATGCCATTTGCACCCCTGAGTTGCAACTTGCTTGTGCCGAAGGCGAACCATTTGCATTGTTAGAAACCATCAAAGCCAGTGCCAAGTTTCCTACCTCTGAATCAATCAATACGATTGATGGTGTACGCGTTGAATATGCTGATGGTTTTGGCTTGGCCCGTCCATCAAACACCACCCCAGTAGTAGTGATGCGTTTTGAAGCTGATAGCGAGGCGGCGATTGCTCGTATTCAGGCAGAATTTAAGGCTGTATTGTTGGCTGCAAAGCCCGATGCCAAGTTGCCGTTTTAGGCTTTAAATGCAATAACCACATAAATTATGCGCATATTGACTGTGCATAATTTATCCATATAATTGGCTCATGATCATCCATGACACCATACGCACTTATAACAAGGCTAAATCCCCAAAAAAGGCTACGAACCTCACACTGAACGCCGAGGTATTAGCAGAGGCAAAGAAGTTGGGCATTAACGTTTCGAAAGCCTGTGATGAATTTTTAGAATCGCTTGTGAAACAAGAAAAAGAGCGGCTGTGGAAATTAGAAAATGCTAAATTTATCAGTGAATACAACCACATCACTGAGGAAGAAGGTCTGCCACTTGAAAAGTGGAGAACTTTCTAATGGCCAGATTTAGCGTGTATGAAAATACCGACGACCATACCAAAACAACGCCTTACATTCTTGACGTACAAACAGATCTTTTGAATGGGCTAAATACCCGTGTCGTAATTCCGCTTCGAAACAGTGATCGGTATCAAAATTTAAGCGCTACTCAAGATTTAATGCCTAGATTTGGAATACTAGGAAAAGAATTCATCCTAGATACTCCGAGAATGGCAGCAATTCCATCAAAGCATCTAAAAAAAGAAATTGGAAATTTAAGAGATCAACAGCATATTGTTCTGGCAGCCATTGATAGACTTTTTCACGGCTTCTCATCGTAAGCCAATACATGGCTTTGTATGGCAACACTAATTGGTAGCTACCATGCAGATCAAACCCCACTTGATCTCATAGCACTCTACAGCATCATCGCCCACAGAACCGCCCGGTAACTCAACACGCTATGCAATGCACCTGCGTCTACTTGGGTATGTAGATTGGCAGAGGGTAATAAACAAAATGCAGCTGCTGCAAAAAGAAAGGTTTTGGTGCGTGGAGAATATAACTTAGAAACTAATATAAGAGCACTTAGATGAGCGCCCAATGAAGCTAAGTACTTGATAAATAATGCATAAATTTACTGGTTTATAGATAAAATTCCCAACAGCCCTTAGGACAACAACCTGGAATATAAATGAACCAGATAAATCCAACGAAAATACCTCTACTCGTTTAAGATTTCTTATGAATTCAACTGTTAGCAGCCCCATTTCCTTTGATTACCCCCAGCAAGACTCTGCTGGGGTTACCTGTACAGCCCAAGCCTGGGCTAAGACCCCACCTCAACTGCATGGGACTGAAAAAGCGACTGTTATTGCCCGTATTAAGCAGTTGTTGATCGAGAAAGACGCAGCTTTAGTTGCTCACTATTATGTTGATGGGGACATTCAGGATTTGGCATTGGAGACTGGCGGTTATGTTGCCGACTCCCTTGAAATGGCTCGATTTGGCAAGAACCACCCCGCCAAGAATTTGATTGTTGCGGGCGTTCGCTTCATGGGTGAATCTGCAAAAATACTCAGTCCTGAAAAACGGGTGTTTATGCCCGATTTAGAGGCAACCTGCTCCCTTGACTTAGGTTGTGATGCAGCAGACTTTGCTGCATTTCGTGCTGTACATCCAGACCGCGTTGTCGTTGTCTATGCCAACACCAGTGCCGCAGTCAAAGCGCAAGCAGACTGGATGGTCACTAGCTCATGTGCTCTCGCCATTGTTCATCAACTTAAGGTGGAAGGTAAAAAGATTTTGTGGGCGCCAGACCGTCACTTAGGTCGCTATATTCAAGAGCAAACTGGTGCTGATATGTTGCTATGGAATGGCGCCTGCATTGTTCATGATGAATTTAAAGCCGTTGAGTTAGAAATGCTCAAGGCCGCACATCCCCATGCCATGATTTTGGTTCACCCTGAGTCTCCACAAGCCGTTGTAGATCTGGCTGATGTGGTTGGATCTACTTCTGCCATGATTAAAGCCGTTGTTGAGGGCTCTGCTACTGAATATATTGTGGCCACTGATAATGGCATCTTGCATCGCATGCGCCAACTCGCTCCGCACAAGAAATTGATCGAAGCCCCTACTGCTGGTAATAGTGCTACGTGCAAGAGTTGTGCTCACTGCCCTTGGATGGCCATGAATGGTTTACAAGGTATCTTAAATTGCCTCGAAAATGCTTCTGGCGAAATCCTCATTGATGAAGCTACTCGTGTTGAGGCATTAGGGTGTATTGTGCGCATGCTTGACTTCACTAAACACCATCCAGACTTATTGGCTAAGGCGCAACATGGCTTTGTCAAGAATATTGGCGCCGCCTAATTCTTTTCATCACCTCTTCATTTTTTTATTTTGCCTTTCAGATTGGTCCGAGATTAATTTAGCATGTTTGATTACAACGAAACTTTAGAAAAAGCCCGTCAACGCAATATTGCCGATGCACTCATGGAGGATATCGGCACCGGCGACTGGACTGCAAAGTTAGTCCCTAGCAAACCGGTGCACGCACAATTACTCGTTCGCCAAGAAGCCGTTCTCTGTGGAGTAGATTGGTTTGAGGGAACACTCAAGAAACTCGATCCTCATGCGAAGGTCACTTGGCATTACATAGAGGGTGATCTCATGCAACCCGATACTCAGGTTTGCGACATCGAAGCAGATTCACAATCCCTTCTGTCGGCTGAGCGCACTTGTATCAATTTTTTGCAAACCCTCTCTTGGACAGCTAGCATTACGCGCCAACACGTTGATGCGATTGCTGGTGCCAGCCCAAATCCCAAAGGCTGTGCTGTTTTAGATACCCGCAAGACTATCCCAGGATTACGTCAGGCACAAAAATATGCTGTTCTTGTTGGTGGCGGTAAAAATCAACGTCTAGCTCTATGGCACGGTATTCTAATTAAAGAAAATCATATTGCTGCTGCTGGTAGCGTAACCGCGGCCTTAAAAAATGCACAGGCACTGAATGCTGGAGTAGATATTCAGATTGAAGTGGAAGACTTTGCTGAACTTAATGAAGCTTTAGCCGCTGGAGCAAAAAGCATCTTGATTGATAACTTTAATACTGAGCAAATGAAAGAGGCTGTAGCGATTACGGCAGGCAGAGCATTACTTGAAGCCTCTGGAGGCATCAACCTAAATCAAATGCGCGCCATTGCCAGCACTGGTGTTGATCGAATCTCTCTTGGGAAGTTGACCAAGGATGTCTATGCGGTAGATTTTTCAATGCGCATTTTGTAATCACTCTATTTTTTCAATAAAAATGCGCTTATCGACAGAGAGCTTAAGAGGGGGAATCGACATCAGCACTCTCTGCTTGAGGGGTAAGAATTGTTGGATAAGACACGGCCCATGTGCCAGGGTAGTCGCGACTGTAATGAAGTCCGCGGCTTTCTCTACGCATGAGTGCTGAACGAACAATTAATTCAGCGCACTCCAATAAATTGCGCAGCTCAATGAGGTCGCGCGTTACCTTAAAGTTAGCGTAGTACTCCTGCACCTCATAACGTAAAAGCTTAATACGATGCAGCGCTCTCTCTAGACGTCTATTTGTTCTTACAATCCCCACATAATTCCACATGAGGGAACGGAGCTCATCCCAGTTGTGGGCAATAACCACCTGTTCATCTGCATCTTCAACCTGACTCTCATCCCATAGAGGTAGGCTGGGCATAACCGGTGTCTTTAAATTTGAAATATCTTCTGCAGCGGCTTTGCCAATAACCACGCATTCCAATAAGGAGTTGCTTGCCAAACGATTAGCGCCATGAAGACCAGTATAGGTAGCCTCGCCTACTGCGTAAAGACCCGGTAAATCAGTGCGCCCTTTGAGGTCTGTCACTACACCACCACAGGTATAGTGCGCGGCAGGAACTACCGGAATTGGCTCTTTAGTAATATCTAGACCTAGACTCATGCAGCGCGCATAGATCATTGGGAAATGCTCTTTAATAAATAGTTCGCCTAAATGGGTAGCGTCTAGATGAACGTAATCTAGGCCATGCTTCTTCATTTCAAAGTCAATAGCACGGGCAACAATGTCACGTGGAGCAAGCTCCTGCCGATCATCATGCTCTGGCATAAAGCGTGTTCCATCAGGTAACTTCAATAAGCCACCCTCGCCCCGCATAGCTTCTGTGATTAAGAATGTACGGTCACTCGGGTGATACAAGCAGGTCGGATGAAATTGAATAAATTCCATATTGCCAACTCGGCAGCCTGCTCGCCACGCCATAGCGATACCATCGCCTGTGGCGGTATCAGGGTTGCTGGTATAGCGATAAACCTTGCCAACACCACCAGTCGCAAGAACCACTGATTTTGCCTCAATGGTTTCTACCTGATTATTTTTAATGTCGAGTGCGTACACCCCATAGCAACGATTTGGTTTGGTGCGTTGCGTCTTTGTGTCAAGCTGACGATTGGTAATGAGATCAAGTGCAATCCAATGCTCTAAGATCTGAATATTTTTATGGGCTCTTGCTTTATCCAGCAATACTTCATGAATCGCCTTACCAGTAGCATCTGCAGCATGAGCAATGCGACGATGGCTATGTCCGCCTTCACGCGTTAAGTGCAAACCCATCGGACCAGTCTCATCGGCAGTAAAAGGGACGCCCTGCTCGACCAACCATCGAATTGCTTCGGCGCTTTCTTCGGCGATATAACGTGCGGTAGATTCAACTACGAGGCCTGCGCCAGCATCTAAGGTGTCAGCCACATGCGAGTCAATACTGTCGTGCTCTTTATCAACCACCCCAACAATTCCACCCTGCGCCCAAGCTGTAGCAGCCTCTCCCAAACCCCGTTTAGCCATCAAAATCACTGGCTGAGACTCAGCCATATGCAGAGCAACAGTAAGACCAGCTAATCCAGCCCCAATAATCAGGACGGGAAGCTCTGCTTTAGCGTTGATGTTTAAAGAAGGTTTGGAACTGGCCATAGAGGATTCATTCTAAAGGTCGCTAAAGATATTCGCTTATTTATCGCTTAACGTCTCGATAAAAGTTTTCATGGGAACCTATAGACTCCAAATAAATAAGCTTTAGTCCATCATCTATTGAATATCCAAGTAAATAAAGCTGGCCATTGCTTCTAAACTTATAAACCCATAATTCAGACAAATCGCCCTTCTTTTTTTCCCCAATCATAGGTTTTTTAGATGCCTGGACTACAGCGTCATCAACATCCTTGGCAGTTTTGTCATTTAGTTTTTTATATTGTCTAAGGAATCGGCGTGTTTGAGATACGTCATACGCCATTAAAGCTTCCTGGAGCGTGGGATAAATGGAGTGGACTGCTCCCTAGGTTCGGCTAATGAAGCAAGTGATTCCATAATGAACGAGACGGGTAAGTCAGGGTTATCTATCGCCGCTCGACCAACTTTTGCCCAAAACTCGATTTGCCCCGCAATAGTTCGATGCTCAACCTTAGCCTCTAATTTAGCTAACTCATACAGATCTTCATCAATTCTTACCGGCATACCCATTTGGTCCTCCTTTGCCTTATTTTACTACAAAAGTAGTAAGTTAGAAAATAGAGTTTAAATACAAAAAAGGCTCCTTGTGGGAGCCCTTTTGCATTTACTAGAGTTGTAATTAGACGTTAGACATTACCTTGGATCCGCCTGGGGCATTTGTGCCGTAGCCCATGATCCCAGCTACTTCACCACCCTTAGCTAGCTTCACGGCACAATACTTAAACTCTGGAATCTTGCCAAATGGATCTAGCGCCGCATTGGTAATCAAGTTAGCGGCGGCCTCATAGTAGGCAAACGGAATAAAGATCACGCCCCTTGGTGTGCCATCATCTCTTCTCACGCGGATACCCACCTCACCACGACGAGACTGAACAGTAATGACATCACCAGCTGAAACTCCCAACTGAGCCATATCTTCACCATGCATCGATACGGTAGCCATAGGCTCAATCGCATCAAGCACTGTGGCGCGCCGCGTCATACTGCCAGTGTGCCAATGCTCTAACTGACGTCCGGTAATTAATATAAATGGATATTCAGTATCAGGACGCTCATCCGCAGGAATGATGTCCGCAGGAACGAGCTGAACCTTACCATCTGGTGTAGCGAATTCGTCATCAAATACGATGGGACGACCTGGATCTTCAGCAGATAAACAGGGATAAGTCACACTGGATTCTTTTTCTAAGCGCTCCCAGGTAATGCCTTTGATGGCGCCATGCATTGCTTGACGCATTTCATCATAGACCTCTGCAACACCAGCATCCGGCCCTTGGTAGTTCCAGTTCAAGCCCATTCCCTTAGCAATTTCTTGAATGATCCACAGATCAGGCTTTGCATCGCCAGGAGGATTAATGGCTTTTTTACCCATTTGGACCATGCGGTCAGTATTGCTTGCTGTGCCCGCCTTCTCTGGCCAAGCACTCGCTGGCAAGACTACGTCTGCTAGCAGTGCTGTCTCCGTCATGAAGATATCCTGCACAACGAGGTGCTCTAGGGATGCCAAAGCATGACGAGCATGATGTAAATCAGGATCACTCATCGCCGGATTTTCACCTTCAACATACATACCGCGAATCTTATCTGGATCACTATCCGGCGCTGTGATCTTATGCATGATCTCAACCACGGTATAGCCTGGCTTTTTATCTAGCGGAGTATCCCAGAACTTCTCAAACCAAGCATGCGCTTCTGGATTATCAACGCGTTGATAGTTCGGGAACATCATCGGAATTAAGCCTGCATCACTAGCGCCTTGCACGTTGTTTTGACCGCGCAATGGATGTAAGCCAGATCCTGGTTTACCAATTTGGCCAGTAATACTGACTAGAGCAATCAAGCAACGTGCATTATCCGTGCCGTGCACATGTTGGCTAACACCCATACCCCATAGAATCATCGCAGATTTCGTAGTCGCGAACTCTCTGGCAACTTCACGCAGCGTTTCAGATGGAATACCGCAGATTGGCGCCATTACTTCAGGGCTATAACCTTTAATGTTCTCTTTCAGCGCCTCAAAATTATTCGAACGATTTTGAATGAAATCTTTATCAACGAGGCCTTCTTCAATGATCGTATAGATCATGGCATTGAGCATAGCCACATCGGTATCTGGCTTAAATTGCATCGTACGCCAAGCATGCTTACTCATTTCCGTAGCGCGTGGATCGCACAACACAATCTTGGCACCGCGTTTAGCGGCATTCTTAAACCAAGTTGCAGCAACGGGATGATTGGCTGTTGGGTTAGAGCCGATCAAGAAAATCATACTGGAATGCTCAACGTCATTCACCTGATTACTTACTGCACCAGAGCCCACACCCTCTAAGAGCGCAGCAACAGATGATGCATGGCAAAGACGAGTACAGTGGTCTACGTTGTTGCTACCAAAACCAGTACGAACCAGTTTTTGGAATAAATACGCTTCTTCATTGCTGCCTTTAGCTGAACCAAAACCGGCCAATACCTTTAAGCCATGTTGGTCTTTGAGTTTCTTCAAGCCGCCAGCAGCAAATTGCAGAGCCTCTTCCCAAGTAGCTTCACGGAAGATGTCTGTCCAGTCTTGCTTACCTTCTAGGATGGACTCATCCTTTGGCACGCCCGCCTTACGAATCAGTGGCTTAGTCAAGCGTTGTGGATTATGAATGTAATCCATACCAAAACGACCTTTGACACACAAGCGATTGTGATTCGCCGGACCATCACGACCCTCAACACTGACAATCTTCTCGTCTTTGACGTTGTAGGTAATCTGGCAGCCTACGCCACAGAATGGGCAAACAGAATCCACTTTACGGTCGACGGTTTGAGAGCCAATCAGGCCCTTAGGCATCAATGCACCGGTTGGGCAGGCCTGTACACACTCGCCGCAAGCAACACAGGTACTCTCACCCATTGGATCATTTAAGTCGAAAACGATTTCACTATGACTACCACGCATAGCGTAGCCGATCACATCATTCACCTGCTCTTCACGGCAAGCACGCACGCAACGATTACATTGAATACACGCATCTAAATTGACTGCCATCGCTGGGTGGGAGATATCGCTACTGACTTTCTCGCGACGCAATGCCTTAAGCTCTGGTCGAACCGTGACATCCATGCGTGCTGCCCAGGTGCTGAGTTCGCCATGTTGATTTTTTTGCTCTTCTTCCTTGCTATCACCAACCCACTTAAATCCTTCGTCCGGCATATCGGAGAGCAACATCTCCAGTACCAGTTTTTGACTCTTTACTGCACGCTCGCTGTTGGCTTTGACTTCCATTCCAGGAGTGGCGCTTCTGCAGCAGCTCGGAGCCAAAGTACGTTCACCATTGATTTCGACCACGCAAGCGCGGCAGTTACCATCAGGACGATAGCCATCTTTAAAGCATAGATGCGGAATATCAATATCGTGGCGTTTAGCAGCTTTAAGAATCGTTTCGCCTTCATAGGAAACAATCGTCTGACCGTCTAGCTTGAACTCAACGGTTTGCAATTCGAGTTCTTTAGGATGTGTGGGTGCGTTCATGTTTGTCTCGTTATTCCCTTTTATGCAACTTCTTGCGGGAAATATTTATGAATACAACGAATAGGGTTTGGTGCTGCTTGACCAAGGCCACAGATAGAAGCATCAACCATTACTGTTGCTAAGTCTTCTAAAGTTGCTTGATCCCAAGATTTAGCTTGCATCAATGTAGCTGCCTTACCAGTACCTACTCGACAAGGAGTGCATTGACCACAACTCTCATGCTCAAAGAAATGCATCACATTCAAAGCCATATCGCGGGCTTTATCTTTGTCACTAAATACCATGACAGCAGCAGAACCGATGAAGCAACCATAAGGCTGCAAAGTATCAAAGTCGAGCGGAATATCATTCATGGTTGCCGGCAAGATGCCACCGGATGCACCGCCAGGCAAATAGCCGTAAAACTGATGGCCCTCTTGCATACCACCGCAATACTCATCAATCAG
>Ga0209189_1001338_pt1 | contig 18610 bp, 14 predicted proteins | sample C_130820_EF_Meta_FD_187308 | JGI IMG/M metagenome (GOLD analysis project Ga0209189, IMG submission 187308) | Freshwater microbial communities from Lake Croche, Canada to study carbon cycling - C_130820_EF_MetaG (SPAdes) (version 3) | ecosystem: Environmental > Aquatic > Freshwater > Lake... | reverse complement strand
CAAAACGGTGATCGTGCAAATCGAAACTGTTGAAGCTGTCGCCAATCTTGAAAGCATCATGGCGGTAGCAGGTGTTGATGCTTACCTAATTGGACCCAATGACTTGGCTTACAGCATGACTGGACAGCGCGGTGGCAAGACCCCCGATGTTCTGGAGGCTGTAGAGCGAGTCAGCAAAACTTTACATGCAGCCGGTAAACGCTTTGGCATGCCCGCTGACTGGTCGCAACTTGAAAACTTTCAAAATATCGGGGCGACATTTTTGTACTTCCCGATTGAATGGCTTCTCACCAAAGCATTAAAGGATCTGTCAATAGGACTCAAAATAGACGAAAAGTGATCATGGTGGGGTAATCATCCCCTTTTGTAAGAGCCTCAGAAGTAAAAAGCACTTAGCAGTCATAGAAAGCATCGACTAGAACGGGAATCAATATGAACGACCGGCCCCACAAAAGCGCCCACCAGCGCACCCCTTTGATAAAGCCGCTTTCTCCTGCATTAGGGGCAGAAGTCCGCGGTATTGACCTTACTAGACCGATCTCAGATGCGGAATTTCAGGCGCTGCTTCAGATCTGGCACGAGCATGGTGTGCTCTGCTTTCCGGAACAAGACCTGGAGGAGTTGCATCAGGTCAGGTTTGCGGAACGTTTCGGTGATCTGGCGATGACACTGGTCGAGTACGAAAGCGGAAAGGGAAGCCACCCCGCGGTGATGTACGTGACTAATGAGAAGAAAGACGGGAAGTACGTCGGGGCCCTGCCAGACGGCGAGATGTACTTTCATTCGGACATGTGCTACATGGAGCGCCCGGTAAAGGCGACGATGTTATATGCCATGGCGCTCCCTTCGGAAGGTGGAAATACGCTTTTCGCAAACATGTACGCTGCCTATGACGCCCTGACTGAAGAGACGAAACAAGTGATTGCAGGGCTCAAGGCGGTCAACACCTACGAGCAGGGAACGAGCGACACGGTCACGATGCGCAGCCGCAGTAGACGTCCAGCATCCGGAGCAGCTCGATCCTACGCTCAACCCATGGTGTGTACACACCCAGCCACGGGAAAAAAGGCACTCTATGTCAATCGACTAATGACGGAGTACGTTGTAGGGATGCCGCGCGACGAAAGCGATCGTTTGCTCGAATCACTCTTTGATCATCAGGAGCAGCGCAAGTTCGTTTACGAGCATCGCTGGACGCGTGGCGACCTATTGATGTGGGACAACCGCTGTTTATTGCACGCGCGAACTGACTTCAATGCCGGTGAACTGCGCAAGCTTCGGCGCTTAGCTGTCAAAGGGGAAAAAATTGTCTAGGCTGCATTTGGCCGACCCACATCCATAAGTTTCACGTTAACAAGGGATTTCTATGTACAAATTGTCTAGTTTTCTTCTTGCATTTGCATTGATGTGTTCGCTGCCCGCACGAGGCCAAGACTATCCTAATCGGCCGGTGACGATAGTGATGCCGTTTCCAGCGGGCTCTGTCACTGACGTTCTGGCGCGACTGATTGCAGTCAATCTGCAAAAGAAGTGGGGACAGCCTTTCATTGTCAAGAACCAGGTCGGCGCAGCCGGCAATATTGGTGCCGAAGCCGTCTCGAAAGCTCCGTCGGACGGCTACACGTTACTCTTGACGCCTCCCCCGCCGCTCGTAACAAACAAGAATCTATACGCCAGGCTAGGGTTTGAACCAGAGCAGTTCGAGCCGGTATCAGTGATTGTCACCTGGCCCAATGTACTGCTCGCGCATCCGAAAGTGGGAGTTAACAGCGTCCGGGAGCTGCTCGTGCTTGCAAAGGCTAGCCCAAATCGACTCAATTACGCATCCAATGGTAGCGGTACCACCCCGCACCTGACGGGAGAATTGTTCAAGTCAATGGCCGGTGTAGAGATCGTTCATGTGCCCTACAAAGGGGCTGCACCCGCCGTCTCCGACTTGTTAGCCGGACAAGTAGAACTGGCGTTCGTCGACCTCAGTTCTGCAGTCCCGCTGATCCGCGAGAACAAGCTGCGTGCGTTAGCGGTCGCCGGGGAGAAGCGCAGCCCCATCTTGCCAAATGTGCCTACCATGGCAGAAGTACTACCTGGTTTTGTGTCAATCGCATGGGCTGGAATGGTAGCCCCCCCTGGAACGCCATCTTCAATAACAACCAAGTTGTCCGCTGCGATTGCCGAAATCATTGCACAGCCCGATGTGGCTCAGCGATTGGTGGAGATGAACGTGGATGCGGTGGGCAGCACGCCAACTGAAATGACAGCGCTAATGAAGAAAGAGCGCGAGCGATGGGGAGCTGTCATTCGCAGTACCGGTGCGCGTGTGGACAATTGATGCCGTTCTACGGCGCCAACTTCGTACCTGCTCTGGAGCACGCGCATGCGGTCCGTTTCCTCCTGGCAGGAAGCCGGTTTGATCCCGCCGTCAGGTATCGAGTCAACCGCAGAGCACCGGAGCGTTGACGCAGCGCGACCTAGTCGTTCTGATCTCACTGGTTTTGAAGGGATGCTTTGGATGCAACCTCTACAAGTTCACGCCGCTTCCTTGATCATCTGCGCTGCACGCTCCGCCATCATGAAGATGCATGCGTTGGGATGCCCTGAGACCGCATCTGGCATTGCCGACGCGTCAACGACCCGCAGACGCTCAGTCCCGAGCACCCGAAATGTCGGGTCGAGCACGGCATCGGAGCGGGTCCCCATCGCACATGTTCCACAGGGATGGTGAGCGGTCAACGCCGTGCGCCGAATATAGGCGTCGACTTCGCTATCGCTATCGACTTGAGGCCCGGGCATCACTTCCGCTTTGCGATACGGTGACATGGCTTGTTGTTCGCCAACTCTTCGCGCAAGACGGAAGCCGCTGCGCAAACGCTTCAGGTCTTCCGGATCGGAAAAGAAGTTATAGGAAATACGCATCGCGTCGCGGGGATTGCCGGACCGCAGGTGCACCTTTCCCCGGCTTGCAGGATGCAAAAGTGTAGGGCGTATGGCATAGCCGTCCTCATAGGCACGACGGATCAGCGGAAACCAAAGTCGCTTTTGCGGCGGCACCGTGTGAAACATGAACTCGATATCCGGCACGGCAAGGTCCGGTTGACTCTTCACGAACGCGTGCAGTCCTCCGGGAACTGTGGTGCCGGGGCCGGTGCCGAGAAAATAGGCCCGCACCATGCTCAAGGCCATGCGATCGAAGCGCATCTCACGGTGGAACGAGCCCGGCACCTGGCGTTGCCATGTGATCCAGACACCGAGATGGTCCTGCAGGTTGTGGCCGACGCCAGGCAGGTCGACGAGTGGTTGGATGCCGTGTTCGACTAGATGGTCGGCGGGCCCGATCCCAGACAGCATGAGAAGGTGCGGAGAGTTGAACGCTCCGCCGCAAATGAGAACCTCGCGGTCGGCGCGCGCGTGCGTCTGCACGCCGTCGATGTAGTCAACGCCGACCGCCCGTGATCCGCTGAAGACGATCCTCAGCACATGGGCGCCCGTACGCACCGTAAGATTCGGACGCTTGATTGCCGGACGCAGGTAGGCCCGGGAGGAGGAGGCCCGCCGGCCGTCTCGAATCGTGTACTGACCGCGCCCAAAACCTTCTTGCTGAGCCGCGTTGTAGTCGTCAGTCACAGGAAAGCCGGCTTGCTGGCCAGCGACCATCCAGGCATCGAAGATCGGATCTTGGGTACGGGCGAACTGGGTGCCGACTGGTCCGTCTCCACCGCGGAAGTGGTTGGAACCACCCTCCCAACTCTCACTTCTACGAAAGTAAGGCAACACGGCGTTGTAGTCCCATCCGTCAGCACCGGCCTCGGCCCACCGGTCGAAATCTCCTGGATTCCCGCGGGTATAAGCCATGACGTTGATCGATGACGAGCCTCCAAGGACTTTTCCGCGCATCGCCTCGAGTTTGCGGCCGTCCAGGCGCTCTTCCGGTTCGGTCTCATAGCCCCAGTCGTACATGCTGTGCTCGTGAAGCTTGCCCATCCCGAGGGGGATTGAGATCAGAGGGCTGGTGTCACTCACACCGGCCTCGAGTAGGAGAACCCGAACTTTCGGGTCCTCGGATAGACGGCTGGCCAGCACACAACCAGCGGTGCCTGCGCCCACAACGACATAGTCAAACGTTTGCTTCACGATTCTCGATCCGGTTCAGCAGCAAGGCGAGTCGGCGCACGGCCACATTTTCTGACAAGAGGCAGTCTGATTGAAATGCACCCTGAGGCACCACACGCTTAATTTTACGGCCCGAACTGTCGTAATAATGTTGCCATCCACACGACCGATTTGTCTGCCATTTGAGTCGAACATGATGTGCACACCCACAAATCAATCAGACTGATAAACAACTTTCCCACCAACAATGGTTAGCTTCGAGTGAATTTGTGCCATTTTTTCGATGGGGACCTTAAGGTAATCGTCGCTTAAAACAACAAGATCAGCCAGTTTCCCAACTTCAAGGGTACCTCGTCTGTTCTCATCATGAGCAAGCCAGGCGCTTCCGGATGTGTACATTTTAAGTGCTTGAATTCGCGTTGGGGTCTCTTCAATGCCTCGAAGCTTTCGTCCCGAGGCGGACTTGCCATCAAGCATCCAACGTAATGCAATAAAGGGGTTGTAGTCCGCGACGCGGTGTGCATCAGTACCAGCCCCAATGTTGACTCCGACTTTGAGTGCCGTATTTATAGGCGGCATACGCTCTAGAGCCTTTTCGCCATGTCGGTGCAAGGCCTTATCACCATCTAAGTACATGGCATCTTGCATGGCCCAACCCACCCCAAGAGCCTTCATTCTTTTAAAAGTTGTCTCGTCACCATTATTTAAGTGAGCAATAGACCAACGCAGTTTTGCAATTGGAATATCTTGGTTAACTTTTTCAAAGACCTCTAAAAGAGTTCCTACTGTCGCATTTTCATGCCAGTGTTGAGTAAGTGTGTAACCATTTTCAGCCGCCCACTTGGCCACTTGGTACAACTTTTCCTGATCGGTAGGTGAAACCTTATTGTTGTTATACATGCTGAAAGTCACACGTTCACCTATTCCATTAAATCGGAGCATGTCGTCACCAAAACTCATTGGCAACAACTGGGTTAATTCTTTGAATTCTTCTAATTCTTTGTTGGATTTCTGAGCAAAGTAGCTGAAGTTCACACGTACAGTTAAATTTTTGCTTCGCCACACTTGAAATAATGGCTGATATTCGGCAGGAGTCATGTTGAACCCACCAGGGTCTAGAACACCCGTAACCCCAACCCTGTTAAGTTCTTTAAAAAATTTTTGAGTCCCGACCACCTTATCTTCAAACGAGGGCTTAGGCAATTTGTCAAACAACTGCACAATGCCACCAACAATGGCCCCTGTGGGCTTACCACTAGCATCTAATTGAAATTTGCTGCCACTGGGTAAATCTGCTTCTGACTTTATGTTCAGGCTCTGATATGCAAGAGGCGTCAGCATCACCCAGTCGTACATCCACTGAACGTAAACAGGATTTCGGGGCGCCGCATCTAACAGCTCTTCTTGTGTTGGTCTTCTACCCTCGTTAAATTGCTCTTCTGTCCAGCCCCCTGCAACTACAAGCCATTCACCGGGCTTAGCTTGGGCGGACGCATGCTTTAACTTGTCTAAAGCTGCGCCGATTGTTGGCAAACCAAACCAGTGGACCTCAGTGCTGTAACTTAAGGCCGCTCTTATGGCATGCATATGAGAGTCGATGAGACCAGGAATTACCGTCTTCCCCTTGAGATCTATAACTTTTGTAGCTGGACCCTGTAACTTTTTGATAGAGGAGTTTGAGCCCAAGCTGATAATTTTTCCATCCCTGATTGCGACAGCTTGATAGATGTTGTCCTTTTCATCTGCACTGATGATTTTTCCTTGTCTGAGAATGATTTCAGCAGGTTGTGCAAATGAGTTTGAAACGAAAACGCAGCTCGATAAGACGAGGCATCGGAAGTAAAAGTTCATGAGTCAAATTTTCGGTTGATACTGAATCACTATGTATGGTTAAGACCACAGAACAAAGGGTGAAAACCCTAATCGCTCAGCTTTCAATCTCTAGCAATAAATGAAGCCTTCTCTTAAATGACCTGCCACACAAAAAGCCACTATGACAAACCCTATTACGACTCAAAGAAAAATACTGTAAAAAGATTTGGCTCAATGCTCTATTCACTGACCTTCACGATCGGATATCCATATGTATGGAAAACACTTAGGGAAATTTTTGTTTGCTTTTGTTTATGCGTTGACATCAAGTTGGCTAACTGCGCAAACTTATCCTGACAAACCCATCACCATCATTGTTCCTTTCACACCTGGCGGCGTATCTGATATCACCGCTAGACCTCTTGCGGCTGCAATGACAGTCAACTTAAACCAGACAATTCTTATCGACAACAAAGGCGGAGCAGGTGGTGCTATTGGCATGTCAGTAGCAGCGAAGGCTAAACCTGATGGATATACCTTGATGATGGCTCTTCCGAGCATGATCACTATACCTATCTCTGATCGAATTAGTGCCCGCCCCTCAAGCTTTCAAGTAAACCAGTTCAAGCCAATTGCTCGGCTTACGGCCGATCCCACCGTTTTAGCAGTTCGACCAGATAGCCCCTGGAAAACATTGGCAGATTTCATACGTGATGTTCGAGCTAAACCCGGTACGATTTCTTATAGCAGCTCTGGGCTTTATGGAACGACGCATGTGGCTATGGAGATTCTTGCCCACGCAGCAAACCTGAAGATGGTTCATGTTCCCTATACCGGAGGCGGTCTTCAAGTAAATGCTTTATTGGGGGGGCATGTAGATGCAACTATGCAGACGCCCGGCGCCATTGCTGGTCAAATTTCGGCTGGAAAACTTCGAATCTTGGCGACCTTGAGCAGAGAACGAATCAGCGCACTACCAGAGATACCAACTGCTACTGAGTTGGGCTACAAAGCAGAGTTCTATCTGTGGACAGGACTCTTCGCACCTGCCGCAACACCAGACTCTGTCATTAACCGCTTACGCGCGGCGACTAAAGATGCTGCTGGTCATAACACTTTTAAGAGCGCCATGTCTGGTCTCAATACTCCTATTCAATACCTTGATTCGGATGAGTTCTCATCCTTCATTGCTGAGGACACCAAGCGGCTAGACACAGTACTTACCAGCATGGGCGAAATCAAGTAATTGATTTCCTAAACTTTAACTTTAGATAAGGTACTTATGAAAATCGTCAATTTATCCGTCAATGACCAGCGTCGTGTGGGGCTTCTCGATGGGGATCATGTCATTGATATCCTTGCCGTGCATGAGGCTCATCCATTCTTGAGCACAGACGAGATTCCTATGCTTCACAACACTGTGAATGTCATTGATGCATGGACTCGAATGCATTCTGCATTCGAAAAATGTCTTGATTTAAGTCGTTCAACTGGAGCCGGGCGGCTAATCAAAAGTAACTCTAAACTGATGGCACCCTTGATTCCCTCGACCATTCTTTGCTCGGGTAGCAACTACATAAGTCATAACCAAGAAAAAGCAAACGCTGACACCAGTGGCAAAGAGCCAGAATTTTTTGTAAAAACTGGTGATTGCGTCGTTGGTCCTGATGAACCGGTAATACTTGATCCACTTCTCACCAAAAAGTTAGACGGCGAAGTTGAGCTAGCAGTAGTGATAGGCAAGGCTGGTCGACATATCCCAGTCAAAGACGCCTTAGATCACGTGTTTGGGTATACGATTGTTAATGACATTACAGCTCGAGATCGACAGGTACGCAGAAGGGCTGATGGTTCCTACTGGTATGAACTTGGCCGTGGCAAGCTTTTTGACACAAGTGCACCTCTAGGCCCTTGCATCACTACTTCCGACGAAATTCCTAACCCACAAGCGATCATGGTCAAGGCTTGGGTTAATGGTGAGCTTCGTCAAATTAGCAGCACATCGCAAATGATTTGGAGTGTGGCTGAATTGGTGCACTTCTTTTCAGTCAATATGACGCTCAAACCTGGCATGGTCATCATCACTGGCACACCTAGCGGAACAGCTTGGTCCAGCGATGAGGAGCTAGGTGGTAAATGGTCTGGTACTGATGGCATGGTTAAGGCAAAGGGCTACCTTAAAGAGGGCGACACGATTGTGTGTGAAATAGAAGGTATAGGAATACTTTCAAATCCCATTAAGCTTTAAACCGTATTTTTTCGATTTAGACGGTAATTGGCGCATGCTGAGGAAGATTGACGCAACGGTATTGATCGTCGGAGGCGGGCCGGTCGGATTGACGGCCGCCATCGAGCTGGGCTGGCGCGGCGTGTCTGCCATTTTGGTCAACGAGCGGCCCGATACGGCGCAACACCCCAAGTGCAACAGCACCAACTCGCGGTCGATGGAGCACTTCCGGCGGCTCGGCATTGCGCAGGACTTGCGCGCGGTAAGCCTACCGCCAAACATCGTGCGCGCTTCGGCCTACGTCACGCGCTTTTGCGGCATCGAATTCGGGCGCCTGCCGCGCCCTTACTCGGATTGGCCGACGCCGGAGATTCCGAACAACATCTCGCAAATGGTGCTCGAGAAGGTGCTGCGCCGCCATGCCGAACAGCAGCCTGGCGTCGAGGTGCAATTCGCTTGCAAGCTGGAGTCGTGGGCATCTGATGGTGATCTCATCGTCGCACAGCTTGAAACGGCTTCGGGTGAGCGCCGCCAAGTAACCACCCGCTTTCTCATCGGTGCCGATGGCGCAAGCAGTCTTGTCCGTCGCAAATTGGGTCTGGGCATGGTCGGAGAAGACGGCACGAAGCACCGTGCCTTCATGGGCGGCACCATGCTGTCGTATTACATCCGCTCACCCCAGCTGATGGAAGCTAGTGGCAGGGTGCCAACGCACTCGACATGGGTCATCAATGAAGAAATGCGCGGCCTGATGTTCTCGCAGGATGGTAAAGAACACTGGGTGGTGCACTACCAGGTGCCGCCCGGCATCGACTGGCAAACGCTCGACAGCCGCGCCATCGTCAAGGCAATGCTCGGCAGCGACGTGGCGTTCGAAATCATCTCAGGCGGGCCGTGGACCGGCGGGCTGGCGATGGTGGCGGAGCGCTACCGCGCCGAAAACGTGTTCCTTGCCGGCGACGCTGCGCATCTCTTCACCCCGCTGGGCGGCATGGGCATGAACACCGGAATCGGCGACGTGATGAACCTATGCTGGAAGATTGCAGCCGAATGCGAGGGGTGGGCCGGGCCCAATTTGTTCGACTCCTACGACATCGAGCGCAGGCCGATCGGAGTGCGCAACTCGGGCTTTGGCGTGAAGTGCTCGCGCGTCATGGATGGCTGGAAGGTTCCTGCAGGGTTCGAGGACGAGTCGCAAGCAGCGCAGGCCGCGCGCGCAGCGCTGGGGGCGCAAATCATTGTCGAAGACGTGCCGCAGTATCTTTCTGCCGGGCTGCAATTGGGCGAACGTTACGAAGATTCGCCAGTCATCTGTCCTAATGCCACCCCCGAACCGGAAGACCGTTGGGATATCTACACGCCCCTCGATCGTGCCGGTTCGCGCGCGCCGCATCTTTGGCTGGAAAAGGACGTGGCGCTCTATGACCGGATGGGCAAAGGCTTCACGCTGCTCAACTTCGGGGCACCGGCAATAGCCGAACCATTTGAAGCTGCGGCGCACGACTGCGGCATGCCGCTGACCACCCTCAATTTCGCGACGCCCGCAGCCCCCTACGAACATGCGCTGGTCTTGATACGACCCGATCAGCACATCGCCTGGAGCGGTGCGGCCGCGGATGCCGCGCAAGCGCAGGCAATCGTCAACTGCGCGCGTGGGGCGTGACCTGACATCAGACAAGGTGACTTCATGACTATCTCGAATCTGCTGCGATCAATTGTTGCGTTTTGCTGTGCCTTACCGGTATTGCAGCCGGTAATGGCGCAAGGCTATCCGGACAAACCCATACGCATCATCGTACCCACCACACCGGGCGGACCAACCGATGTGCTCGCGCGCCTGTTGGGTGAGCGGCTGCGCACTTCACTGGGACAAACGGCCGTGATCGACAATCGCGGTGGTGCCGGTGGCGCGATCGGCGCGCGCGCGGTGGCGCAGGCACCCGCTGATGGGTACACGCTGCTGTTTGGCAACACTGCCACGCTGGCCACCATTCCTGCTGTTTCCAAAGGCGCGGGGTATGACCCGAGCAAGGCGTTTGCGGCGGTGGCCAAGGTGATGGACTCGTATCAGGTACTGGTGGTGGCGCCGGATCTGCCGGTCAATTCAGTGGCCGAGTTGCTTGCTTACGCCAAGGCCAACCCGGGCAAGCTCAACTTCAGCACCGCCGGCATCGGCAATCTCACGCACCTGTCGGGCGAGTTGTTGCGGAGCAAGGCCGGTATCGACTTCGTGCCGGTGCACTACCGCAGCGGCGCGGAGTCGCTCAATGGCGTGCTGAGCGGGCAGGCGCATCTGACCATCGATAACATCACCGCCGTGCGGGCACTGGTGCAGGAGAAGCGCTTGCGCGCACTTGCGGTGACTAGCGCCTCACGCAAGCCGGAGTTTCCCGAGCTGCCGACCATGATCGAAGCTGGCGTGCCTGATTACGTGGTGACGAGTTTCTTCGGTGTGGTGGCCCCGGCCGGCACGCCGCCCGCCATCATCAGCAAGCTCAACGGCGTGATCAATGAGGGGCTCAAATCTGAGTCGATGCTGGCCAGCCTCAAGCGCCTTGGCGCACAGCCGGCCAATGAAGCACCGGAGCCGTTTCAGTCATTGATCGTGAACGATACCAAAAAGTGGAACGAGATTGCCAACACTGCCAAGATACAGCTGGAATGACATGACTGAGGGGAAAAACCCCAAACCCGACTTTCGGCCATTTGTCCCGACGCTGGAGTATCCGCGCGTCGCGGCGTTACACGGGCGCACAGCAGAAGAGCACGGCGCGGCAGGGCTGGCGAATCCACGCCCCCGTGACTTGCTCTTTAAGCCCTGGGAGGCGATGTACAAGCAACCGTTTGTCGGCGTGACGACGGATGGGAAGCCCTTGCCCGGCTTGTTCTCGCTCGGTGATCACGGTGCGCCGACGGCGGCCATGATTGAGGCAACCACCCGTTTGATTGACGCCGCAACACCTGAGCAGCGCGCTGCATTGATGTTGCCGGTAGATGCCCGCGAATGGCGCAGCTGGAACAACACCGAGATGTACGTCTACAAGTACGGCCTGCGTCTCGAGGAAATTCCCGTGCCGCTGCGCGATGTGATTCTCGGTGTGGTGCGCGCCAGCCTCTCGGCGCGCGGTTATGACAAGACGCGAGACGTGATGCGCTTCAACCACTTCCTCGGTGAACTGGCGATGAACACCAGCGTGCTGGGCGAGTGGAGCTACAACTTTTGTCTGTTCGGCACGCCCTCGACCACCGAACCATGGGGTTGGCAACTTATGGGCCACCACCTCGCCCTCAATTGCTTGGTAATCGGCGGGCAGATGGTGCTGTCGCCGGCCTTCATGGGTGCCGAGCCCAACTACGGCGACGCGGCTGCCGGCGCGCTGGCCGGCAAGCGTCTGTTTCAGGATGAAGAGAATGGCGGCCTAGCACTCATGCATGCATTGAGTGAGACGCAGCGGCAGGAGGCGATTCTGTTCAAATCGAGCGTTGGCGGTGATTTGCCCGAGGGGCGCCGCCACCCTGCTGACCAGTTACATCTGGGTGGGGCGTTTCAGGACAACCGGATCGTGCGCTACGAAGGCGCGCATGTCAAAGGCTTCACCAAAGATCAGCGCCGCCGCTTGCTCGGCCTCGTCAACGCCTATATCGAGCCCTTGCCTAAAGGCCCGCTCAAGGCGCGCATGGAAGAAGTGGAGCGCCATCTCGACGACACGCATTTCTGTTGGATCGGCGGCACGGGAGAAGACGATACGTTCTATTACAGGATTCAAAGCCCGGTGGTGATGATCGAGTTCGATCACCACTCCGGCGTGTTTCTCACCAACGAGCTTCCAGCCAAGTTTCACATTCACACCATCGTGCGCACCCCGAATGGCAACGATTACGGCATGGATCTGTTGCGAATGCACTATGCGCAAGATCACCAAACCGGCACCCAGCCGGGCGTGCAAACCAAGTCCGGCGCGGCCGAGCACAAATACCGGCAGGTTGATGGCAACGAACGTGGCAACGGGCCGCAGAATAAACGCCACACTCATCATGGGCACAGCCATTCCAGTTACGACGGTCACTCGCATGATCACGAACACGGAGACCATCATCACGACTAACAGCCGTCTTCGCTTTCTCCTCGCTGCAGGCCGCATGAAGCTAGCCTAGCCCCTGGCAGCGGCCCAGACATCTTAGGCCGCCCGGTCGCGCAGCATTTGTCAACCCTCTGGGGCCAGCAGGTCGTGATCACCTTTGTCTAGCAATTTCATAGACACCTCCTGAGGTTCAGTGCCAAAGGCTCTAAGTCATGAAAGTCTCATGGGGTGAGCCCGTTGGACTCCTGGGCGCAGGCATTGCCCGCAGCTCAGGCATGTGAGCCCAGGTCGTCATGTCAGCAGCTTGGTCGGGGTTGGCAGGCTTGAGGCCTTGGAATCTGTCCGTCAGCGGTCAATGTGATTCAAGTTCATCGCAGGATATCGTTCACCTTGGGTGGCGCCGATGGGCGCGATGCTGTCTAAACCGGCGATGTCAGATGAAGTCAACACAAGGTCTGCAGCCGCGATGTTTTCTTTGACGCGTTGGATGCTTTTCGTGCCCGGGATGGGGACGATGTCTTGGCCTTTGCTCAAGACCCACGCAATTGCCAACTGTGCAGCAGTCACGCCTTTTTGAGCCGCCATCGCTTGTACAGACTGCGCGATGTGGGCGTTTTTCTTGATGTTTTCCGCATTGAACCTGGGATGATTTTTGCGGGTGTCTTTGTCATCCAAGTTCTCGGTGGTGGTGACCGTTCCGGTTAAAAAGCCACGCCCCAAAGGGCTGTAGGCCAAGTAACCAATGCCCAGTTCATGGCATGCGGGCAAGATATCGCGTTCGTCTTGCCGACTCCAAATCGACAACTCAGACTGAACTGCTGTGATGGGGTGCACACGATGTGCTTTTCTCAAGTTGGCGACAGAGACCTCTGACAAGCCCAAGTAGCGGACCTTGCCTGCTTTGACCAAATCGGCCATAGCGCCAACCGTCTCCTCTATTGGAACGGTTTTGTCCACACGGTGTTGGAAATACAAGTCAATGCAATCGACGTTGAGCCTTTTGAGTGAAGCTTCGCAGGCCTGCTTGACGTATTCAGGCGTGCCGCAAATGGTGGTGCCCTCGGGCTTTCGGATTTGGCCGAACTTGGTGACCAGGGTCACGCGGTCTCGGATGCCAGACAGCGCGCGACCCACTACGGTTTCGTTGTGACCATTGCCATAGGCATCGGACGAATCCAGCAAGGTAACGCCCAGGTCGACGACTTCGTGGATCAGTCGAATCGAGGCTTCGTCATCGACCGGACCATAAATGCCACTTAAACCCATGCAGCCGTAACCCACTTCAGGCACAAGCAATTGGGCACCGAGCGTTCTTGTTTTCATGTTCATTTCCCTTTGGATTTGCTTTTCATTTTTTGGCGCAATGCCAAGGTTGTGGATGCATTGACACGCAGGGTCTTGGCATTCACATCCACACCGTAATTCTTTTTGGCGGAATCTACCGAAATAAAACCCAGTTGAACGTCCTCGGCCACCTTGTCAGCAGGCCTTTGCAATGGATCCCCAAAGCCGCCACCGCCCCCTGTTCTGAAGAAGAGCAGATCGTCCTTGTTCAGTTTCAAGCCCGTGACTTTGCTGTAGGTTTCGATCTTGTTTGTCTTGGCACGTTTGATGGATATCTCGCCGCTGTAGGCACTCTTGCCCCCCTTCAAACCCCAAGGTGGACATTTTGAGCGTTCACTCAGACCATTGAACACACCGTTGTCGAGCACGAGGTAGACCCGCTCCATGCCCAGCCCACCTCTGAACTTGCCGGGTCCACCCGAGTCCCGCCTTAGGCCATATTGAACAATCATCAATGGATAGCGGGTTTCCAAAACTTCGATTGGAATGTTGAAGGTGTCGCCATGGCCAATCGTGAATGTGGCACTGGGGCCATCGCCGTTGGGCCTGGCACCCCAGCCACCGGCGACCGGCTCAATGTTGGTGAATGGACGTTTGGTTCTCGGATCCCAACCCGTCATCAACATGGCGGAGATGTCACTGTAGTGGCCCGCAGGGATCCTTTCAGGAATCGCTTTGGACATCGCCAACAAAATCGTATCGATCAAAGTCAACAAAGGGGTTTGCCACCAAGACATGGGCGCTGGCTCTTGCGCGCTGACCAAGGTGCCAGGCGGCAAGATGACATCCAGCGGTTTAAAGCAGCCATCGTTGGCCATGACGTCAGAAGCCACCAAGTATTTCAAAGCCAATCGGGCGGCACTTCGTCCAGCGGCAGCACCGGAGTTGATAGGGCCCCTGACCTGGGGGCTCATGCGACTCAGGTCAATGCTCATCTTGTCGCCTTTGATGATGACCTTGACCCGAATGGGCACAGGCACACCCAAGTCCACACCATCGTCATCCAAAAAAGAATCGGCACTGTAGGTACCGTCTGGGATGTGTTTGATCCGAGCGCGTACGATGCGTTCAGCCTGGGCCCAGCCCTCCTCAATGGCTTGGCGAACCGCTTGAGGCCCATAGTTTTGATACAAATCATGCATTCTTCGCTCAGCCATGCGGCAAGCACCGATTTGCGCGTGCAAATCACCGAAGGAGGATTCGGGCTGGCGAATGTTGTGCGTCAATATTCTGAAAAGGTCTTGATCGGCCACGCCCTTTTTGTACATCTTCACAGAGCGAATTTGGAGACCTTCTTCAAAAGAAGAAACCGAGTTGGTCAAGAATCCGCCCGCCAAGCGCCCACCGATGTCCGTCCAGTGGGCCCGTGTGGCCGCGAAACCAACCAACACATTGTCAAAGAACACGGGGGTGTAGACCACCACGTTGTTCAAGTGCTGGCCACAGGTACCTGTGTGGTTGGTGACGATCACATCGCCTTCGTCAAAACCATTGGGGCCATAGATATCGATACCGTCTTGAATGGCGGCGTCGAGGTCACCCACAAAGAGCGGCAGCCCACCAGGGGCTTGGGCCACCAACTTACCTTGGGCATCCAATAGGCCCGTGCAAAAGTCTTGCACTTCATACACGATGGTGTTGTGCGCGGTTCGGGCCAGATTGATGGTGATTTCCTCTGCAATGGCCGCCAGTGCGTTGTTGACCACTTCAATCGTGATGGGGTCGACTTTGTCGATTTTATTTTGTCGCATGGGTTAAGCCTCCCTGTCGCCATTGAGGATGACCAAGCATCCGTATTGATTGAGCATTCCTTTGTCGCCGGGAAATAGCACCGTGGTCGAGGCGTATTCTTCGACCACAGCGGGCCCCATGAATTCAAAGTTCTCTTTCAACTCGGCGCGTTGGTAAACCGGACATGACAGCATGCCGACTTTAGGAAAATAAATCTCGCGGCTCTTTTGCGTGCTCAGTGCTGGGATGCGTTTGTCTCTTAAGCTTTCGAAGTCCGGCTTGGAGACTGGACCAATGGCCGTGACCCGAAGGTTGACCATCTGCGCGGATTGGTCGGGTGCTGCGTGCCCATAACGCACCTCGTACATTTCATCAAATTTCTCTCGGATGGCGTCAATGTCTTTGACGGTACTCAGCTTGTGGGGCACGTTCACCCGAACGGTGTACTCCTGACCCAAATAGCGCACGTCCAAAGTTCGGATCAGTTGAATCGAATGGGTCTCATAACCTTCTTTGACCAGGCTTTGTCGGCCCTCATTTTCAAGTTTGACAAAGTTGTCTTCGAGACTTTTCACCGTGACCGTAGAAAAGTCTTGGATATGAGTTTGCACAAAGTCTTGACGCAAGTCGGTCAGCAACATGCCCAGTGCCGAGAAATGTCCGGGTTGAGGCGGAATGATCACGCGTGGCACATGGAGCTCGTGGGCAATGGCCATCGCATGCAATGGACCTGCCCCACCAAAGGCGACCATGGCAAATTTCCTTGGGTCGTAGCCGCGCTGCATAGTGATCGCCCGTACAGCGAAGGACATCTTGACGTCTGCGAGCTTGAGAATGCCTAGTGCTGCATCCAACACGGTCATGCCCAGGGGCTTGGCCACTTTTTTTTCGATCACCTTGTAGGCTTTGTCGTAATCGAGGTCAAACTCACCGCCTAAAAACCGTTTGGCATTCAACCGACCTGTCACCAAATTGGCGTCTGTGACGGTGGGCTCTTGCCCGCCGAGGTTGTAGCAAGCGGGGCCCGGCAAAGAGCCAGCGCTTTTGGGTCCGACCTTGAGGGCGCCCCCTTCATCGATCCAAGCAATGCTGCCGCCACCCGCACCAACTTCGATGATGTCCACTACGGGCAGTCGCATCACATACCCCTGCTGGTAACCGCCAATGTAGTATTGGTCGGTCATTTTGGGCAGGCCCTGCTCGACCAAACAGGTCTTTGCGGTGGTACCCCCCATGTCGAACGCGATGACATCCGGGTCGCCAATCAACTTGCCCAACTCGGCAGCACCAATGATGCCCCCTGCAGGCCCAGACTCCATCATGGCCACAGGTACCTTGGCTGCACGCTCGGAGGTCATCACGCCCCCGTTGGACTGCATGATCATGAAGCGGCCAGAAAACTTTTTCTTTTTGAGCTGCCCTTCCAAGGCCTTCAAATAGGTGGTGACTTGGAGGCCGACATACGCATTCAAGACGGTCGTGGACGTTCTTTCAAACTCGCGGTACTCACGCAGGATCTCATGCGAGAGCGTGATGAACAATTCTGGAAAGGCCTTACGCAGCGCCTTGCCTATCAATTTTTCGTGCGCCGCATTCGCATAGGAATGCATGAAGCACACCGCAATGGCCTCTACATGGGCGGCCTTGATGATCTTGACAATGCGCTGGATCTCAGCCTCTAGCAAGGGCGTGTAGACCTTGCCCTGCGCTGTCATACGCTCTTGGACTGCAAAGCATAAATTGGCCGGCACCAGTGGGGCGGGCTTTTCAAAAAACAAGTTGTAGGTGTCGGGTCGATTGGCACGGCCCACCTGATACAAGTCTTTGAAGCCCTGGGTCGTGATCAATGCTGTTTTTGATCCATTTTTTTGGATGACAGCGTTGATGGCCACTGTCGAGCCATGCACAAAATGATCAAGCCGCGAGAGATCAACCTCTCCCTTCGTGAAGCAAGACAGCACCGCGTCTTGCAGCGCCAAGGGCGTGGTCAGTGATTTTTCAAAGCGTACGCTTTTGGTCTCGGAATCGTAAGAGGCTAAGTCGGTGAATGTTCCGCCAATGTCAATGGCAGAACGGATATTTTTTTTCGCCATTCTTATTTTTCACTCACAACTTTGTTGGAAATCGTGCCCACGCCTTCGATCTCACATGTGACCACCTCGCCCACCTGCAAAAAGCGCTGAGGATTCATGAAGAAGGCCACACCCGCTGGCGACCCCGTTTGGATGATGTCACCTGGGTATAGCGTCATGTGATGGCTGATGTAAGACACCAAGGCTTCAATGCCGTAAATCAAGTCATCGGTGTCGCTCGACTGCCGAACCTCTCCATTGACTTTGGTGACCAAACCGAAGGGCTTGCCCCATTCATACTCATCCACTGTGACCAAGGCTGGGCCCATGGGAGCAAAGGTGTTGAAACTCTTACCTAAATAATGGACTCGAAAAAATGTGTTGGACTCGTACTCGGCCAACTGCACATCGCGTGCTGACACATCGTTGGTAGTGGTGAAGCCTGCAATGTGATGCTTGACCTCAGACTCACTAATGTGATCGGTCACCTTGCCGATGATCACCCCCAACTCAACTTCGTAATCTAATTTTGTGGTCTGCTTGGGCAAGATCAAATCGTCGTAGGGGCCGCAAATCGCGTTCGTGCCTTTGGCCAACACCATGGGTTGGTTCGGTGGATCGATTTTTCCAAGCAAAGGCTTGGCCTCTGCCAAGTGGCTGTAAGTGTTTGCGCCCGCAATCATCAGCTTGCGAGGGCAAGGAACAGGCGAGCCAAGCCTGACCGAATGCAAGGCAATAGGGGGGGATGAAGAAGTCAATGGGGCCAATTTGTCCAACATGCTTCTCCACGTCGGAGTTTCTAGAAACAGACGCATGTCGTGTACTGCAGGCCCTGCGCCTGACTTGGCCATCAATTGCTCAAGGTCGAATATGTTTTCACCTTGGAGCACGCCGGCTCTTTCTTGGCCCAAGGGGCCATAACTGACAAGCTTCATGGGAAAAACTCCTAAATTTGAAATTTACAAGCCAAAGTGATGTGGCAAGAACAAGATGATGGGGGGGAAAAGAATCATGGCCAATAAGCAAAGCATCAAAATGCCCAAATACGGCATCATGGCTTTGGAGACATCACCCAAGGGTGTTTTGGTGATGGAGCACACCACCAACACCAAGATGCCAATGGGGGGAACCACCAACCCAACGCCCAATGAAGCAACGCTCATCAGGGCAAAGTGCAAGGTGTCAATGCCTAAGGTTTTGGCCACAGGCAACAAGATGGGCACAAACAGCAGCAA
>Ga0209189_1001333_pt1 | contig 18678 bp, 22 predicted proteins | sample C_130820_EF_Meta_FD_187308 | JGI IMG/M metagenome (GOLD analysis project Ga0209189, IMG submission 187308) | Freshwater microbial communities from Lake Croche, Canada to study carbon cycling - C_130820_EF_MetaG (SPAdes) (version 3) | ecosystem: Environmental > Aquatic > Freshwater > Lake... | reverse complement strand
ACTCTTTACACACCTCTGCGAAATTGGCGATTCTGGGTTTACATAACATTTTCGCAGTTTGGAGTTTGACGATGACCCGAGGTCGACCGCCAAAGCCAACTGAGGTGAAACGCGCGACCGGCAACCCTGGTCAGCGCAGGTTGCCTGAACTCGCCGCGGTGACTCCGTTGCCGATGGCAGTCAAGATTCCTGATGCGCCTGTCGATCTTGGCGTTGAGGGCAAGCGTGCTTGGGAAAATTGTTGGTCGCTGGCAATCACTTGGTTGTCACCAGATTCCGACCTTCAAGCAATCACGAATGTTTGCCGACTAGCTGACGATTTGCAGGCGGCTCGAAATAAGTTTCATGCAACTCTTGACAATGGCGATGGCCGATTGGTTGCAACCTTGTCCAAATCTTTCACCGATGCTTTGACCAGCCTCGGGTTTGATCCTGTTTCGCGATCTCGTCTAGGGGTAGCCGAAGTGAAACGAGTGAGTGCACTTGACCAACTCATCCAAAAACGCCAGGCCAAAGAAAACTGATTTCGCGCCTCGCTGGTTGACTAAAGTTCCGCCGGCAGATTTGAAACGAAGCCGCGGTGATTTCGTCATCGACTTTGCGGAAGCACTTTGCAAAATCACCAAGGACTCTGTTGCTGGTAATGCCGGGCAACCGATGGTGTTCAGGCAGTGGCAAAAGGATTTGACTCGCCAGTTGTTCGCGGTGAAAGCCGATAAGACTTTGCGCCATCGAACTGCGCTGATTGGTTTGCCTCGTAAGAATGGCAAGTCTGCTTGGCTCGCTGCGGTGGCGTTGGAACATCTTGTGTTCGGCCCTAGTGGTGGCGAAGTTTATTCGTGCGCAGCTGACCGAGCGCAGGCCAAGATTGTTTTCGACACTGTCAAGGAAATGATTCGCCTACAACCCGACCTGTCTGAGTTCTTGCAAGTCTTTCGGGATGCGATTTTCAACCCTAAGAATGGCGCGATTTATCGCGCTCTATCTGCCGAGGCGTTCACTAAAGAAGGTTTGTCGCCAACGCTGGTGGCGTTCGATGAGGTTCATGCGCAACCGAATCGCGAACTCTGGGATGTCATGCAGTTGGCAGCCGGGTCGCGTACTTCGCCAATGATGATTGGCATCACCACTGCTGGAGTGAAGGTCGATTCCAGTGGCAAGGATTCTTTGTGTTTCGGGCTTTACGAGTACGGCAAGAAGGTTGCGCTCGGCGAAGTTGTTGACCCAACCTTTTTCATGTCTTGGTGGGAAGCACCTGATGGTATGGATCACCGCGACCCTGCAACTTGGCGAGCCGCGAATCCTGGCTTCGATGACATTGTTTCGGCTGACGATTTCGAGTCGGTTGTGAACCGTACACCTGAAGCAGAGTTTCGAACTAAGCGTTGCAATCAGTGGGTTGCGACTTCTAGCACTTGGCTTCCGACTGGTGCTTGGGATTCGGTCACTGATTCTGGCCGCGTAGTTCCTGACGGCACTGACATTGTGTTGGCGTTCGATGGTTCGTTCAATGGCGACTGCACTGCCATTGTCGGTGTGACCACTGACGATGTTCCGCATGTGTTCGTTGTCGATGCTTGGGAAAAGCCTGATGGCGAGGCTGCCGATTGGCAAGTGCCGGTCGCGGATGTTGAGCAGTCGATTCGCGATGCTTGCGCCAAGTGGCAGGTGCGAGAGATTGCTTGCGACCCTTATCGATGGGCAAGGACTTTTCAGGTTCTCGAGGATGAGGGTTTGCCTGTCGTCTTGTTCCCACAGTCTGCCAGTCGCATGACTCCAGCAACGACTCGATTCTTTGAGGCGGTGTTGAATCAGGCGTTGTCGCATGATGGCGATGCCCGACTGGCTCGCCATGTTGGGAACGCAACTTTGAAGTCCGATGCTAGGGGTTCGCGCTTGGCTAAGGAATCCCGACACTCGCAACGCCGAATCGACTTGGCGGTTGCTTCGGTGATGGGTGTTGAACGCGCTGCCTTTTGGGCTTCGCAGGGTAATGGTTTACCAATGGTTTTCGACCCTTGGTCGCTTGATGAATTAGGGGATTTCAATGAATAAGTTTTTCACAGTGTCAATCGTGACAACGGTTGTCGAAATTGCAGGGGCTTTTTCAATCACCTTTGGTGTTGGCAAATTGTTTGGTTTGTCGGCAGCACTAATCTTGGGCGGAGTCTTTGCGATGACATTTGCTTTCTTGGCGGATAGGGCATGAGTATCTTTCGTCGCGGTGTCGGCGATGTAGTTGGCCGTTATCCACAATTCAACAACTATGTTGCTCCGCTTTCTCAGCTGTACGGTCAAACAACTATCACTTCGAGTGCTGGCGAACGCATTGATGAGTGGACTGCGCTTGGTGTTTCGTCGGTGTTGTCTGCGGTTTCTTTGTTGGCTGATTCGGTTGCTTCGCTTCCGCTTCGTGCTTACAAGATTGACCCTGCCGGCAAGCGCACTGGTGTTTCTGTTCCTGAAATCTTGGCGAACCCTGACCCTGCTTCTGGCACTGATTCGTTCGAGTTTATTCACACCACAATGGCTTCACTTGTGTTGCATGGCAACGCTTACATTCACATCGATCGTGACCGTTCGGGAAATGCGATTGGCCTTGTTCCGCTTCATCCGTACCAGATGCAGGTGCTTCCTAGTGGCGACCAGACTGGTCGTTCTTATTTGCATCTAGGCAATGAGATGGATTCAGAGAACATTCTGCACATTCGAACTTTCACTCCGCCACAATCTTTGGTTGGTGTTTCGCCACTAATCCAGTCACGCAACCTTGTCGGGTTGTCACTGGCTATGGATAGGCACTTGTCGCAGTTCTACGCGGAAGGCGGTACGCCTTCAGGCGTTCTGTCGACTGACCAGAAACTAACGCTTGACCAGGCGCGAGTTGTGCAGGGAACTTGGGAAGCAACTCATCGTCGTCACCGCCGACCAGCGGTGTTGTCTGATGGTTTGAAGTTCCAAACAATTACAACTTCCGCAGCTGATGCGCAAATGATTCAGTCGCGCGAACAGTTGATTCGCGACATCGCTCGAATCTATCGAATCCCTTCACACTTGATTGGTGCAACTGGCGATAACCAGACTTATCAGAATGTTGAACAGGCTTCATTGAACTTCTTGATTTTCACAATCACGCCTTGGCTTCGCCGACTCGAGATTGCGTTGTCTAAGATTCTTGGCCCTGGCCTCGATGTTGTTTTCGATTTCGCATCTCTACTTCGTGCGGATTCTTTGACTCGTGCGCGTGTTAACACCATGAGCATTCAGGCTGGCGCAATGTCACCGAATGAGGCTCGCCAAACTTTCGGACTTGAACCTTATGAAGGCGGCGACAGTTTCGTTCAGGCGTTGGCTGGCAGTGTCACGGCTGGTGGCGACTTGCCTGAACTTGGCGAGGATGCTGATCCGAGTGCGCCTGTTATGGGAGTGCTTGAGTAATGGCTGAAACTTTCCGACCACCGCAAGGGGTTCGCGATGAGGCTGCTCGCGCGTTGGCGTGGATTGCTGATGGCAAGGCTGGACCTGGCTTCACTGACACTGGTCGCGCTCGCGCTGTTCAACTTTCTCGCGGTGATGCGGTTTCAGCTGAAACGATTTTGCGAATGTATTCATTCTTTGCTCGTCATGAAGGCGACAAGCAGGGGCAGGGTTTCAAGGTTGGGGATGAAGGCTATCCAAGTCCAGGTCGAGTTGCTTGGGCTGCTTGGGGTGGCGATGCCGGGTTCTCTTGGTCATCACAAATTAGAAAACAACTGTCTGCTCGTGCAGCGTTATTGGAAGGCGAAAGCATGGAATCTCGCGACATCGAGGAAACCGAAACAGTTTCGAACTTGCCCGAGGAATTGACGGAACTTCTTGGAACTGCGGTTCAGTTCTATTTCCGCGCACATGGCGCTCATTGGAATGTGAAGGGTGCTGACTTCAGCGAATACCACAAACTATTCCAAAAGATTTATGAAACCGCCTATGAACTCATTGACCCGATTGCTGAGAACTTGCGCAAGATTGGTGTTGTTGCGCCAGCAACTTTGACAGAGTTCATCGCGCTTGGTTACTTGCAGGATTCAACTGTTGGTCAAGACCCGATGGCTCTTGCTCGCGATTTGCGCGATGCCAACGATGTGTTCCTCGATCAACTCTCGGATGTCTTTGATTGCGCTTCGAACTACAACCAGCAAGGCATTGCGAACTTCATCGCTGGTGCGATTGAGGGTCAGCAGTTCTACAAGTGGCAGTTGACGGCTTCGCTTGGCGAGGAAGTAACTCAGCCAGCAATCGACCCTTTGGATTCAATGGGCATGGATGCTGACGATGCCGAGGCAATGATGCCTTCAATGGAAATGTTGACGGCTTATTCTGCTGAACCAGTGATTGATGGAATGCGCAAGGCTACTGGCAACATGACTTTGCCTATCGGTGATCGTGAGAGTGCTTGGGATTCATCAGCTGCTAATGCTCGACTTCGAGCATGGGCAACTCAGAACGATTCAGTGAACATGACAAAGTATGGTCAGGGTTTCTTTTATGTTGATGAAAGTGCGCCAGAGAACTTTGGTTCGTACAAACTTCAGTTTGCCGATGTAATCAACGGAACGCTGACCGCAATGCCTCGTGGCATTTTTGCGGTTGCTGCGGTGCTTGCTGGTTCTCGCGGTGGCGTTGACATTCCTGCATCAGATGTCGATGCAATCAAAGCCAAGGTTTCTGACTATTACGACAAGATGGCGAACGAGTTTGATGACAACACTTTGACCGCGCCTTTTGAAGGTCGCGCTGCTGTTGCTCGTATCGGCGAGGGTTCTTTTGTTTCTTGGAACAATGGCACTGCTCGCGCTCGTGGCAAGGTCGAAAAAGTTGTCACTAAGGGAACGGCCACATCGAGTGACGGTTTCACTATGGATGCCAGTGCCGAAAAGCCTGTGTTCGTTATTCGAATCTATTCATCAAAAGGCAATGGCTACATTCCAACCGACACCACTGTTCTGCACCTCGGGGATGTTCTAACTGTTATCACTGCCCTACCTTCCCCACGAAATGAGGACATCGACATGGAATCACGCAAATCAAGAATGGCTTCAGCTGAGCGAGTGACAATGGATTGCGAAGTTCGCGCCATTGCAACCGATTCAACTTCCCTGCGAATCGGCGGTTACGCTGCGCAGTTCAACAAAGAAGCCACTGGCTTATCGTTCCGCGAAGTGATTGCGCCAGGCGCATTCACTCGCACCTTGCAGTCAGGTGAGCCAGTGTTCTTGCTGGTGAACCATGACACCGACAATCTTCCGTTGGCTTCGACACAGTCCGGCACAATGTCACTTCGCCAAGATGAAACTGGCCTTTACATGGAAGCCGACCTCGATCCAAACAATCCTCGCGCACAGGAATTGGCTTCCGCTGTTTCGCGCGGTGATGTTTCTAAAATGTCTTTCGCTTTCACTGTCGAACCTGGTGGCGATACTCGCGAGGCTGGACTTCGTACTTTGCAGGACTTGAACTTGTTTGAAGTTTCTGTTGTCACTTGGCCTGCCTACGATGCGACCACTGTCGGAATGCGTACTGCTTCCGCTGAGGATGCTGAGGCTGAGGCTTTAGAGCTTCGCAAGCGGATGTTGGACTTGAAACAAAAGTTCAGCAATTCAAAGAACCGCTAACCCATAAGTTTCCCCTGTCGCAGTAATGCCTCGGCGGATTGCAATACCAAACCCAACTATTCTCACAAGGAGAAAAAATGTCATTACTTGACAACCTCAAAGAGGCTCGTTCAGCTGCTGCTGCCGAGGCTGAGGCGTTACTTGCTGGTGAAGCAACCGCCGAAGTTTTGGACTCAGTTGAAGCACGCCAGGCAGAAATTGCCGACCTAGATAGCAAGATCGAAAGTGCAACCGCACTTGAAGCACGCACTGCCTCTATCAAAGAAGCACGCGCTGCCGAAGGTGTTAAGACTTTCGGTTCTGCAGTAGTTACTCGCGAAGCGATGACCTACGACAAGGGCAGCGACAACTCATTCGTTCGCGACATGATCAACGCTCAACTTCGCAACGAACCACAGGCTTGGGAACGGTTGAACCGTCATCAGTCTGAAATGGCTGTCGAACTTCGCGACATCAACCGCACCGACACAAGCGGTGGCGATTTCGTTCCACCTTTGTACCTAATCAATGAATACGCAGAGTTCGCTCGCGCTGCTCGCGTAACCGCTGACCTAGTCACAAAGATGGCGCTACCTGCTGGAACTGATTCAATCAACATTCCTGCAATCACCACTGGTTCACGCACTGGCTTACAGGCTGCTGACAACTCAACCACCTACGCACCAACAAGTCCTCGCGATCTTGTTACTACAACCAACACTGGTCGCGTTGAAACAATCACGGGCTACGAGAATGTTTCGATTCAGCTCGTTGAGCAGTCACCAATCGCTGGCGGATTAGACAAACTAATCTTTTCAGATTTAATGGCTGACTACGCACTTCAGTTGAACTCTGCTGTTGCTGGTAACGGTGCAGGTACTGCTGGAACACTAAAGGGCTTTGTGACACTTGGCACAGATAGCACCAACGGCATTCCAACAACTTGGACTGAAACAACACCGACCGCAACTGGTGGCTTGACCGCTATCACAAAGGCGATTTCGCAGGTTGTAACAAACCGTTACAAGGCAGTCGAAGCCATCGTTATGGCTCCAGCAACTTGGTACTGGTTAGCATCGCAGGTTGACGGCTCAAGCCGCCCACTGATCGTGCCTACCGGCAACGGCCCATTCAACGCTGCTGGTGTAACAACCGCAGCAGGCGCACCTGCTGGCCTTGTTGGCACAATCTACGGCGTTCCTGTGTATGTTGACGCAACACTAAAGAACACTGCTGGCGCATCAACGAACCAGTCACCAATCTTGGTTGGCAAGTTCTCTGATTCTTACTTGTTCGAATCAGGCGTTAAGACTCGCGTTCTTCCAGATGTTCTGTCAGCAAACCTAACGGTTCGCTTCCAGGTCTACGGTTACGCAGCTCTAATCCACCGCTACGCGAAGTCAGTTTCGGGTATCAGTGGCACTGGTGCAGTTACGCCTTCAGGCTACTAATCCAAACAATGACAGTGGCGACCTTGGCAACAGGGTCGCCACTGCCATTTCCAAAACTTAAAACTTTGTAGGGGTACAAATGGCAGGGATGAAAACTATTTTGCTTGAGGCAGTTGTTGCCTTGCAAAAGGTGATTGACAACAACGGCACTGTTGAACAGGTGCTTGAGTTACTCGATCACAATCAAGACTTTCCAAACATCGAGCGTGAAACCCGATGAGGTCGCGCGAAACTGTTTGCATCGCAATTCCGCATGACGGTTCGATTGATGCTCAAATGACTTTGGACTTGGTTTCGCTTATGCGTGACCGCCGAACGCGCATTGACTCACTTCAGTTGGCGCATGGCACTGGCCTTCTTGCTCGGACTCGCAACCTGATTGTGAAAAACTTTCTCGATGATTCGAATGCTGACTGGTTGTTGATGGTTGATTCCGACCAGTCGTTGCCGATTTCGGCTTTCGATTTGTTGGTTGAGTCTGCGCATAAGGATGACCGACCTGTTGTTGCTGGGTTGGTGTTCGCCGCTTTCTATGACAATGAAGTGTTGCGGCCTGTTCCGGCAATCTACAACATTGCACCGAATGGCGCGATGCTTCCGATTGACGACTATCCAAAGAACGAACTCTTTCAAATCGATGGTTCTGGTACTGGTTGCATTCTGGTTCACCGCGATGTTCTTGTGGCTATTCGCGCGAAGGCAACTGCGAATCAGGGAACTGACTGGTGTTGGTTCTTTGATGGCGCAATCGAGGGTCGCTGGTTCAGCGAGGACTTGTTGTTCTGTCGCAAGATTCTTGCTTTAGGTTTCCCTATCTTTTGTCACACTGGCGCGATTCTTGGTCATCACAAACAGTTCTGGTTGGATGACCGCCAGCACGATCACTGGAAATCCGCTAACAAAATCTAATCTCTCGGGGGTAGTGAATACCCCTGCCACTATCCCCGAGTTCCCTTTGAAGGAGTGTTGATGTCAACAAGTTACCCTGGCGCGCTGGATTCTTTTGTGAATCCAACTGCGACTGACACATTGGATTCCGCTACTGTTCCGCACGCTGCGCAACATGACAACATCAATGATGCGATGGCTGCGGTTCAGGTCACTCTTGGTGTGAATCCTCAGGGTGGTTCGGCAACTGTTGTTGCTCGGTTGACTGCGCTTGATTCAACGGTTGCTGGCAAGGCTGCCACTAACCAAACAATGTATGTTGGCCTTGCAATCAACCGTTCGTCAGCTAGTCAGACTTTGACTGGTGTGAGCATCGATGGCAACGCTGCGACTGCAACTTCGGCAACTTCGGCAACAACCGCTGGAAGTGTCACAAATGGTGTCTATACAAATGTTTCTAACACTTTCACCACCGGCACACAGATCATTGCTACTGGCGCGGATGGAACTGTTGGCTTCCGTATCAAGCGCAATAGCGCAACCCAGACCGCCAACTTGTTGGAAGTCACGCAATCTGATGGCACAACAATTCTTGCCAAGATTGACTCGGCTGGTGGAATTACAACCGCAAGCGATGTCACTTTAGGTTCGGCTGGTTCTGCTGCTGGTTCGGTTAAGTTTGGCACTACTGGTGGTTATCAACTTTTATCGGCTGGCACTGGCGCAAGCAACACACAGACTTTGCCAACTGGTGCGAGTGGCACTTTGCTGAATACAAACACAACTTCGATTCCGAATGTGACGACTGCTAATGGTTTGACTAGCGCATCGAGTTTGGCAACTGTTGGCACTATTGGTTCAGGCACTTGGCAGGGTTCTGTTATTCAGCCAACCTACGGTGGCACTGGTTCAACCTACGGCACAACAATGGTGGGGCGCAGTTATCTTTCTGCCACTCGCACTAAGGCTGTGAACGATACTTCAGTGGAAGCAATTTTCTACAATAGTGCTGGCTCTGCGGTTCAGTATTTCAATGTTGATGCAGATACCAGCTATTTCTTTGACGGTTATTTTATTATGACTAAGGGTACAACTGCCGCCGCTCCAAGTATGAGTGTGATTTATTTTGATGGTTCAGGTTCAGCCCTAACACCACAAGCAGTTTCTTTAACTGCGAACTATGCTTCATCTGGTGCTTTTATTAGCACTATTACAGTGACCGCAGCAAATACAGCCACTAACGGTTTAGCAACTTCAACCTTGACTGGTATATATACTCGCTTTCAAGGGTTCATCAGAACTCATGCAAGCACTGCTGGCAAAATTAATTTTGGTGGCGGTGTATCTGTTATCACTACTGGAACAACGCCAACATTCAACATCGGTTCGTTTGTGCAGATTTCTAAAATCGGCACTGGCGCTGCAACTAACTTTGGCAACTGGACTTCCTAATGTCGGTTTGTCGTTCGGGTTGCCCGACTCAAGATCATGAGTCCTATGGCGACTGCCTTCAGTCAGCAAACATCGCGATTGACAAAACATCTCTGAAAGTGAAGTGAGTTCATGGTTGCGCAAACATCGATGAGTCCTCGCGTTGTCACTGCAACTTTGTCGCAAGGCACAAAATACAATCAAGAGTCTGTTGCCTACAACGCAAACATTGCTTACAACAAATTAAGTGCAACTAATGGTTCGGCGAGTCCGAGAACAGTTGCAACCGCATCCATGAAAGCGAGATGACCAATGGCTTCTTTTGACCTTGGTGATGTTGTTGCCCTTGGCATAACTATCACTAACAGTTCTGGCACTGCGCAGAATGCGACGGCGGTTGTCTGCACTGTAACTTTGCCTGATGGCTCGAGCGCAACGCCGACTGTCACTAACTCTGGTGCTGGCCTTTATGACATCGCCTATGTGCCAACCTTGTCGGGTCGTCATCTTGTTCGTTGGGTTGCTACTGGCACGAATGCTAGTGCTTTCACTGACGAGTTCACTGTTCGGGATTTGACAACTTTGCCGGTGGTGTCTTATGACATGGCACTGAGTCACTTGAACATTCCAGCGGCTTCAGCTGACCAAGAGGAAATCCGTCGCTTCATCGATGCGGCGCAGGACTTAGCCGAGAACTATGTTGGCGCAGTCCTTGGTCGCCGAACTTTTACTTCGGAAAAGTATGACGGCAACACTGACATTTTGCGCCTTCGTAATCCTCGCGCGATTAGCATCACGAGTGTTTATGAGAACGGCGAACTTCTAGATTCGAGCCAGTATCTACTCGATCCGACAGGGCAACGGCTTTATCGCCTGACTACTTCGAGCCTGTCATCGACAACTTATGGTGCTTACGGCTACTGGGCAGCAGGTGTGAATAGTGTTTCGGTGACTTATGTCGCAGGCTACACAGTTACACCGCCAGCGGTTCAACAAGGTGTTTTGGAAATCCTTCGTCACTTGTGGCAAACCCAGCGCGGTGTTGTCAATGTGATGAGTCGCACTGGCACTGGTGATGATTTCTACACTGGCGCAACTTATTCGTTGCCTCGCCGAGCGATGGAACTTCTTGACCCTGCAAGTCTGCCTGGGTTGGCGTAATGGCTACCACTGCCCTGCCACAGGTCATAAACGGCATTCTGACGGCTTTTAACAACAGTGCCAACCTTTCAGGTGTGCGCATCTTTGACGGCCCTGAGATTGATGCTAGTTACCCTGGCGACTTTATCGCGGTCGGTCATGACGGTAGCGAGGATGGCGAAGTCAATGTTTCGAATGTGACACAAACTTTCGAACAACTCGGCAACTTGAAACAGTTCGAGGATGGCACTGTCGATTGTTGGCTTTCAACTTGGGATGGCGGTTCGAGTTTGTCTGACCGTCGGACTCGTGTGGCAACATTGTTGTCAGCTGTTGATTCTGCTATTCGTTCGGATGTGTCGCTCGGTGGTGCTTGTATCTATTCAAGTTTAAGCAATCATCAAATGACTTATATTCAAGCAAATAACGGTGTCGCCATCTCGGTGACTTTTACTATCGAATACCGCGCCAGGACTTAGGAGTTACACATGGCCAAGATTAAGAATGTCTGCCCACTGGGCGACTTGTATGTGCCGGAACTTGGCATTGAAATCAAGTTCGGCGAAACAGTAGAAGTGCCAGATGAGATGGCTGCTCGAATGCTCGAAGCACCTTTCAACTGGTCGTCAGGGGATAGCAAGAAAACATCACCCGATCCAGTCGCAACGGCTGAAACCCAAGAGGAGAAATAACAATGGCAATCGGCTCAGGCATTGGCTCGTGGCTAGGCATCAAGAAGGAATCAAGTTTCAACACTGCTGTCACAGTTGACCGTTTCTACGAGTTCAATAGTGAAGGCACGAAATACACCAAGAACACTGTTGTTGGTCAAGGGCTTCGCAGTGGTGGTTTAACACCTCGCGCGAATCGTCGCGTTGTCACAACTTTCATGGGTGAAGGTGACTTCGAGGTTGACTTGCCGACTCGTGGTTTGGGTTTGTTGCTTAGTCTTGCGACTGGTTCAGTTCCAACAGGTGCTTCGGCTAATGGTGCTTACACTTACACTTTCGTAGCTGAGGACTTGCTCAGCGACAGTTTCACAACTCAGGTTGCTGTTCCTCAATACGGTGGAACTCTAACTTACAAGACTTTAACTGGTTGCAAGATGACTGGTTTCGAACTCTCTGTTGGTGCTGGTGACATTGCCAAGGGCAAGTTCACTCTTGACTCCGCAGGTTTCACAACTGGTTCATCAACTTCGGCGACACCTGCTTATAGCAACTTTGCGACAACAAACTTGTTCCATTTCGCACAAGGTTCAATCACTGACAATGTTTCAACAACTTATGCCAACATCAAGGACTTCACTTTAACTGTTGACAACTCGTTGAAAACTGATCGCTTCAATCTTGGCTCTGCTGGTGCGAAGGCTGAACAAATCATCAACGGTTTCCGCACTATCTCTGGCAAGGTAACTGCCGAGTTCACTGACACTGTTTTGCTTGACAAGTTCATGGCTGACACCACTGCTGGTTTGAAACTAACTTTCACCGGCGCAACCGCTGGCTCAACCACTGAACTTCTAAGCATCACGCTTCCAGCGTGTAAGTTCGATGGCGATGTGCCAATGGTTTCTGGCCCAGGCGTTATTGATGTGAGTTTCGGTTTCACTGTTTATGACAATGGCACTGATGCGCCTTTCACTATTATTTATCGAACTCTTGATTCAACGCTCTAGTCATGGCGGTTGTGATTAAGGAATCGGATTTCCGAAACCTTTACATCAACACTCGCAACATCGACAAAAAGATTCTTGCGAACATGAAAAAGGAACTCAAGAAAGCAGCTGAACCTGCCAAGAAAGATGCGCAGACTTCTGTTCGTTCCTTGCCGACAACTGGAACGCATCACTTACAAGGTGCGCCTAGGCCTCGGGTTGGGTTGCGAGAAACGATTGCGCTTGCCATGAAAATTGGTTTTAAGAGTGGCAAGAAAAAGGCTGGCATTTTCATTCGGGTGGATGCCAAGATGTTTGCGATTCTAAGTGTCAACGGTGGTCGCACTGGTACCAAGTTGGGCAAACTGCCTCGCTATGTTGATGGCCGAATAAAGGTTTGGAAACATCCTGTGTTCGGTCGCAGCATGGAAAATCCTGCCGATTGGCCTGTTCAAAAGACAAAGCCCTTCTGGTTCGAGAAATCTATCGGTGCGCACAAACCTGAGTTCATTCAAGCAGTTTCAAAGGCTGTTGAGAACGCAATGAAAGAGATCGAGAAAAAGGGCTTGCTTTAAGTCCGAACTAATAAGGGGTAACTAATGCCAGTAAAGATTGAAGGAAAAATCTACAACCTGCCAGGTGATGCCGGTGAACGCGGCATCACTATGGGTGAGCAGAATCTGATTGAACGCCAGTTTAAGAAACCGATTGAAAAGATGTTCGCAATTTTCAATCTGTCAACGAAGGCTCGCAAGTCGTTGTCTGAGGAAAAGCAAGACGAGTTGGAAGTCGCTTCTCGCGAAGTGTTTCTGGCAATGGTTTGGATTGCTCGGCGCAGGGCTGGCGAGGACTTAACTTTCGAACAGGCAGTCGATGTCGAGGTTGAGGCGATCGATGTTGTGGAGAACGATGCCGACCCTTTAGGGGTACAGGCAGAACAGTCAACGACAGAGTCCTGAGCAATCTGCCTTTGCTCATGCATACTTATCCAGGCATCACGCCTTGGAATGTGTGGGATTTAACCAGTCAAGAGTTTGACTTGCTTTTGGCTTCCGCCAAATCTGAATAGGAGTTTTCATGGCACGCACAACCGACATGGTGTTTGCACTTTATGGGCATGACAAGACTGCCAGCAAAACTCTCAAAGGCGTTGGCAAAGAGGCTGACGGTGTTGGCGACTCGTTCAAGAAAATGGGCAAGGTCGCTGCAACTTCATTCCTGGCAGTTGGAACTGCTGCGGTTGCGTTCGCGGCTTCAGCTACGAAAGCGGCTATCGAGGATCAGAAGTCACAAAAGATGTTGGCGGCTTCGCTCAAGAACACAACTCATGCCACTGATGCGCAGGTGAAATCCACCGAGGATTTCATCACCAAGATGCAACTCACTTATGGCATCGCCGATGACAAGTTGCGACCAGCGTTCGCAACTTTGAGTCGAGCAACTGGCGACTTAGGTGAGTCACAAAAGTTGACTCAAGTTGCAATGGATGTTTCTGCCGGTACCGGCAAGGATTTGGCTTCGGTTTCTTTGGCATTAGCCAAAGCACATAACGGCAACATCGGTGCGTTGACTCGCCTCGGTATTCCGTTGGATAAAGCAATCATCAAGAATAAAGATTTCGATGCTGCGCTGAAAGTTCTAACAAAGACTTTCACTGGTGCGGCGAAGGCTGGCGCGAATACTTTCTCAGGTCGAATGGAAATTGTTCAGCAACGATTGAACGAAGCCAAGGAACAAATCGGTTATGCGCTGATGCCAATGCTTGAAAAAATGGCAAAGTATTTGACCGAAACTGTTGTGCCGAATGTTCAGGCTTTTGTTGATGGTTTGACTGGTGTAAAAGATTCCAGCGGTGGTGCTTATGAATCTATGAGAAAACTTGGCGAAAATGCTCGAGGCTTTTTCAAGTTCTTGGGCGATCATGAGGAAATGCTGAAACGAATTGCAACAATCATTGGATCAATCTTTATCGGTGCGAAGGCATCGGCAGCGGTAAGCGCAATGGTTTCAGCAGTTAAACTTTTAGTACCTGCGTTCGAATTAGTTACTGTCGCAGCTGGTACTGCCGCAGGTGCTGAAGCCGCTGCAACTGGCGGTGCTTCATTACTAGCAGCAGCTCCAGCGATTGCTGGCATTGTTGCCGCTTTGGGTATTGGCACTCTTGCTGCGATGTATACCTGGAAAGGTAGTAAGACTGGTGGTAAAGATGTAGCGAAAGCCTTGGCAAGTATTAAGGCAGGAAAGGCGGTTGACTTTTCTGGCTCAGTTGCTACTTCTACAAAACGAGATTTGGCAAACATCAATGCGAGAACTGCCACTGACTACATTGGCAAGGAACAAACTAAGTTCTACAACGGTCAGCTTTACACTTACGACCCAGCAAAAAAGAAATACTATGTTCCAGACATCTCGGGTGGTCGCGACTATTCAGTTCAACCTCGCGCATTAGGTGGCGCGGTTGCTCGAGGTGCTTCGTACATCGTCGGGGAAAAAGGGCCTGAACTCATAACGATGGGTGGCAACGGTTTCGTGACACCAAACAATCGCCTTGGCGGATTAGGTGGCACAACTGTTGTCATCAATGTCGCTGGTTCGGTTATTCATGAAAAGGATTTGGCGGTCACTGTTCGCGATAACATCGCACAGCTGATGCGTCGTCGAGGACTTAACCCTGCAATTCTTGGAGTGTAGTTCATGACACTTTATGACGGCACGAATGCGCCAGTAATCAAAGTCTATTTGGATACCGGCAACCGCAATCAGGGCAAGTTCATTCTGAACTATTCCCTGTTAGGTGGCTCGGATACTCTCGGCAGTTATACGCCTTTTACAACCTTGACTCAATTTCCAACAACTGATGTGAAGCGAATCAGTATTCGCAGAGGTCGCACTCGTGAGGATCAAGAGATTCAGCCTGGGCAGATGATTCTGACTCTGGACAATACTTCGGGAAATTATGACCCCGAGTGGAGTAACGGTTCAACAATCACTGCGGCAAGTGGTGACGGAACAACTGTCACTTACACTTCGAGCACATCCTTTTTGAAGGTTGGTGATGTTGTCACCATTGTTGGCTTGACTGCATCGACTTTGAACCTGCAACTGCAAACTGTGACATCAGTTACCAGCACTCAGTTCACTGTTTCCAACTCTGCCACTGGCAGTTGCACTGGTCAGACTTCCGCTTATTTCTATGGCGGCTATGTGAACACCAGCGATGCAAGCATTCTGATTGCTGGCAGTGGCATTCGAGTGACTGGCACTATGTCTGGCGGTAGTGAAACAACTTTGTTCAGCGGTTTCATCGAGTCAATGGATAAGGACTTGTCACTTGAACCTACGGTGACTATCACTTGCGTTGATGCGTTGGCGAACCTCGGCAAGATGTTCACGAACACTTCTGTTTCTGGCCTTGGCGATGCTGATGCAGTGGCAAAGATTCTGACCAGTGCTGGTTGGCAGGGAACTGTTGTCAGTTATAACAATCTTTACACTGTCAGCAATGTTCCAACTGGTAGCGCGATTTCAATGATTAACGAAATCACCACCAAGCAACTTGGATTGTTTTATGTAGATCGTTTGAATCGCGCGGTTTGGCGAAACTATAACGCCATAGCTCCTGGCGCTTTTGCTGCCGCAACAAAGTTGTTCACTCTTAGTGACCAGCGAACCAGCACCAGTGAGATTGAATACGATTCCATCGCTGTCATTGGTGGTGAGAAATACATGCGCAACACCATCAACGCGACGGCAAACTATTCCGCCACAAGTTCTGCAACTTTCACAAAGTTCAATTCGACAAGCACTGGCAGGTTCGGCCCTGTCGCAGCTGATGTGGATTTGTATTTCTCGCCTACTGATGCACCAACTGTGGCGCAGAATCTCGCAGACCAATTTGCTAGTCCTGAGTATCGGGTGGACAGTATCAGTTTTGACTGCCTTGGTTTCTCGTCAACTCTTTGGAACAACATCATGGTCGCCGAACCAGGCAAGGCGGTCATCGTTAAGCGCACGCCAATCTATGCACCGCAGTTGACTTACAACTCTTGGATTCAGGAATTGAATCACGACATCTCACCAAACAACTGGCGGATGTCTTTGACACTTAGTCCAGCAACCTAAAAGGGAGTAATAAAATGGCAATCGGGTTTCCAACAAAAACCTCATTCACTGACGGTCAGGCTTTGCCGGCATCGGACTTGAATGACATTACTGGAACGCTTAATCTTTTGTATTCGTCAAGCACTTGGCCTGGGCAGATTTCATACAACGATGGTTCTTATCCTCGTTATGTAACTTTTGCCACGCAGATCGATGTTTATAGTCCGTCAAACTCTATCGCTTCGGGTGCTTCGTTGGACATTACTTTCACCTACAACACAACTCGGTTCAGTCACACGCCTATTTGTTTCCCAAGTGTTTATCATTCGGGTGCTTCGACTGTTGCTTTGGTTGCCAATGTTGAGAGTGTTAGTGCTGGCACTGTCACTGTTCAGGTTCGAAATGTTGGAACAACAACTGTTTCATCAGCAAACTGGTCGGCTTATTGCTTGATGCTTCAAGCGTTGCCAAGTCAGTCCAACGGTTAAGGAAAATAAGTGGCAATCACAACCGCGCAATACACAATCACAACAACGGCAAGTCAGATTGTTGCTGACTCAATCGCAGCTGAGGAAGTTCACCTTCACACAAGTGGTGGCTTACTTTATGTTGGCGATGCAACTGTCACAACCTCAAACGGTTTGCGTTTAGATTCAGGCGACAAGATCACTTTCAACACACACAATGGCCCAATGTACGCAGTGACCAACACCGGCACTACGACTGTTTATGTCGCGGTGATTGAAAAGTAATGAACAACTTGTCCATTCCTGATTGGTTCTCAACGGTTGCCAGTGGGCTGGCGATTGCTGGCGTTGCTGGCGCAATCATTTCTCGCGCAATCAAATCTTGGTTGCACGATGCGATGGTGGAACTGCGACCTAATGGCGGCGGTTCAACCTATGACCTAGTGCGCAAGGCCGCTCGTGATTCGGAACGCGCAGCGCACGCTGCGGAACGCGCTGCGGATCAGGCAATGGATGTTCGCGAACAAGTGGACACAATGATTGAACGAGTTTCAAACCTCGAACAAACGGTTATCGCGTGGACACCGAAAAAGTCTGCGCCAAAAGTACCTGCAAAGAAGTCAACCCCAAGAGGAGTGAAAGATGTATCCAGTTAAGAAAGTGAACATCACTTGTGGTTTCCATGTTAAGGGAAGCCAGTGGATGTCAGGACAGCACCAAGGTTACGACTTCGGCGCACCGATTGGAACTGATGTGTTCGCTATCGCCAACGGTGAAGTTGTTGGAATAGCAATTTGGGGTTCAGCATTCGGGCAATACGCGCCAGTCATTAAGCATGGCAAGTTGTTTGCTCGTTATGTTGTCTATGGCCATGTACGGATGACGACTGTCAAGGTCGGTCAGAAGGTCAAGAAGGGTCAGAAAATCGCTGAGGTTGGCGTTGAGGGCAACTCAGGTGGGCCTCATGTCCATGTCGAAGGTCAGCGAACAAAGTTTTGGAAACCTAATGGCGGTACTCGCCTTGAAGCGTTCTTTCGAGTCTAAGGATTAGCATGAAAAAACAAGTTCTAATTTCCTACCTGCAATCACTATTGGCAACGGCGTTGACCGCTGCCCTTGCCATTGGCAAGTCGCCACTAGATTTCACCAGCACCGATTTGAAAATGGTTGTGAACTCGGTGTGGATTGCGTTCATTCCTGTAATCATTCGGGCGTTGTCAAAACAGGACACCGCTTTCGGTGTGAACTCTGACAGTCGCAAACACCAAGTAAGTTCTAAACAGGACTAAAGCAAAGGACTGGCAGGGGTAATGAGTTTAAGCAAAGACCTTTTGACACTAGCTGACAAACCTTCACCGAGGCATTCATGTTTGGTGCGAACTATTCTCGCCAACCTTGACGACGATGATCGAGAGGCCTTGTTCATAACTTTGAGCAATCGCACTATCAGTGCCGCTGAAATCAGTCGCACACTAATTGCGAACAACATCATCGCCAAGCCTGGCGTGATTGCTAAACACCGCAACCGAGATTGTTCTTGCAATGTCCTTGAGCGATGACCTTGAAACCCTAGCCAAGGCTGGGGCATCAGGTTCAGACATTCGGGCATTGAATACACCTGAAGGCTGGCGACCTCGACTTGAGGTTGATGCCGGTGGTGGTTTCCTAATCTCGACACCGCGCACCGCTGGCGAACTGCCTGATGCTGCCGACCTGTTGGCGGACTTTGATCTTGACCCGAGCCAGTGGATTGTCACTGCGGTTCGGCGTTCGCGTTGGCAACGCTATGACGGCGAGTGGCTTGAGGCTGCTCGGGTTTCGTTAGCACCTGCGAAAGCGGTCAGCACTGCCCTTGCGCAGGATGCCGAGCAGTTAATTCTTGCCCTGAATAAGTGGCGACCTAGCACCCGACA
>Ga0209189_1001332_pt1 | contig 18679 bp, 18 predicted proteins | sample C_130820_EF_Meta_FD_187308 | JGI IMG/M metagenome (GOLD analysis project Ga0209189, IMG submission 187308) | Freshwater microbial communities from Lake Croche, Canada to study carbon cycling - C_130820_EF_MetaG (SPAdes) (version 3) | ecosystem: Environmental > Aquatic > Freshwater > Lake... | reverse complement strand
GTAGGAGCAACTGGGGGGTCATGGTCAGCAAGCGCTCCTTGGCAGTCAGTGCTCATGATGACCTCGCGGGGTTGGGGGACTAGTGTGGCAAGTCACGAACGACCGTTGTGGAGGAACCCTCGGGCCGGGATCGACTCGATAACTGGCGGATTTTTGCCATGACCAACATGGCCAAGAACTGGCTGTTCGTCGTCAGATATCGCTTCCAGAGTCGCTCAGGTTCCTGGAGTGCGCGAAAGAGCCATTCAAGACCGACGCGTTGCATCCAGACGGGGGCTCGCATGACTTTGCCCGCAACAACGTCAAAGGTGCCGCCGACACCCATCACGAAATCGACGCCGAGTTCCTCGCGCCACTGATGGATGAAGTTTTCTTTTCGCGGCGAAGTGATCGCAACGAACAGGAGCTTGGCTCCGGAGTTCTTGATGGTCGACACAACCGCTGCTTCATCGTTCCAGAAAAATCCATGGTGATAGCCAGCAATCTGGAGCGATGGATGCTTGCGCTGAAGAACCTCGGCAGTTGCCTTCACCACGGGCTCTTCGGCGCCCAGTAGGAACACCGGGTATTGATGTTGCGCACTCATCGCGATCAGTTCATCAAACAGGTCAATGCCTGCGACCCGTTCTGGGATCGGATGGCCGAGAAAACGTCCAGCCAGTACCACCCCCATACCATCGATGTTAATGAGATCGCATGCCTGCACCGATTCCCGAAGGTCCGGATCGGCCTGCATGTTCACCAGCTTTGCGACATTTACGACGACATGCTGAGTAAATGAACCCGACGCGATATTGCTCTGAATGGCCTCGACGGTTTCCACCATCGTTGCGCAATCCATCGGACAACCCATGATTTCAATTCGTTGCATTGGAGGGCTCGGCGCAGTAACGGTGATAAAAAGCGAGGGCGTAATAGGCCCAGGCCTGTGTCCAGCGGGTGTAGTTGATCCGGTTGGTAAGCCAGCGGTGTTTTTGATAAACGAATCGATTGCGGGCGGGTTGATAAAGGCATTCGATCGCACGACTCAGAATGAGGGTCGACTGCTCCCGCGCGGTCGGTCCATTTCCGGTCGTCAATAGAGTGATCACGGCCTGCGCTACGCTGTGCATGTCGAGGGGGTAGGTCGAGGTTTTGTAGTAATTGATATCGCCCGTTGACGTGATAAACGTGCTGACGTAATAGTCATAGCCGCGCCGAATGCAGTCATCGAATTCAACGCTTCGGGTGACGTCGCGGATGAGGCAAAGGGCTTCCAGGTTGAAACCCGTGTGAAAGCTGTCGACGAATTGGTGATGCTTGCGCGTGCCGTAGACCCAGGATCCATCAGCGGATTGGGCGCTGACGGTTTCGCGGGTCACGCGCATGGCCTGGTCGACGAGATCGACGCGGCCGGTTTGATGTCCTGCAAATGCGCACCAGGCCGCACCCCATAGGCTTGCGTTGTGCACGAATGCGGTTTCTCCGGGGATATATGCATAAAACGCTTGACCATCGCGCTCGGTGTAGAGGTGGTCGGCCATGAATCGGGCGGAACTCAGGGCCAGCTCCATCAAGCGACTGTCGGCGGTTTGTTGACCCAGCGCATAAAGCGCTCGGGCCACATAACAGGTGGTGATGATGTTGGGTTTGCCCGCGGGGACATGGAAGGCGCGCGCCTGCCAGTCAAAGTGGTAGCCCCAGCAGGGGGATTGCCAGAACTCAGGATCGCTTCTCTGACTAATTAGCCATGGCCCAAGACGTTTTGCCTCGTCGAGAAATTCGGGCCTCGAGGTACGTCGAAAGTCCTGCAACAGACCCGCCAGGCAAAGGGCAATTCCCTTGGGGTTGCGCATTTTGGGCACTTGCAGCAGTGGACGCAGATTAATTGGCAGGTGCTTGCCAAGTTGAAGCCAAACCAGCCGTGCGATGCGGTTTTGATTGAGCGGGGTCGCCTGAAAGAGCCTGCTATTTAAAAAATCAAAGGGATCGTGGCCGGCGTAGTCGTCCGCCTTGATTGAGGCAAGCAAACGTCCATTGAGCGCGATGAGATCTGTCACTGATGTATTACCGATGTGTCACGGATGTGTCACCGATTGCGACCATCCGGTAGGTGGTGGCGACCTGATCGGCCAGTTGCTCGTAGCTGCGGTGCTCTGAGATCCAGCGTCGGCCTTCTGCGCCCATGAAGCGCGCCTTTTCGGGATCGAGGAGTAGCGTTCGAATCGCTGCCACAAATGCATCGATTTGCATCGGTATACAAAATCCGCCGCGACTCTGCTCTAGGACCCATCGTTGGTCAGGAATGTCATTGGCCACGCAGGGGATTCCGAGAGCGAGGTATTCGCCCACCTTGGTGGGCGACGAGACGTCGAAGAGAGCTCCCCGCGGGATGGGGGACAGACCAATCGAAGCACTCGCGACCCAGCGCAGGGCTTCGCTCTGCTCAATCCAGCCGGTCAGGTGGACGTGTTTAGCGAGGTCACGTTGGATTAATTCTTGCCGGATCCAGTGCCGGTCGTCCTCGTTAAGCCCATCACCGACGATGAGTAACAGGACATCCGGGAACTCAACCCTCAACGTCTGGATGAGTTCAAGGAGGAAGTCGGTTGATCGCGACCGGCCGATCGTTCCGAGATGCGCGATGACGCGACGATTGGAAAGGATTGGATCCGAGAATGGGGTTGGTGCCGGCAGGAAGCGATCGAGATCAATGCCCATCGGGACCACAGTCATCTTTTCAGGCTTTAAACCTGTGAGGACTAGACCATCTCGCATTGCTTGGCTTTGGACAAATAGATGGTCCGCGCGCCGCAAAACCCACGACTCTGCCCGCTGGGCCAGCCAAGCGCGGGCGTGTGCCGCGGCCTTTCTGAGTTTGCCGTCTTCGATCCGGAGTTCACGGGCCCGTACCTCATGTCCTTGAGCAATCGGGAATGACATCCAGTAGATGAAGGGCTTGGCAAAGATCCGCGCTGCCAGCAGTCCAATCAGTCCCGAACGGATACGGTCTCGGGCCTGGACAAAGTCGGCCTGCCTGGCCCAACCAAAAATCGGTAGATCGACCAGTGGGAGACACAGATAGGCAAACCAGCGGGGACCTGGTAAGCGTCGAACGATCGATTTTCCGGCTGGCCATGGCGTTTGTGGGCGACCGGGATCCATGGCGGCCAGTAAGTCCGTCTGAATGCCGCGCAGTGGGAGGCAACGCCCAAAAAGAACGGCCATGTCGGCGCGATACGGCGGGTAGGGGTCGCGGAGCATGCAGGCAATGCGGAGCAGTGGTTCAGAGCCCCGGTGATCAATCGCCTTCAAAGTCGCCAGACGCGCGCGCCAAGGCGCGTCAATTCGGTGGCGGGGAAGGCGGACTTGATATCGATAAAAACGCCACCCGGATAGAGCTTTTGGGCAATTTGTTCAATCGGAAGCTGGGTTAATGACCGGTGGGCAACGGCGGCGACAATCGCATTGGAGCGCGGTAGCTGGTCCCAGGATTTGAGCGTGATGCCGTATTCCCTTAACGCCTCGGCCGGATCAGCAACCGGATCATGCACATGGACCTGGGCGCCATAGCTTCGTAACTCGCTGACAACGTCGAAGACCCTCGAGTTACGCAGGTCGGCGACGTCTTCCTTGAAGGTGAGGCCCAGGATCGTGACAGGAGCTCCCGCGACCGGCAGCCCTGCCTTGGTGATTTCTTTGACGGTTTGTTCAGCGACGTATTTGCCCATCCCATCATTGATTCGTCGTCCTGCGAGGATGACTTGGGGGTGGTAGCCGAGTTTTTCGGCTTTGTGGGTCAGGTAATACGGATCGACTCCGATGCAGTGTCCGCCGACCAGGCCAGGACGAAAGGGCAGGAAATTCCACTTGGTGCCGGCCGCTTCAAGCACCTCGTGGGTGTCGAGCCCCATGCGGTGAAAGATCAGGGACAACTCGTTCATGAGGGCGATGTTGAGGTCGCGCTGAGTGTTCTCAATCACTTTGGAGGCCTCTGCGACCGCGATACTGCTGGCCCTGAAGACGCCCGCTTCAACGATCTGCTCATAGGTCTGGGCGATCAGTTCAAGCGCTTCGGGTGTATCTCCTGAGACCACTTTGCAGACCGTACTGAGCGTGTGTTTGCGGTCACCAGGGTTGATACGCTCGGGGGAGTAACCCACATGGAAGTCCTGTTTCCAGCGTAATCCGGATTCAGCTTCAAGGATAGGAATGCAGATTTCTTCGGTGGCGCCCGGGTAAACCGTGGATTCGTAGATGACGACGGCGCCCTTTCGGAGGGTGCGGGCGACCGTGCGCGTCGCGTCGATCAGTGGGCCAAAGTCGGGTTGATGTGCTTCATTGACGGGGGTTGGAACGCAGACAAAGATCATCTCGCAATCGCTGAGCGATTCGGGATTGCCGGTAAATTGAAGGCGCTGGGCGCTCAGGAGTTGGCTCGGTTCGATCTCTCCCGCAGGATCGTGACCAGACTGCAAGCGGTCGATATGCCCGGCAGATGCATCGTGCCCGGTGGTTTGGAAGCGTCGCCCGAAAGCGACGGCCAAAGGCAGGCCGACGTACCCTAAACCGACCACCCCGATACGCAGTGTGTGTAGACGAACCCGTGATAAAGCGGGCAGTGCGCTGGGTTCAGGTTCGGCGCTGCGCTCTGGCTGGGGTGCGTGCGCTGGCGGAGCGAGTTCGGCGAGCGGATTTGGGGCAAGCTCAACGATCGACCGATGGTTACTGGATGTCAGGCGCATGAGAAACCCCAGAAAGGTGGCCCAAGCGGATTTCTTGGGCGCCTCGAACCTTCGCACCCCTGACTCGAGGCTTAAGTGCTCGGTTGCACGCAGAGCGCTCGAATCAACCGTTGGGTGTAAGTTCTTCGAGGGGCCAACGCGGACGGACGCGCTGGTCCGGGGTTGGTAGCCCAGAGCTCAGGCGCAGTGCGCCGGCGAAGGCGATCATGGCGCCGTTATCGGTACAGAGTTCAGGTTCGGGAAAACAAACGCGGACGCCCAGTTTGGCTTGGGCACGCGCGAACTGTTCGCGCAGCAGGCGATTCGCGCTGACCCCGCCGGCGACCACCAAGGTGCGGTGTCCGGTTGTTTTGAGTGCGCTTAATGACTTGGCCACCAGTACTTCGACAATGGCTGCTTGAACGGCCGCGGCGAGATCGGCTCGAAATTGGGGGTCTTGCGCGGTGTTGGGGACCTCGTCGCGTTGGGTGCGTTGCACCTGTGTCGCGACCGCTGTTTTGAGTCCGCTGAATGAAAACTCGAGATTGCCAGACCGGAGCATGGGGCGGGGCAAAGCGAATCGCCTTGGGTCGCCAGTGTCGGCGAGGCGGGCGATTGCGGGGCCACCCGGGTAGCCCAGGCCCAGCAATTTGGCGGATTTATCAAACGCTTCCCCGGCCGCATCGTCGAGGGTATCGCCAAGCAGTCGATAGCGGCCAATGGCGGTGACTTCGAGCAATTGCGTGTGTCCGCCAGAAACCAGCAAGGCCACGAATGGAAAATCCGGCGGGTCGCTAGAAAGCAGGGGACTGAGCAGGTGGCCTTCGAGGTGATGGATACCGATTGCTGGGACCTCAAGTGCCCAGGCAGCCGCAGTGGCGACTGAGGCGCCAACCAGAAGCGCGCCGATCAGACCCGGCCCCGCCGTGTAGGCAATTGCGTCCAGATCTGCGCGGCTTGCGCTCGCTTCACGAAGCACTTGGTCGGTGAGTGGCAAGACCCGGCGGATGTGGTCCCGCGAGGCGAGCTCCGGCACAACGCCCCCGTATTGCTCATGCATGGCGACCTGAGAATGCAGTGCTTGTGCGCGCAGACCCCTAACCGTGTCATAGAGTGCAACACCGGTTTCGTCGCACGAAGATTCGATCCCGAGTACAAGCATGATCTGAGTAGGATACCGCGCATGAATCTTCAACCGCTGCTGAAACGGATCGGACGCGGCGCCTCAGGGGCCCGAAGCCTCGAGCGCCACGAGGCTGCCGAACTTTTTGCCTGGCTTCTCGACGGGTTGTTGGATCCCGCGCAGGTCGGTGCCGTCTTGATCGCGCTGCGCATGAAGGGCGAATCAGTTGAAGAACTGGTTGGCGCCCTCGATGCGCTGCAGGGCCGGCAGGAGCGGATTAGCGTGGAGGCGGGGCGACCTGTGGTTTCGATCCCAACCTATAACGGGGCTCGCAATGCACCCAATCTGGTGCCGCTCCTGGCCTGCTTGCTGGCGCGCGAAGGTATTCAGGTGATCCTGCATGGCGTGCGCCACGATCCTGGCCGCACGGCCAGCGCTGAAATCTGGTCTGCGTTGGGGCGGCATCCGTGCGAGTCAATCGGGCAGGCTGAAGTGAGTCTCCAACGGGGCGAACCAGCCTTCGTGCCGATCGATATTCTGGCGCCTCCGCTTGCCCGAATGTTGGGATTTCGAACCCTACTTGGGTTGCGTAATACGGGCCATACCATTGCCAAACTCTTCAATCCGACGGCGCTGCCGGCTTGCCTGCGTTTGTCGGCCTACACCCACCCGGAGTTTGCTCGTCTTCAACGTGCGACGTTGGAGCGGTTGGACGCCCATGCGATGGTCATGCGCGCCACCGAGGGTGAGGTGGTGGCCAACGTTCGGCGGCCCTCGAGGATTGACTGGCTAACCGGCGGTCGCTGGCAGACGGTCTTGGAAGGCCAGTCCGTCGCGGCGGGGGGCGAACCGATCTGGCCCGAGCGGGATGCGCATTCGACGGCGGTCTGGATCGCGGCGGTACTGGCAGGTGTGAATCCCGTTCCGGACATCATTGCGGCTCAAGTCCGGGCGGTGGCAAATGCTGCCCGGACATCGATGTCGATTTCATCGGGAGCGTCTGCGAGATGACTCGAACGATCAAGGGTCCGGGTTCTTTTGATGTAGCGATTGTCGGTGCTGGCGCTGCAGGAATGCACTGTGCCGCTCAGGCGGGCGGGCGCGGCGCCCGGGTCGTCCTGATCGATCATGCCCCTCGATTGGCTGAAAAGATCCGTATTTCGGGTGGTGGTCGTTGCAATTTTACGAACCTCGAGGGCGATCAGATTGATCGTTACCTGGGTGACGACCCGCTGTTTGCGCGATTTGCCTTGCGCGAACATCCGCCTGCCGAGTTTGTCGACTTGGTTCGCCGGTATCGGATCGGTTTTCATGAGAAGCACCGCGGCCAATTGTTTTGCGACACATCCGCTGAGGAGATCATTGCGATGCTGGTCGCCGAGTGCGACCGAGCCGGTGTCGAATGGCGGAGGCCGGTTGCGGTTCGGTCCGTTGCGCGATCCGGGCAGGGGTTTCAACTCCAGACCGACGCGGGTTCGATCGATGCCAGGCGACTGGTCGTGGCCACTGGCGGGCTGCCTGTGCCCAAGATTGGTGCCACGGATTGGGGGCTGATATTGGCGAAACAATTCGGGTTGATCGTCGTTGAACCCCGCCCCGCGCTGGTTCCATTGACATTTGCGCCCCAGGACTGGACCGCATTCGTGCCGTTGGCTGGCATTTCGCTCGAGGTGGGTATTCAGGTTCAACCACAGTCGGTCGACCCGGTGGCTTCGGGTCGACGGACCAAACCAGTTCGTTTCGTCGAGGACCTACTCTTCACGCATCGTGGATTGAGTGGTCCTGCCGTGCTGCAGACGTCCAGTTTTTGGCGCCCGGGTGATGCGTTGCAGGTCAATCTTCTGCCGGGTCAGGAATTGGCGAAGGATTTGGTTCAACTGAAGTCCGGTGGACGCAAAGCCTTGTCGACCATTTTGGCGGAGCGCTTGCCACGGCGATTGGCTCAGGATGGATTCGAGCCGCTCACTGGTCACCCTGCGGCGTTGGGTTCGAGCCGAATTGCTGACTTTCCAGATCGGGTGTTGGAGGATCTTTCGGGGCGAATCCAGTCCTGGACGATGACGCCATCCGGCTCCGAGGGGTGGCGCAAGGCCGAGGTCATGCGAGGCGGGGTCTCCACCCGAGAATTGGACCCGCGAACGATGGAGAGCCGTCGGATCCCGCGCCTGCACTTCATTGGAGAAGTGGTCGACATCACGGGGTGGCTGGGCGGGTACAACTTTCAGTGGGCATGGTCCTCCGCAACGGTTTGTGCTCGGGCCATGACGGAGTTGGGGGACTGAAAATTGCTATGCCATTGCACTGCCAAATGAGGCCTTGACCGTATCCAGACCACTCCCGGACACTGCCGACCCATGGAGCCAAGGCAGATCATTTCGACCCCCGCCATGCCCACTCGGGTTGCGGCCAGCGAGGCGCGGGAGTTGACGATTCTTTTCGCCGACATTCGCGGCTTTTCCCGAATCGCAGAGCAGCTCGACCCGCTAGCCCTGCATTGGTATGTCCATCGTTTTCTCACCGAGATGACCGAGGTGATCCTTCGGTTTCGGGGTACCGTGGATAAGTACATCGGAGATTCAGTCATGGCGTATTGGGGTGCGCCGAGGTTTGATCCCGATCAGGAGGATCAGGCGCTTTACGCGGCCTTCGCCATGGTCGCTGCCGCGCGGGCGCTTGACGGCGAATTCAAGGTGTCCGGGCATCCCCGACTCGAGGTCAGTGTTGGCGTCAACACGGGGATGGTACAAATTGGATACCTCGGCCCGAATGAAAGTGGGGTGCCGACGGTCATCGGTGATGCGGTTAATCTGGCCGCTCGGTTCCAGTCCATGGCCCATGCCTTGGATGTGGTGATTCTCGCGGGAGCTCGAACCGCCAAGGGTGCCCGCTCGATCCAGTGCCGTTGCCTGGGTGAAGTGGCGATCCGAGGTCGTCAATCGAGTGCCTTGGTCTACGAGCCACTCGGGCCCGTCGCGGCCGTTTCGGTAAGATCTCAGGACTTTTACCCTTGTTCTTACCCTGAGAATCGATTTGATGAGCTCCGAAGCCCCCTTCCGAACCTGGATGTGCCTGATTTGCGGCTGGATTTATGATGAAGCTGCGGGCTTGCCCGACGATGGGATTGCCCCGGGGACGCGGTGGGAAGATGTGCCGATCGCATGGACCTGTCCGGAGTGCGGGGCACAGAAAGCCGATTTCGAGTTGGTCGAAATCTGACGGATCACGCTGACCTCGACCGAACAACGGCATAGCGTTCCAGGGTGGTGAGTCGGGCCTTAGCGTGGTCGACAATCGGGTGCGGGTAGGTAACGCCCAGCTTGACACCCGCAGCCTGTAGGGTTTCTGCTGAAGCCAGCCAGGGTGCGTGCAGGGCTTTGGTCGGAAGCGACGCCAATTGGGGCAGATAGCGGCGGATAAAGCGCCCGTCTGGGTCGAACTTTTCCGATTGGGTGATCGGGTTGAAAATCCTGAAGTAAGGCTGGGCATCGCATCCGCTTGAGGACGCCCACTGCCAGCCGCCATTGTTGGCGGATAGATCGAAGTCAAGAAGCTGGTCGGCGAACCAGCGCTCGCCCCGGCTCCAGTGAATGCCGAGGTCTTTGATGAGAAACGACGCGGTGACCATGCGCAGACGGTTGTGCATCCAGCCGCTATGGCGAATCTGGGCGATCGCGGCGTCGACCAGAGGGAAACCGGTGCGCGCCTCAGTCCACGCAAGAAACCGTGCCTCAGCAGCCTCGTCATTCGCAAATCGAATGTGGTCGTAGTCTGGTTTGAAGGCAGATCGCGTTACGTGCGGCCAGTTGGCCAGAATCTGGACATAGAAATCGCGCCATATCAGCTCCGCTAACCAACTTGTGGCGCCGTCTGACGCTTCCGCATCAGTCTGTTGAATGTGAAGCGCGGTCTGCACCAGTTGGCGGATTGAAATGGTTCCAAAGCGTAGATGAACCGATAGATAGGAGGGGCCCCGAATCGCGGGGAAATCCCGATGACGTCGGTAATCTCCTATTCGCTGCACGAACGATTCGAGCAGTGCCTGCGCCGCAGCCTCCCCAGGTTGTATGCCAAGGGCCTTCAGGTTGGTCGGCTCGAATCCGATCGCTGCAAGACTCGGCGGTCCGCGCCAGGGGCCATGGAGGTTCTCGGGCGTTGCCCTCAGCTCGGTCGGCCACGGTGCGAGCGCTTCCGAGAAGGGCAGAACGGGGTGCGGCGTCAAATGAGACGAAGTGAGGCGCTTGAGCCACGCGTTTCGGTAGGGGCTGAAGACCGTGTAGCCGCTCCCCGCGGCCGTGCGTAAGGCCTCCGGCGGGAAGATCACGTGATCCAGAGACTGTTCCAGCCCGATTCCGGCGGACTTGAGCGAGCGTTCGACCTCTTGATCCCGATCGATGGCGGACGGCTCGAAGTCGCGATTGATATAAACGGTTTGGCACTGAAGCTGTTGTGCAAGCCAGGGGATGGCTTCGCGCGCAGGCCCCTGCAGGACGATCAAATGGCCCGCAGGCGAGAGTTTCCCTAGATTGGCATGCAGTTCCTCGAGTGCGCCCTGAATAAATTCGACCCGCCGGTCCGAGCGACTTGGCAGGGCGTCAAGGATGTCCGTGTCAAAGACGAAGACGCACCAGACGCGCTGGCAAGCCTGCAAGGCTTGGGACAGCGCGAAGTGATCGTTGACGCGCAGGTCACGTCGGAACCAGACTAAGCCATTCATAGCCCGGATTGTGTCCTGTCCAAGCACCCCTTTACAATGCGGTGATGAATCCAGTTCCTGATTGTGTTGCGCTAGCCAACCACTTCCTGATCGCTATGCCAGCCATGGACGATCCAAACTTCGGACGTACGGTCATCCTCCTTGCTGAGCACAGCGACCGGGGTGCGCTGGGTCTGGTGATTAATCGACCGATGGCCGACCTTGATCTCGCGGGGCTGTTTGACCGGATCGACCTAAAGCTTGGGATTTCACCCCTCGCGAGCGCGCCGGTTTTTGTCGGGGGGCCAGTTCAGTCCGATCGCGGTTTTGTGCTCCATCGGCCGGCCGGGCATTGGAGTTCGACGGTAGTTATCGGAGAACATTTAGGCTTGACGTCTTCAAAGGACGTGTTGGAGGCGGTGGCTGCTGGGCAAGGCCCGCCCGAGTTGTTGGTGACGTTGGGCTATGCGGGGTGGGGTCCGGGGCAGCTGGAGCAGGAGCTTGCACAAAACGCATGGCTAACCGTCCCGGCATCGCCTGACCTGATTTTTTCGACGCCAGTGGCGCAGCGGTTTGATCAGGCGATCAAACTGCTGGGCTTTGATCCGGCTTTTTTATCGGCGTCAGCGGGTCATGCCTGATCCTTTGCCTCTGCCTCATCCGCCCTCGGGGGGGGTGACCCGGGCCGAGACCATCTTGGGATTTGATTTCGGAGAGCGCCGGATTGGGGTGGCGGTGGGTAACACCCTAACGGGAGGAGCGTCGCCGGTCACCATCATTCAGGCGACTGAGAGCCAGCTCCGTTTTGCCCAGCTGGGGCAGTTGATTGCGCAGTGGTGCCCGGACCGACTGGTGGTCGGACGCCCCACGCACTCGGACGGAAAGCCCTTGCCGGTGACGGCCCGTTGTGAGCGTTTTGCCCGCCAGTTACAGGGTCGATTCGGCAAACCCGTTCATTTGGTCGACGAGAATTATTCAACGACCTCGGCCCGTGCGCTCGACGATGAGGCCCGAACGGGTTATCGCGGGCGTGCATCGCGCGAAGATGAGGATGCAGCGGCCGCGGCGATTGTGTTGCAACAATGGCTCGATCAGCCGACGCCGGCGCTATCGTGATGAATACGCCGACGCGGGACCCGGACGATACGTTGGGTGCGGTCGATGCAGACCGAGCGTACGTCCACCTTCTCGATCAGTTGCGAACGGTTCTCGCTGATGAGGGTCGGTCGCCCATTCTTGTGGGGGTGCACTCTGGGGGCGCTTGGCTGGCTGAGCGATTGCATGCGGACCTCTGCCTGAGCTCCCCCTTGGGGTATCTTTCGAGCGCATTTCATCGCGATGATTACGGTTCGAGGGGATTGCCCACCAACATCAAGCCAACGGTCCTGCCCTTTGACGTCGAAGGGGCTGATCTGATTGTGGTCGATGACGTGTTGTTTACCGGGAGAACAGCCCGGGCAACGCTCAACGAGTTGTTTGATCATGGCCGACCCGCTCGGGTCGAGCTGGCTGTGCTGGCCGATCGCGGTGGGCGCGAGTTGCCTATTTCGGCGCGGTTTGTCGGCGCATCGGTTTTGCTCGGGGGCACCCATCAGCTGGTGTTATCGCAGGACACGCAAGGACACTTTTCGTTTCGTGTTGAATCAGGACCTCGATGATCCGGCGCCATCCCCAAATTGATGGCCAGGGGCGCCTGCGTCACCTGCTCTCAATTGATGGCCTGCCCAAGGCGATGATTGAGCGGGTGCTCGACACCGCATCGGCGTTTCTGGATGTTAGCGACCGTACGGTCAAGAAGCTGCCTTTGTTGCGGGGACGGAGCGTATTCAATCTTTTTTTTGAAAACTCAACGCGAACAAGAACGACTTTTGAGATCGCGGCGCAGCGGCTTTCGGCGGATGTCTTTAACCTGAATATTTCCGCTAGTTCGGCCTCGAAGGGCGAGAGTTTGCTGGATACGATCGATAACCTGGCTGCGATGAACGCGGATTTGTTCGTTGTGCGGCATGCGCAGAGCGGTGCGCCCTTCCTGATCGCACAGCACCTCGATCAACTCGGCAAAGACGTCCACGTGATCAATGCGGGCGACGGTCGTCACGAGCATCCGACGCAGGCCTTGCTAGACGCTTACACGATTCGACATTTTAAGAAGAACTTCACCGGTCTGCGGATCGCGCTCGTGGGCGACATTCTTCATTCGCGGGTGGCCCGCAGCAACATCCATGCATTAACCACTCTCGGGGTCCCGGACGTGCGGGCGGTTGGGCCGGCTACCTTGCTGCCTGGCGGGCTCGAGTCGATGGGCGTACGCGTGTTTCATGACATGCGCGAGGGATTGCGGGATGTCGATGTGGTGATCATGCTTCGATTGCAGAACGAACGCATGCGCGGAGCGTTGCTACCCAGCGCCCAAGAGTACTTCAAGCACTACGGCCTGACGCCCGAGAAACTCGCCTATGCGGCCCCAGATGCCATTGTGATGCATCCAGGCCCGATGAACCGGGGCGTGGAGATTGACAGCGCTGTTGCGGATGGCCCGCAGGCGGTGATTCTCTCGCAGGTGACGTTTGGGATTGCGGTCCGGATGGCGGTACTGGGGATGATCGCGGCATGAAGATCTCGATCCTGAACGGTCGCATCCTGATCCCGTGCGAGCGCTCTGCTCCGAAGGATGATCAACATGGGAGCAGAGCGGATCTGTACATCGCCGATGGGCGGGTGATCGCGATTGGCGACCCGTCATCGAGTCCGTCGGGAGTTCTGCCGGATGGGTGGGTTCCTGATCGTGTGATCGATGCCCGCGGAATGCTCGTCGCGCCTGGGCTCGTGGACTTAGCGGCGCGATTGCGTGAGCCGGGTTTTGAGTATCGCGCGACCCTCGAAAGTGAAATGCAGGCGGCCCTGGTGGGCGGTGTGACGGCCCTGGTTTGTCCGCCCGATACCGATCCACCGCTCGACGAACCGGGCTTGGTCGAGATGCTCAAGTATCGCGCCCGCGGGCTTGCCGGCGCGCACCTTTACCCCTTGGGCGCGCTCACTGTGGCCTTGCAGGGCGCCGTGATCACCGAAATGGCAGAACTCGCGGAGGCGGGTTGCGTGGGCTTTTCGCAAGCGAATGTTGCGATGGCCGATTCGCAGGTTTTATTGCGTGCGCTGCAGTACGCGAAGACGTTTGGTTTCCAGGTCTGGCTGCAGCCGCAGGATCCCTGCCTGGCCCGGGGCGGGATCGTCCACGCGGGCCCTCTGGCGAGTCGGATGGGATTGCCAGGTATCCCGGTGATTGCCGAAACGGTGGCGCTGCTGACGATGCTCGAGCTGGTCCGAGTGACTCAGGCACGGGTCCATTTTTGCCGATTGTCGTCGGCTGCCGGGGTGGGCCTGGTCAGGGCGGCAAAGCTCGAAGGCTTGCCGGTGACCTGCGATGTTTCGGTGCATCATTTACATGTCACGGATCAGGATATCGGCTGGTTTGATGCCAATCACCGAGTCGATCCGCCGTTTCGATCACAGCGTGACCGAGATGCCATTCGGGCTGGTCTTGAGGACGGCACCGTTGATGCAATTTGTTCGGATCATACGCCTGTCGATGATGATGCAAAAGCCTTGCCTTATGGGGAGGCCGAGCCCGGAACCACCGGTCTGGAATTACTCCTGCCGTTGGTCTTAAAGTGGGCCACTGAAACGCGCACCCCACTTGCTCGCGCGATCTCCACGATCACCACCGGCCCTGCGGCGATCGTCGGGGTTGATCAGATGGCCGGCACGGGTGCTGGTACGTTGGCGGTTGGGGCGGTTGCGGATCTGATGATTTTCGATCCGGATGTGTTGTGGACGGTGGACCGCAATAGTCTGGTCAGTCAGGGGCGCCATACGCCGTTCCTGGGCTACGAGCTGGCTGGGCGTGTGACGACGACTCTGGTCGCTGGGCAGCCGATCTTCGAACGCGTATGACGGATCAGGCTCGGTGAACTGGCGCCTCGTCCGCGCGGCGTGGCGGCTGTTTTGGATGTCGGTTTGTCTCCTGGCGGGGTTGGCAGCGGCATTGACGGTGATGCGAACACTTTCGCCGAACCTTCGGCGTGCTCTGATCCAAACCTGGGCGCGTTGGACACTGCGCGCGGCCGGTATTCGGGTGAAGTCAACCGGAAAACCCTGGATATCCGCCGGATTGGTTCTACCCAATCACGTCAGCTGGCTCGACATCCTCGTGATCGACTCCGTCGCACCGTGCTCGTTCATTGCAAAAGCCGAGATCCGGAGTTGGCCATTGGTTGGCTTGTTATGCGATCGCGCGGGCACGCTGTTCATCGAACGTGGTCGACGCCACGCTGTGCATCAAGTCCTCGAGACGGCGACCGAGCAACTCCGGGCAGGGGGACGGGTGGCGGTCTTTGCCGAAGGCACAACCAGCGATGGAACGGTTGTTCTGCCTTTTCATGCCAATCTGGTGGAGGCGGCAGTCCGCGCAAATTGCGCGGTGCAGCCATTAGCGTTGCGCTACGAAGATGGGTCAGGTCAGCGCTCTACAGCGGTGGATTTTGTCGGTGCCACGACATTCGCGCAGTCGCTTTGGCGGGTTCTTGCAGAACCCATCACGAGGGTGGTGATGGTGCCGCTTGCGCCGCTGACTCCACACGCCACGCCAGACCCCGCCCAAAGCGCTGGCGTACGAAATCGGCACGGACTCGCCAGAGCGGCGGAGGTCGCTGTTCGGCAGACGCTCTTTCCTTTGGTGACAGGAGCTGAAGCTGAGGTCGTGTTCGGGGTTGGGGTTGGGGTTGGGGTTGGGGCTGCGGCTGAGTCAGCGTTCGCCCGAGCAGTCGATCTGGAGGATGTGACGATCTCGCAACCGCATCGCGGTGAGCTGACCGCCCCAGACACAGCCCGTATCGAGCGCGATCAGGTTGGGGCGGTTGATCAGGCCAAGGGTTGACCAGTGTCCGCAAATCACCGTGACTTCTGCGGTTTTGCGCGAGGGGCAGTCAAACCAGGGGACGTGTCCGATAGGGCCGGCGCCAAGGGCTTCCTTGGCCGCGAATTCCATGGTTCCCGATGGTGTTGCATAGCGGATTCGTGTCAGGGCATTCACGATGACTCGCAGTCGATCATGGCCGCGCAGTGAAGGGTTCCAGGTATTCGGCAAATCCCCATACATGGCTGCCAGAAAATCACGCCAGCCGGGGCCTCTCAATTCCGCCTCCACTTCGCCCGCCAATGCGAGCACCTCGGTTGCGCTCCAGTTCGGTACGACACCCGCATGAACGAGTAGGTGTTCTGCAGCGAAATGTGCGAGGGGACGATGGCGCAGCCACTGGAGCAATTCTTCACGGTCGGGTGCGGAAAGGATGGGGTTCAGGGTGTCGCTTCGGTGCACACGGCGAACGCCCGCCGCAACAGCAAGCAGGTTCAGGTCATGGTTGCCAAGCACAACGGTGGCTTGATCGCCTAGTGCACGCACGCGGCGCAAGGCGCCCAGCGAGTCGGGCCCGCGGTTAACGAGGTCGCCCGCGAACCAGAGTGCAGGCTGCGTTTGGTGATTGTCACCAGCACTGCGATCAATCTGCTCGAGCAGACGATCAAGTGCATGACAGCAGCCCTGAAGGTCGCCGATGACGTAAATGTCGGTGGGGTTCATCGCACTTTGTGGCATGGTTCAACAGGCCGTTACACTAGCGCGGCTGAGTGTTTTTGGGCGGCCCAGTTTCTGGTTTCTGTTCTGGATTCGACGGTTTATTGATGATTGATTCAATCCTGCCTGTCATTCTTTGCGGCGGTAGCGGTACTCGCCTTTGGCCCCTGAGCAGGGAGTCATTGCCGAAGCAATTCGTTCCGCTTGTCGGTGGGAGAAGCCTGTTGTCGGCCACCCTCGAGCGGTCCGCACGCGTTGCAAATTGGGGCGTCGACTTGAGCTTGCCTCAGAAGCCTGCAGTACTTTGTGTTGCCAACGAGTCGCACCGTTTTTTGGTCGCTGATGAATGTGACCAGGCCGGCGTAGCAGGAACCCTCCTGCTCGAGCCCCGAGGGCGCAATACTGCCGCGGCGATGGCCTGTGCGGCGTATTGCGCGATGACCAAGGCGTCTGAGTCTCAGCCGGACCCGCTGCTGCTTTTTCTGCCGTCGGACCAATACGTTCCAGATGTTGAATCATTTCGGCAGACTGTCGTTTCAGGCGTAGCAGCAGCGCGTGAGGGATGGTTCGTGACCTTCGGTGTCGTACCCCTCCAACCGTCGACGGCATACGGTTACATTCAGTATGGTGATTCGATTGTCGAGCACTGTCGCGACGATATTCGAAACGACGTTCGAAGCGATGTGCGCAAGGTCGTGCGCTTCGTCGAGAAACCAAACGCGCTGAAAGCAGCCGAGTTGTTGGCGCGCGGTGATCACTGGTGGAACGCTGGCATTTTTTTGGTAAGCGCGAAAACCCTGCTCGCAGCCCTGGAGCGTCATGCGCCGGATATCTTTGAAGTCGCTGAGCTCGCGATGCGCGGTGCCAAGTTAGACGGACATTTCTTGCGCCCGGACCCTTCTGAGTTTTTGAATATTCGTTCAGAAAGTATCGATTATGCGGTGCTTGAACATCATGATCGGATTGCCGCGGTGCCCTTTGCTGGCGCCTGGAGCGACGTTGGTAGCTGGAATGCCGTCGCGGAGCTGGCCGATGCTGATTCCGAGGGCAATCGTGCGGTCGGACAAACCTTGGCGATTGATTGCCAGCGCACTTACCTGCATGCGCCTCATCGTGTCGTTGTCGCGCTGGGTCTGTCAGATGTCCTGGTCATCGACACGCCGGATGCGGTTCTGGTGGCTAGCGCCTCCGAGGCAGAGCGAGTCAAGGATGTGGTGTCTAAACTGCGTGAGCGAGGTCTTTCGGTGGCCACCCAACATCGACGCGTTGCGCGTCCCTGGGGCGAATATGACGCAATCGATTCGGGTGATCGTTTTCAGGTGAAGCGCATCACGGTGAAGCCCGGCGAGCAACTCTCTCTGCAGATGCATCATCACCGGGCCGAGCATTGGATCGTTGTGCGCGGGACCGCGCGCGTCACGCGTGGCGATGAAACCTTTCTGTTGTCAGAAAATGAAAGCACCTACATTCCACTGGGCACGGTACATCGATTAGAAAACCCTGGCCGGGTGCCGCTGGAAATGATTGAAGTGCAATCAGGTAGTTACTTGGGCGAGGACGATATCGTCCGCTTTGAAGATACCTATGGACGTGTTGTTCCCCCTCCCGGAGAAGCCCCATGAACCAAGCCCAGACCGGTAGCGACCCATCGGGTAACGCGCCTTTCGAGTTAGAGCACCTTGACGGTTCGATTTTCAAGGCCTACGACATCCGTGGCATCGTCGATCGGACATTGACGGAAGGCGCCGTATTGCATATCGGCCGCGCTCTGGGCCTCGCGATTTTGCGCGGCGCTCATCAAGCGCGTGGTGCTGGCGCAGGCCTTAGTCCGGCGGGCCGACCGGCCATTTCATTGGGTCGTGATGGTCGCCTTTCCGGGCCAAGGCTGGCAAAAGCGCTCGGTGACGGATTGCGCGATGTCGGGGTCGACGTGATTGATTTGGGTTGTGTAACGACCCCGATGACGTACTTCGCCGGCTTTGAGCTGGGGACGGGCTCTGCCGTCATGGTCACGGGCAGTCATAACCCGCCTGAATACAATGGACTCAAGATGGTGGTCGCCGGTGAAACGCTGCACGGTCAAGCCATTCAGGGCCTACTTGCGGCAATCCGTGATGGCGTAACCTCGGATGACCAGATGCTCGATCTGGCTGCTCGCGGGCATCTGCATCAAGAGGATATTGCTGGGAGGTATCTGAATCGAGTCGCTGGCGATCATCCGGACGCATTGCGCCTTGCTCGTCCGATGCGGATTGCGATTGATGCCGGCAACGGCATTGCGGGGGCGTTTGCGCCCGCGCTATTTCGGGCCTTGGGGTGCGAGGTGATCGAGTTGTTCTGCGAGGTTGATGGTTCTTTTCCAAATCATCATCCGGATCCGGCACACCCTGAAAACCTTCAGGATCTGATCCAGGCGGTTCAATCTCAAGACGCTGAACTGGGGTTGGCGTTTGACGGTGACGGCGACCGGTTGGGCGTTGTAACTCGAACGGGCAATATCATCTGGCCCGATCGGCAGCTCATTTTGATGG
>Ga0209189_1001331_pt1 | contig 18689 bp, 17 predicted proteins | sample C_130820_EF_Meta_FD_187308 | JGI IMG/M metagenome (GOLD analysis project Ga0209189, IMG submission 187308) | Freshwater microbial communities from Lake Croche, Canada to study carbon cycling - C_130820_EF_MetaG (SPAdes) (version 3) | ecosystem: Environmental > Aquatic > Freshwater > Lake... | reverse complement strand
CAACAACCAATGGGGCGATGTATACATCCGCGCCGAGCCATATATTGATACCTATTTTAGCCTGGTGTCGGAAACTGTATGCGATTATCCTTACAGTTTACGCAGTGAGAAGATCTACAAACCCATCGCCATGGGTCATCCATTTGTGGCTGTGGCAAATCGCGGCTTCTACAGAGACCTGCACAATGTAGGTTTCCAAACTTATCACAATCTTATCGATGAGTCGTTTGATCTCATAGACGACAATCAAGCACGATTAAACCGTATAGCTGCTGTGGTTCAAGATCTGTGTGCCGGTGATTTAGATGAATTCCTGGTCGCGGCCCAGGCAATAAGTAAGTATAATCAACAGCATATGGCCGAACTGGGTCCTCGGATCCATCAGGAATTCCCTGACCGTTTTTGGCAATTCCTACAACAACATCAATGACCGATCTAGAATTCAAGCAACAGGTGTTAGACACCAAGAGTGCAAGTTTTTGTGCAGCAAAATGGTATAACGCTACCATTTGGTTGGGCAGTGGCATGACCACCAGTTGCCATCACCCTCCAGCCCATTTGGTGAATATCGATAAAATTCGGGCCAACCCTAGGCTGCTGCACAATACTGATCAGAAGAAAGAGGATCGTCGCAAGATGATAGCCGGCGAACGCCCCAGTGGCTGTGCGTATTGCTGGAAGATCGAAGACATGGGCAGTGATGCCATCAGTGACAGAGTATACAAGAGTAAGATTTATCCTATAGAGTTGTTAAATGAAGCACATACCAATCCACCAGATCAAGACTTCAACCTCCGTACCTTGGAGATTGCTTTTGACCGCACTTGCCAATTTGCTTGTAGTTATTGTAATCCTGCATTCAGCAGCACTTGGGTGCGAGACATTCGTAAAAATGGACCTTACCAAGGCCTTGTGTCTGATGGTAGGAATCACTTTACTCACGATCATAGCAGCAGTCAGCTTTATAGCTTCGGTGAGACCAATCCTTATGTGGAGGCGTTCTTTGCGTGGTGGGAGTCAGACCTACATCGCACCCTCCAAGAACTGAGAATAACCGGCGGCGAACCGCTAATGTCGGGCGAGACCTGGAAACTGATTGACTGGTTCCGACACAATCCAGGACGTAGTCAAACACGCTTGGCCATCAATTCAAACTTGGGTACAGCAGTGGATCTGGATCGATTGCTTGATAGCATCAACGGCATGGAGATTGATCTTTACACATCCAACGAAAGTGTAGGCTTACAAGCAGAATACATCAGAGATGGCCTGGTGTGGGATGACTGGGCCAACAATGTAGAACGCTTGTTGGACTCGGGCAAGTTCCGTACCATACACATCATGAACACCATCAACGCACTATGCTTGTATTCACTGGATCAGTTCTTGGAATGCATAATGAACTGGAAAATAGAATATGGCCGTGATGCTGTGAGTTTTACCTTGAACATCCTGCGATTTCCCAGCTTCCAATCACCCTTGGTGCTGCCCGACGAACTACGCACAATATTTCGCAAGCGGTTAGAAGTGTGGCTGGATGCCTGGTGGGACAGTGAATTCTTGCATGAGCACGAAGTCAATCATGTTCAACGCCTGATTGATTATCTTGACATCGTGAAGACTCCACACTCAGAAGCATTTGATCTGCCTCAGTTGCTGAATGATTTCAAACAGTTCTACACACAATACGACCAACGTCGGGGCAAAGTTTTTAGTCTTGCATTTCCTGCATTGACCCCCTGGTATGAATCACTATGACATTTCAAGAACAGATAGATCAATTAAAAAATCAGTATGATATCCTTGCGGTTATTGAACTTGATCAATGGCACAATATGCCATATGAACATGCACAATTATGGTTACAGTCAGAATTTAAAAAGATATATCAAAACGAATACACAAATAACCAGCGTATTCTATTCATTCAAAGAAGTGGAGATATATATGTAAAAAATAACAGTGTGGGTCTTATCTTAAAAAATCTGCAGATAACCGCCAACGAAGTAGATGTTAGTAATTTCTTCATTGTAATATTATCCAACAATCCTAATTTGAATCAAGAACTTGAGTATGCGAAGAAAATTAGTTCTGATGTTATCCCTATCACTGGTGTATATGTCAACGAAGGCACCAATGTTCCTGTCGCTGTTCAACATCATCCTTCTAGTAAAAAAGAAACATATCAATATGGATCTTCCAATCCACTCAAAATTGATCTAAATCAATTGAGTGAACGTGAGAATTTTTTGTTAGTGGACAGTGAAAAATTTTGTATGTACCCATGGATTCATTTGCATGCCTGGCCAACAGGGCAAGCATTTCCATGTTGCATGAGCGATTCTCAGGGACAGGTAGGAAATCTTAAGATCAATACCATGTTGGAAATATGGAATGACACCCCAATGAAGCAACTCAGAGTGAACATGCTGTCTGAGAAAAGTAGCGATGCCTGTACCAGATGTTATGAACAAGAAACTTCGGGATTTTTTTCAGGAAGGAGATCAGCAAATAAACATCATGGACATCTGATCAACCGAGTGGCAGAAACAAAAGATGATGGAACATTAGATAGATTCGAAATGACTTATTGGGATATTCGTTTTTCAAATCTCTGCAATCTCAAATGCCGCAGTTGCGGTCATATATTCTCCAGCCAATGGTACCAAGATCAGGCCAAGCTGGCCGGGAGCGAATGGAAAAAACGCAATCGGGTATTGAATTATGCAGGGCTTACAGAAACTGATGTATGGGAGCAGTTGTTACCTCATATTGACTATGTAGAGCAGATATACTTTGCTGGTGGCGAGCCCTTGCTGATGGAAGAACATTATCAGATCTTAGACGAACTTGTTCGTCGTGAACGATTTGAGGTCAAACTGATCTACAATACAAATTTTACACACACAGATCTCAAAGGTAAAAGTGTGTTTGAATATTGGAAACTCTTTGATAGTGTAGCAGTAGGTGCCAGTCTTGACGGATCAGGGAAACATGCCGAATACATACGCAAGGGCACGGATTGGAAACAAGTTGAGCAAAATAGGGTTGAGATGTTACGAGTATGCCCCCAAGTGGATTTCTATATCTCGCCCACTCTTAGCATAATGAATGCGTGGCATTTGCCTGACTTTCACCGCGATTGGGTGGAACGTGGATTTATAAAACCTCAAGATCTCAACGTGAACATACTGCAAGATCCGGAACATTATCGAATTGACATTGCTCCTATCAAGTACAAGCAACTGCTGCGGGTGAAATATCAAGAACACTTGGAATGGTTGAGTACAAAAGACAGACTAAATCGAGCCACAGTGGGATTTGAATCGGCTATCAATTTTATGATGGCCACTGATAACACCAATCTCATTGATACTTTTTGGCGTAAGACACACGAACTAGATGATATACGGTCAGAACGATTGATTGATGCTATACCTGAATTGACTGCATTAAAATGACGCAGATCTTAGAATCAAAATATAAAAATCTTTTGGTTTCAGGGTGTAGCTTCACTCACAACAATCATGAAACTCCTTGCACCTGGGCCGATTGTTTTGCTGTATGGTCAGGAATGAATATTACAAATCTTGCCATACCCGGTGCCGGAAATACACACATTAAAAATAGCATTATACTATGGCTTGAACAAAATAAACCCAACCCCGAAGATCTGTTGATCCTAATCATGTGGAGCGGTGTTGAACGCATTGATTGGATAACCGGTAAAGATCGAAGTAAATTTAAAGATCAATATCCGTTCTCGTATGATTATACCAATGAATGTGAACTCACTCTCGGCGGTGCTTGGTGGGCCGACAATCAAAGAACACATCTCACTAGAACTTTAAGAGAGTATTCTAAATATCAATGTAGTCAGAGTCTCAGTCTATCTAGTTGGTTGGCAATGAACGATCTGACCAATTATCTAGAACAGCATGGATACACTTACTATTATACCGCTTGGCAAAATTTATGGCAAGATGGGGACAATGCCAACCAATGGATCAACTATGGCGATGAACTAGAAAAAATGAATTTAGTCTTGCCAATGACCAACTGGCTATTCACGGAACCTGAAAAGTTTTTAGGAAATTTCGCAAAAAAACACAATAAATTATGGAAGGATGATCTTCATCCATCTAGAGAAGGTTACGAATACTGGGCGACTGAAATACTAATTCCAGAGCTAATTGACAAGAATGTAATTTGGAAAATATAATGAATATACCTCACGATCAGTTCTGCGTATTACCATGGGTCAGTTTAGAAGCCAGTCCTATTGGAACTGTAAGACCTTGTTGTTTGGCCGATGATGAAATTTTAGATGATGATGGCAACAAATTTCAATTGGCCACAGCTGATTTTTCTACTATACAACGCAGCGGTCACATGCGTAGTCTGCGTGAAGAATTCTTGGCAGGTCAGCGCCCCAAAACTTGTAGGAAATGTTGGAACGAGGAAGATGCTGGCCGCACATCAAAACGTATGCACACGCTGGATCGACTCAAACACAGTCTCAAGGACGACAACTGGAGCACAGATGCCGGGCCTTTGATGTTCTTGGATCTCAAACTGGGAAACATATGCAATCTCAAATGCAGGATATGTGGAAGTTGGAGTAGTTCACAGTTTGCCAGCGAAGAGATTTCTTTTACACCACGTGAAGATCAAAAATCCAGTCACGCTTACAAGATGTTGCGAGCCGGTGCTTGGCCCAAGGAGAATGATCATTTCTGGCAGCAGATTGACAGTGTACTTGATGGTATACGCTACATTGAATTCACTGGCGGTGAACCATTCATGATTGATCAACACTTTGATATGCTACAGGGAATAGTAGATCGTGGCATCGCTCACCAAGTTGAGATACACTACAACACCAATGGCACATTGTTTCCTGATCGAGGTCCAGACATATGGCAACATTTCAAGACTGTGGAGATAGCTGTCAGTGTGGATGACATCGGAGCACGGTTTGAATATCAACGCTCAAATGCCTCCTGGGGCACAGTAAAAGAAAACATCAACCGTTTCAGGATCATGCGCGAAAGCATGCCTAATTTGCAGTTACAATGCTGCATCACTGTAAATATTTTCAATGTAAGATACCTTGACGAGGTAGCATTATGGATAGCACTACAAGATTTTGATTTTGTGTATTGGAACATGATGCATGATGCTTGGTATTTTTCAATCGCAAGACTGCCCGCCGCAGCCAAACAACAGATTACAGATTATCTAGAAACCTGTGGAGTACCTGAACAGTATCAATCAGAAATTGGACGTATCATTAACTTTATGAACAACGGTGAATCATCAGATGGTGCAGAAACACGACAACAGGTCCAAAAGTTGGATCAACGTAGGCGTCAAGATCTGCAAAACACAGCACCGGAATTGGCACGAATATTAGACTATGCAAAAATCTGAGTCTTTGTGCCTGGCACCGTGGGTACACACTTATCTCTCTCCACAAACTGAAAGACGCATGTGCTGTGCGTCAAGAGAACCTGCACAGAACTTCCGCCAATACATAGATACCAAATCAGGAACCGGTACTTACATTCCAATTACCTTGGATGAACATTGGAATGGCGAGCACATGAGATCAGTTCGTCGTCGCATGATGGCCGGAGAAATATTACCCGAATGTGAAGTGTGCAATGATCAATTGCTAAACACCGATGTGTATCGCACATATTTTTCACACCTGTTTCAACATAAATACCAGGCAATTTTAGAACAAACAGACGCCGACGGTCGCACCACAATGCTACCGGTCAGTTGGGATTATAGATTCAGTAATCTGTGCAACTTCAAATGTAGAACTTGCGGAGATATGTTGAGCAGTAGTTGGGAGAGTGAGCAAAAGACGCATGACATGGTCAATTGGTCAAATCCCAAAAACAACTGGATGAGACCCGAGGTACGAAAACAGATCTCTCAGTTCCAAGACAGTCAAATTGAACAAGAGTTTTCAGATGCTGTAGAACAGCACAGAGTAGAAGAAGTGTACTGGGTAGGCGGTGAGCCTTTGATGTATGAACAGCACTGGCGTTACATGCAACGCATAATAGAACTAGGAGATGGGCCAAGAGTATATGCTAGATATAACACAAACTTATCCAGAGTGGACTATCGTGGCACCAATCTTTATCGCGATATTCTTCCTGGGCTACGCGATTGGCAGATATGTGCAAGTCTCGACGGCACAGGCTCAATTGGCGAATACATTAGAACAGGTCTTGACTACGATCAATGGCTTGAAAACTTTGGTGGAGCAGTTGCGATCCAACGTCACCCACGTCAAGTCAGAATTGATTTTACGCTCACTCTGCCCGGAATGTTCGAAGTTGGCAGAATTACAGAACTCGCTAGACAATTCGGTGTAGACATCCTGGCCAAGGTGATCTTTTCATTCTCACCTGACATCATCATGAGCCCACTGGCGCTGCCCAGGCATTTGTTAGAGCCTTGGCTGGATGAACTCATAACGAAGACCTCAGGAGCCATGCGAGATGTATTGACTCAACTTAAGAATCGATCCACATTTGAAGAACAATGGCCCGATTCTTACCAGCAAAGTCTTGCTCAAGGCCGTGCTCGTGTGTTACAATTAGAAAACATAAGAACACAAGCAGTGACCATGACCGATATCCTGTCGGCTAGGCCTGCGGTACTAAAATGGTGGATGGAAATTGCTGAATTCAATTGAAATAGATCTGCGCGGCAAGAACGATCATGTGCTTACAGTATACATAGATGTGGCGCACAACAGTCTCTCACGAAAATGGTTTGCAGCATTGACTCACTTGGTCAAGCATAACTATCATCTTGAAAAAAACTACTGTTGGCTAGGTTGGGCATTGAGTGATCGATCTCTAGACTACATCTGTGCGGAAATCAATCGCAGTATTGTGGCGATCAATGCTGCCGATCTGGGCTATACCATTTGTGATCACTTTACCACACAAAATACCATAGCAGACGAGCACCGTCTTATTCATGATCGCATGAATCAGCTGCACAAATATTTTGAAGATTTACAAGGTACATCGGGATCAATGAGTGTGTACTACACACAGGCCACTGACATGGTACGTTGGCACATCAGACAGTTAAATTTGTTGTGTCATGAATATGAAAGTTTGGCTCTAAGCATACGCAAGTTGCACCACGCCCCTGAATGGCAAAGACCCTCCCAGTTGATGTGTTGGTTGCAGGCTCCAAGATTTGCATTGGATGCAGAAGATTATGAATTGTTTGGTATAGAAACTATCAATCGAAAAATGGGCGGTGTTTATGTTGGTGTGAATAAAGCAGTGGGCAAGCATCATTGGGAAGTATTTAATGACGAAGGCCGAGACAGCCGACTAGGCGAGCTAGTTACCGGGTCTTTAAGATCGCAGACCGAAGCCGCCGGAGATTTTGACATTGAGTGGGCAAAAGATCCTGGGTCGTTTCCTTGGCAGATCAAGATGCTGGGCGAGTTTAGAACATGGCTGACAGCAAACGGTTTTGACCCTGATGATAAATCACTCACCATCGGGCATCCTCAAGTGGCACAGGTGGATTTAACACGTAGTTTTGGCACCACTGATTACCGTGAAATATGGGCACAGTTGGCCGATCATCAGGATGTGTATAAAATAAAGATCGGTGACGTTGAGGCTACATACGAGTACCACTGGAGAGATCCGGACTATCAGCAACAACAAATAAGGAGCATGCTATGAATTGGATCAAGAGATTATGGGCACGGATCATGTTAGAAATTCGCTATCGTAAAAAATTGCGAGAACTTCGTAAACGAGACCCATTCATATACAAATGAACTACATAGGCATATCTGCTGGATTCCATGATGCTGCGGTAAGTGTGGTAAATCAGGCTGGCGATATCTTGTTTGCTGCTCACAGCGAACGCTACAGCAAGAAGAAACACGACCGAGATCTCTGCGATCAACTTGTATTGGATGCGTTAGCGCATACAGATTCTGACAGACTAGAGTATCACTACTACGAACGACCTTGGATCAAGGCCATGCGCCAACTACGCAGTGGCGAAGGATTTCAATGGCCCAGTTGGGATCAATTGCTGGGACCTGCATACAGAATCATAGGACGACCGTCCATACACACTCACGGGCATCACCTGTGTCATGCAGCAGGAGGATTCCAGACCAGTGCATTCGACGATGCTACAGTGGTGGTGATAGATGCCATTGGCGAGTTTGACACTGTGACCATCTGGGATGCGTGGTATGAAAACGGTCGAGCACAATACAAGAAAGTGTGGAGCCTAGGATATCCGCATTCAATTGGCTTGTTCTATTCGGCCATGACTGCCCGCGTGGGCCTCAGGCCCATGGATGAAGAATACATACTCATGGGCATGGCAGCATATGGCGAACCTGTGTATCTTGACGAGATACGGAAGCAACTGCTAGATCTATCAAACGGATTACACTTTAAAAAGAATCTACACATTGGTGTAGACGATGATTTCTTGCCTAATGCTGATCCTGCAAACATTGCCAGCACAGCACAATTTCTAGTGGAAAGCATGATACGAGATATTCTGCAAAAGGCCAGAGAGCATGGGCGCAGCCGTAATCTAGTGTATGGAGGCGGTGTGGCATTGAATTGCTTGGCCAATAGATTCTTGGGACAATACTATGAAAAAATTTGGATCATGCCTAATCCGGGAGATGCTGGCAATAGTCTCGGTGCTAGTTGTTTGGCTCATGGTGGCCGTGTTAATTGGCAAGATGCTTTTTTAGGACACAACATACCCGGTGATTACCCAGTAAACGAAATCTTGGATCATTTGGTCACAGACAAGATAGTGGGTGTGGCATCGGGCCGTGCAGAGTTTGGACCACGGGCGCTGGGCAATCGTAGTCTACTGGCAGATCCACGCGGGCATTCAATCAAGAACCGGGTGAATGAGATCAAACGCAGACAAAAGTTCCGACCATTTGCACCGGTGATCCTGGAAGAATATGCAGCAGAATACTTTCACATGCCGCCCAACTTCGATACCAGCCCATACATGCAGGCTGTGGCCGACTGCCGCAATCCAGAGCTATTCCCAGCCATTGTGCATGTGGATGGCACCAGCAGGGTACAGACCGTGCCTCGTGACGGATTGGGCATCCGACAACTGTTAGAGAAGTGGTATGTGATGACCGGATGCCCTATGCTATTAAACACCAGTCTCAACATACGTGGTGAACCCATGGTGAACGATCCTAGAGATGCTGCACGATTCCAAAGGATCTATGGCGTCAAGGTTTGCAGTTGATGCGATCCACGACGGCTTTCAATCTATGAGCCATACCGGTCTGGAACACCTGAGAATTGTGTTGTATCTCAGGTGCAAGATCCTTATACAGTTGATGTAAATTATCCTGCCCAGATCGTATCAATGACTTGGTAAGATATAATACTGACTCAAATCGATCTTGATTGTTAGTGACGGAATCATAACTCTCATCTATACAGCGACCAAAGGTGTGATATCCTAGATCACGCAGGTGTCGGAGATGATCTGCAGAACTCACCGCCACAAAGAATTGATTGTTGAATATGGGTTTGAACGTTTTTTCTGTCACAAACTGCCCGCCTGAGTCATCAACGTCGATCATGGTCTCTAGCACTAGATTGAAATAACTGTCTGAATACAAGTCAGTCATGTTTTGGTCATAGGTATTATGAGCATGAGTGTCTAGATCATCCACACGGAATGGCCCAGCTGAGATAAATTGGTCCACTCTGGGTTGGCATTCAATCAGATAACTGTTGCTTAAGGCACACCCATGATAATCGTCTTCTCCACCTAGCAAGTGTTGAGTATAACTAAAATATCCGCGCACATGCAGGTCATGACTCCACAAGTCGCTCATGAATACCTTGCGCCACAGTTTATCTATCCTACATAATCCGGTGTATGCGCGAGATCTCGGGTCAAGATGGTACTCGGCACCTGTGTTTTTATCAACTGTTCGCCAGTACATAAATTCAAGTTCGGGCCAATACACTGAGTTCGGGTATTGATCTGCTGAGGAATTACCGGATATCAGCCACACCATGGCAGGATCAATGCCATGATGATCGCACAACAAGTTCAATCGATTGCGTACACGGCCTGGATGATCGCCTTCATGATAGGTAACAATCAATTTCATCTGTTTTGATTTTATCTTGGTCATGGCATCATTGCCGATCTGTGCAATGTAGTCTTGGTCAAAATCAAACCATCCTATTACCAATGGATACCATGAGTCAATTGGGGCATCTCTGGTTAGCACAGTCTGACTTGGAATCTTGCAATCATAAAGATAATAGATCATTCGAGGAAAATCTAACCTGTGCCCGTCCATAAAATCCAGTTGACCATGCAGATCAACAGGAATGCCGTTGGGCATTGGTCTACGAGTAATAGGATGTATGTGGTCTACGGCTATGTAAATCATTGTGATACATGTGTTCTGATTGAATCTAGCATGTGAGTGAGTTCCTTCCACAGCACCAATTCCAGACCGCCATGATAGAACCAATTCCAGTTGTGTTCGATCACAGGCCAGCAGGCCTGGAACAGTTTTTGTTTATCGTGGTCTGACAGATCATCCAACTGTTTTAACACAGCAGCGATCTTTTCGGCTCGTAGGAAGTCGTCGGTCTCAAGATCATAACTCTCGTCCCAAAAGTCTCCAAAAGTCTGGAATCCATAGTTGCGTAAGTATGCTAGGCTTCCGGCAGTGGCTGACAACACAAATGGCATACCTAACGCAATGGGTTTGAATGACTTCTCGGTAAGTTGTAGTCTACGTCCGGTGTACACAGTTTCGGTCACATGATATACCAGGCTCTCTGCACACGGATCAAATTGATCCAACCAACAACTGCTCATCCTGGGAGCATCTTCACCGGGGAATAGTCTAGGTAAGTCAAGGCCATTGACCACATCAACTATGTCAGGATACTGTTTTTTATAATGTTCGGCAATAGTACTAATAGACGTGTGTTCAGCCGGACACAGCGAACTAGCACTTATCCAATTATGCATGAGATCTAGTTTTGCAAAATGATACAACATCAACACACGATGTTGTCTAAGTCCGCCGATGATTCGATTAGCACTGAAGAACGTTTTCTTAATCTTTCGTTGTTGCCAAGGAGTGATTAAAAAAGTTCGATCGTATCCGCGATACCAATCCAGTGCAGCCCATCCATGAAAGAAGTAATAAAAAGGTTGCAAGTTTCGCTGTTTACATATATAATCTATATTGTCACTGTTGGTCTCACTGGTTACGATAATTCCTGGTTTCCTGTTTGCTTGGCGATTTTCTCGATTGTATCTGCTATTTCTTTGATCAACACTGTCGAATGTTTTTGAATGGTAATCTAAAATCAATGGCTCTTGGTCAAAGAAATAAATGAAACTGGTTTCCTCTTCGAGATCTACATGACTTCTGCAGAAAATACTTTCCGGATCACTGTGACCAAACGGATCATGGTAATAAAGAGCAGTTGTGGGCAAATGTTTTTTAGCCCAAGGCAAAAATGTATTTTCGTAAATCTCGTCTATTCTAATCATGTTTGATGTATTTTATATTGGACCCAAACCCGATCTGTTTGCACACGAACAACAGGTCGACAGTGTCGAGCAAGCACAAAAACAGTCTCGAACAAGATTCTGTTGGGTGGTTTCGTACTTAGTAGATTACACAGGGTTTGATTTCCTTTATGAGCCGGTACCATGGCAAAGTGAATACACACATGTATGGTCGACTCCGTGGAAAGAATTTTACGGTACATACCTAGTACCACACCATGGTGATATAAAATATCATTATTGCTCAGAAGTATTGCCCGCTAAATCACATCCTGAAAATTATCGTATTCTTGCTGATTGTGAATTCGATACTACTTGGCTTCCGTGTCCATGGGAACCACCTTATATCTATGTTTTTGGCAACCAATGGCACAGACCCGAAACCATGCCCACAGTGGAGTATCATACTCCAGGTGCCACTGAACGCAAGTTTATTTCCTGGCCCAGAGCCACACTTCTTCCTAACTCCGAGCATTGGACGATACCCCAAAACATTGATACGGCATCTGTAGACACCAGTTGGGTTCCGGACCCAGGCGCGCCTGCTTATATCTATCAATTTGCCACACAGCATCAAAAGACCGGCGGTCCAGTTTATACCATGCCTGGTGCAACAGAAGTCAAGTATCTTGCTGAACTAACAATTTGGACAGTGGGCAATGCTACGGCCATTTATGAGATTGATCACTTGGATGGTGGTGCAGGAAGCATACCCAATGTCACACGTCGTGTGAGATACTTTGACAACTACAGAGATACCCTGATACGCTTGGCCAAAAGCATAGGCACAGAACATGAATATGTGTGGGTGTGCTCCAGCATCTGTGATTACACTGACTTTGATTTCACTTGGCATCCTGAACAATGGCAAGCCACAATGCTGCATGTGTTTGCCAGCAATGAACAAAAGTTTGGTGACACATTCTTCATGCATGTGCCTACCTTTGCTGAATATGCAGAACGCAAGGCCTTGCTGGAATGGTATGATTGTAACTTTGTTCAAACTCCGGTACCTCGCCGGCCCATGCCTATAGTGCAACACGATCAAGACAGCCATGCGGATGTGGTGCGAGACAGTGACTTTGCTGGCCCATTGGCTGTATTCACTCATTCAACATACATGAGTAGGAACTTGGTCACTGTGCCGCTATGGAGAGAACAGACCAAGACCATAGTTCCGTTGAACCCAGGTGCCAGCAGTGTGATTGTTCCTCGAACAGCCATACCTTACATCAAGACACAGTTATACGACTATCCTTACATAGACAAGACACATCACATACTACAGGATCAGCGATTGGATATTGTGTTCATCTCCAACGGCGAATCCAATGCTGAACAGAATTACAAAAGATTAAGTTTGTTGCCCAAAGAAAATCGCCTGGTGCGAGTGGACAACATCAATGGCCGTGCAGCAGCATATCACGCAGCAGCTGAGGCCAGTACCACACCTTGGTTCTTTGCTGTGTTTGCCAAGCTAGAAATAGATGTTGATTTTGATTGGACCTGGCAACCTGACCGCATGCAACAGGCCAAGCACTACATCTTTCATGCCCGGAATCCTGTGAATGATCTGGTATACGGACATCAAGCCATGATAGCCTACAATCGACAACTAGTGTTAGACAATCCAGGTGTGGGACTGGACTTCACACTGGATTCGCCACATGAGGTGGTGCCTATCTTGAGTGGCCAAGCTCGTTACGATACTTCAGAATGGAGTGCTTGGCGCACAGCATTTCGTGAAGTGTTAAAACTAAAGGCCAGTCTGCCAGACGTAGAAAATGAATACCGCATTAGCCAATGGTTAACACACACGTTAAGGGCCCACAGTCGCATGAGTGTGGCCGGCGCAGAGGATGCCATAGAGTATTACGACGAAGTTGGTGGAGACTTTGATCAACTGAAGAAAAGTTACGAGTGGTCTTGGTTGGCCAGTTATGCGTTCTTCAAACGCAATCTCTCAACGAATCAATGATGTACTCTACTTCCGGGTCAGTGAGTTCAGGGTAAAGCGGTAGTGTGAGACAGCGGCGTGCTAGACTGCTTGCTGGACTCAGTATGCTGGGCCCTTGTAGATGTTGATAAGCAGGCAGTTCATGCAAGGGATCACGATAGTGTATCTTTGTTTCGATACCTCGGTCGGCCAGTTTCTGCTGTAGCAGATCACGGTCATCTACATCAATCACAAACTTGTGGAAGCTGTGGGTGTCAAAGTTGGCATAGTCGATCAAGCATCGCACTCTTGTATAATCCGCAAGTCGGTGCAACCAGTATGAGGCTATGGTTTTTCTACGCAGTTGCCATGCATCAATGTAGCGAGTCTTGACCATCATCTGGGCACAATCAACTTCACTCATGCGGCTGTTGCTACCCGCTGTGGCGTGCTTAAAGGCTTTGCCGTTGTTTGTCCAATCCTTGGCGTAGTCAACCAAGCCGATGTCGTCAGTGACTATGGCACCACCATTGCCGTAGTTGGGTAGATTCTTTGTGGGATCAAAACTGATAGCAGTGGCACTTCCGCGCCGACGGCAGTTGTCGGCAAGCCAATGTTGGGCACCATCTTCGATTACTAACCTATGATCCATATTACAACTTGTTGCTGCACCATACAATCCTACCCAGCACACAGCCTCATACTTAAATGGATCAGTAACCTTTCTGGCATCTAATATACCGTGATAATCAGTATCTCCAATCTCCACACGCCATCCTGCTGTGATGAACGCATTGGCAGTAGCAGGGTAAGTCATAGCAGGAACTAATACACAAGGATGATCATACGGTCTTTTATAGTATCTAGCAATGATCTCCAAGGCCTGTGTGCCCGAGTGGCAAGTTATAGCATGATTGGACTGATTCTTTCTTGCTAACCAGGATTCAAACTCGGCAGTATTGTTGCCGTTCATGAGGTTGCCGGTCCGCAACACTGCGTCGGTCACATCCAAGATCTCCTCTCGGAGATCGTTATATTGTCTTGGGAGCCCAGTAAAGGCTATTTCGAAACCACTCATAGTAATACTCAAATCCTTGTGCTACATCCACCCGGGGATCATACTTCAACAAAGCTCTCGCACGATCTATGTTCAAAGCACCACGTGACGGAAAGTCGGCATCCCGGTCGCGTAGTTCGATTGTGCCCTTACCAACCATCTCAACGATCATGCCAGCAGCCTGCAACAGATTCACGCTGTGACTTCGTGTGATGTTGAATGTTCTGCACTCACCCACAAACGTCGTAGCAGCAGCCACGATACCATCAGCAGCATCATCCACATAAGTGAAGTCTAGGGTTTCACCAGATCCGTTGACCCGGAGCACACCGCCGCGCATTGCTGCAAGCATGAATTTGGAGACCACTCGGTCTTCCACATCGAGCGGCCCATAAACAGCACTGGGACGGATAATAATGTGATCAAAACAACCACGGCGAGTATAGTCTTTAACAAGGTCTTCTCCTGCAAGTTTCATAATGCCATATTGGCCTTGTGGCCTACACACAGCGTCTTCATTGACATCATCCTCGAAGTCTCCATACACCATTGAACTAGAGATGTAAACAACCTTCTTCACATGGTGTTTTTTGGCATTTTCAAGCACATTGATCAAGCCTTCCATCATCACTCTAGATCCCCATGCAGGGTCGGCATTCACAACTTTCTGCCTGGGGAAGCTAGCCATATGTATCACCACATCGGGCTGTTCAATCTCAAAGGCCTGTTCTAATACAACAGGGGAGCAAATATCTCCGGCGTACAAGTTCAGTGATTGCAGTTTAGACAGTCTCTCTGCCATCAAGTAGTCAAGTTCTGCCTGTGGGATCATTCCGTATGTGGTGCGATTGTCAATCACGCTCACAGCGTGACCTTGATCTTGCAATCGCATGACCACATTGTGTCCTATGAATCCCAGACCGCCGGTGACTAGTATTTTCATCTACCCTCCCATTTCAGTCTGTAAAAAAAATATACCTTTTCGTCCATCAAGGTAAAGTCGCCGGATTTGCTATGCTCCCAATATGTTCCAACTCGGTATATCCCAGAGGGTCCAAAAGTTGTGGATAACGAGTTGTGTGCTACCACGCCTACATGCCCTTTTATCTTGTATAGTGTGACTGGCACAAACTTCTCACCATCCCACATTTGTTTTTTTACAGGGGCACGAGGAACTGTGTCTCGTTCGTCTATGTATTCAACTTGTGGTGCCAACATACTTCAGTGTGTAAAAAGTTTGATCGGATTCTTTCATGCGGGCCATGATGGCAAACTGATATCCATAGTCATATGGATCCATGTGCCTGACCCACCAAGGTGATTCCATGGCATGTTCCATCACAAATTTACCTGCTTCGGTCTGTTGCCACGCATGTATGGGTTGAGCAGCGTACAGCACAGGGTCTTCAACATCTCCCATGCGGAATCTATGCACAACCATGTCCGAGACCTTGACTACCTGACCATTTATGATCATGTGTTCTGGACCTTTGGCGTGTTGGTTGTATTCTTTCTCTCGTTCTAGATCTCTCAGTAGTTTGGCCATATGCTAGTGTAGCACACCAAGTTCTACTTTGCAACCAAGTCGGCTGCCATTGGGAAAATTCGTGCTATCACTTGAGCACAGGCCACGGCAACTTCTTGATGCTCTCGTTGTGTGCCATTTGCGGATCTTAGTTCAATGAAATGGATCCATGATCGTAATGTGCCATTCATGTATAATCGGCTTACTGTGTTGCCCTCTGGCAAGATGGCTCGGGCTTGTTCTTTAGCGATGCCCAGTTCAATGGCACGAGCATAGTGCTTGCGGGCTAGATCGATGATCTCTTGTTGGGCACTATCCCACCACAGTTCAAGATCTTCATCTGCGGTGTCTATGCTGTTTTGTCTATTCCGGGTGTCTTGGAGTCTAGCAGCCCGCAGTACGAAACTGAGATCCTGCGTTGGGTCAGCGTAGCGTTGGCTGAACTCTTGGAAGCTGAAACTTCTGTGCCGTAGTATTTGTCGGGCAATGTCTCGGGTTGTGGTGATTTCCAAGCAAGCTGAGACCATTTCCAATGGGCTCCAGTGTTGGTGTCGGACCAGGTATCGGATGAGTCGCTCTGATGTTTCGGTGTTGAGTTGATTGGAGGGATTGCTGACACGGGCGCAATACGCGATGAGTTCTTGAGCATCGTGGATGCCCAGTTCTGCAAATTCTGGAGTTGGTTGTGAGTGACTGAGTAATTTAACATTCATAAACTTTTCAATAATTTGTCTGTGGCTGGTTGTATGATTCCAGCCACAGTGTTAACGTCTAAGATAAAATCAATGTTGTTCACTGAATCACCCAAGACGAAGATATTTCTATTCATGATCTCTTCAATCTCGTCATCATCAAGTCCGTCTCGTCTCAGTCTAGAGAGATTGATGGTCTTCTGCCGGCCCCCGACAATCCTGATCACCATCTTGTTTATGCATTTCAACGGAACCTGAGTTTTCTCAACTTCAGAGATTATGTGATCCCACTTGGCAAGAAACTCTTCACTCAGTGGCATGGGCAGCGGCCTTGGCCTTGGCCGGGCGGCCTCGTTTTACTGCGGGCGCTGGTGTGTCTGTTTCCACTTGCGGAATAGGTGCCATCTTGGGCAAGTCCATCATCTTCACACCAGGGAACATTCTCTCTGCTTCTTTCTTCATCCTTGATGCTTCATTGATCAAAGCAGTGGCTTCGTTGTGCATCTTCACAGCCTGTGTGAGCATGTTGGCAGCGATAGCACGATCATCCAGAGCACCATCTGTAGGTGCCGAAGTATATCCTGCTTCTACCGTACTGCGAGGAGCCTGTTGACCGGCTTTGTATGCAGCTTCCGCAGCCCGTTTGGTTTTGGGGTCAACCATGCCACGGGCACCGTCTAATTCGGCCATCTTGCGAACAGCATCTTCGCCCTTTTTCATTTCGTTAAGTATCTTGTTGAGTTCGCTGAGACGCACATTTGATTGCAAAGTGGGCGTCATCAAGATCTGTTCAGTCTGCACACGCTTCATCAGGCGTTCGGTGTGCAGGGTCTGCAACATGTTACGACCATCTGGGAACATGTTGCGATTCAGCGCATCAGCAAACTCTTCGGCACTTTGACCTACCGGGCTTTCCAATACCTTCATGAGCGAATCGTGTAGATTCATGGGCAACAGGTCTGGATAGATGCACAAACACATGTGATCGTCTCCGGGAATCTGTCTAAAGATCACTGCCACCTTACGGTCAGCATGCTTACCAATGTGTTTTAAAAATGCCATGTTATTCTCCTTGGGTTTCTGGCGATGCAGCTGATTCTGGCATTTCAGCCTCAGCCTGCTTTTCTGCTTCGGCCTGCGCTACAGCAGCCCGCACAAACTGATCTATTTTTTCAAACAAGGTGCCAATCGGTTTTGCTTCAATAGCACCAAATGCGCCGCGCTTGAAAGCAAGATCGATTAAATCGCGTGTCATAGCGATGTCGTTGATTGTGAGTTGAGTGTCGTTGTTTTCCATATAGATATTTACAAAAGAAAACACCCTGAGATAAATTTCTCAGGGTGTTTTGGACAAACTCGTTGAGTTTATTTGTCTGCTTCTTCGTAGTAAGCCCAGGTACCAAACGGTGGCTCAATTGTGGTTGTGCCATGCAAGATCCAAGTGACTTCACAGAAGTTCTCATCACCCCATGAACCACCTGGGTAACCGTCTGTAAACACTACCAAGCGATGCGGTGTGATATCGTTTTCTTTGAAATACTCATAGAAGCATTCAAAACTAGTGCCACCGCCACCTTGCACATCGTAGTCAACGATACTGTCCAAGTTATCCGAATCGTATTTCTGCGGATTGTAAACTTGAGTATCAAACGACACCACATGGATCTTGTATACAGGAAATGAATCCATGATACCTTGCACTTCGCTCAAGATGTCTTTGAGCATGTCCGCATCCATACTGCCCGATGCGTCAATGGCAAGAGCAATATCGATCATCTCATCGGGCTTCATGCCAGGCATCACAGCATCCATGTGCCAACCTCGACGACTGGCTCGCATCCAGGTGTAGTCACTCTT